>Ga0187886_1002981_pt1 | contig 13000 bp, 8 predicted proteins | sample June2016WEW_20_1_FD_133001 | JGI IMG/M metagenome (GOLD analysis project Ga0187886, IMG submission 133001) | Peatland microbial communities from SPRUCE experiment site at the Marcell Experimental Forest, Minnesota, USA - June2016WEW_20_150 | ecosystem: Environmental > Terrestrial > Soil >...
ACCTGCGCTCCGAAAAGAAGCTTCAACCGAACAAGCGTATCCATGCCACCATCGTTGCTGGAACAGCACTCCATGTTTTACAAGACCAGTACCGCTCGATTGCCGCCCTGGCCTGCCTGGATCCACAAGGGTTTATACTGGTGGACAACCTCCCAAAGAAACTCAGAGAGGGAACGGCGTCATTGGTCGTTTCTGGGGTAGAAATATTCCTGCCGCTGGCCGACCTGGTCGATGTGGAAACCGAACGAGCCCGCCTGCAGAAGGAATTGAGCGAAGTCCAGAGCCAGATCGAGCGACTGGAGAAATTGCTCAACAGCGATTTCGCCCAGAAAGCACCCGTAGAAGTCGTTGAAAAAGAAAGACAGAAACTGGCTACCTACCTGGAGACATCCAGAAAAATAGCCAACCAGGTAAGCAGCCTGGCCTGATCCCACGCATTCTTGCCGGAGATATAAATTTTCGAGCAAGAATCCTAATATATGGCATCCCTTATAGGAATTTCATTGCTCGTATCACCACTATCTCTCAGCGACCAGGGTGCGGTCGCGCCCCTCGTCTTTGGCGCGGAACATGGCTTTATCGGCAGCCAGGAGAACCTCTTCTACTGTCGTCCCATGCTCAGGGCAGCCGGCTACCCCAAGCGAGATCGTGACCGTGTCAAGAGTGCGACCCCCATGCTGTACAGTGATTTGTTTGATACCCTGACGGAGCTGTTCAGCGCGTTTATAGGTATCTTCCAGCGTTGAATCCGGCAGGATTAATACAAATTCATCCCCGCCATAGCGGCAGGGGGTATCTTCCAACCTGATCTGGCCTTGAAGAAAGCGAGCCATAGCCTGCAACACGGCATCTCCCGCCGCATGCCCGACAGTGTTATTGATGGTACGGAAATGATCGGCATCGATCATAATCACCCCAATAGAATGGCGGTGGCGAATGGCCCGACGAAGTTCGCGTTCCAGAGTCTCTTCCATGTAACGGCGGTTGAACAGGCTGGTCAGTGGATCGCGGATGGCCTGGGTGCGCAGGCTTTCGCGCAGGCGTAAATTGGCCAGGGCCAGGGCGATGCGTTCAGCAAAATTGACGGCCAGGCTCGAACGGTATTCAATCAACTTTGCATCCCGGCTTTCGACGTATAACAGACCCAGGGTTTCCCCCTGAGCGGTCATTGGAACGCACAGGTAGGGGAGTAAACCTACCTGACCTTCCGGAGAAATAATATGCCGGCAGCGCAGCTTCACCTGGCTGTCCGCTACCACGTGCGGGCGACCGCGCCGCAAACCCCAACAGCCATCCGGGGCGAAAATAGCCTCAGATCTTAACCCAGAACCCCAGGTCACCACGGTTTCCAGTAAATTAACCGACTTCCTGTAAAGATAGAAAGCTCCTGCCTGTCCCTGAAAAATTTCTGAGGCAGATTGAGCGATCACTTTGTTCATCTCATCGATAGTAAGGCAACTCTGCAATAACTCCCCCATCGTATTTAAGAGTAAAGATTCACGGTTGCGCAGCTTCAGTTCATCCACCCAGGTGGCCAATTGAGCCGTGGTCTGCTGGCCTTCATCCTCAAAGCGCTTTCGTTCGGTAATATCTTCCAAGCTGCCCAGATAAGAAATTACATGTCCATCGCTATCTCTAACAGCCCGTGAATTGTTTATTACCCAGAGATGTGTCCCATCCTGCCGACGGAGCTGGAAAACAAAATTGCGCAACACCCCTTCCTGGTCGATGGCGACTTTCCACCGCTCACGGTCCGCAGGAGAGCTGTACCACTGGCTGGCATTGACCGCCAGCAGTTCTTCCCGAGAATGGAAACCGAGCATATGCACGCCAGCCTGGTTAATCTCGATGATCTTCCCTTCAGGTGTGGATTGGTAAAGGCAGATCGGGACGGCGTCAAACATGGCATGGTATTTTGATTCACTTTGTCGTAAGGTAAGCTCGGTATTCTTACGGGTGGTAATGTCGGAAATTCCCATCAAGACAGCCGGTTGACCCCGGTAACTGATAGGTCCAGTATATATTTCCACCCATCGGACCTGGCCTTCTTTGCAGGTGAAAGCAAGCTCCAGCCGCATAGGCGAAGGGAATCCATTAGCCAGGTTGTAAAAAGCATTTTTTCCTTGCGCTTGGCATTCAGGAATCACCCGGGCAAAAAGCTCTTCGCTTGAGGAACCAAGCAGTTCCTCATAAGTGAACCCCGTCAGGTCAGACAACCCTGGGTTGGCAAACACCAGGTAGTTGTTTTGAATGACCGCCACACCCTGGAATGTTTGTTCAACCAGAAAATGTAGGATATCTACTTTTTCAGATCGAAAATCTTCATCGGCCATAAAAAATCCTGCATGGCAATATCAATCATCATAAACCAGGCCGGATCCGCACTTCTGAATCCCTCTTCCTCTATTTTAACTCTATTCACGAATGATTTCCAGCAAGAATCCCCTCGCCGCCTTACAATAATGAAAATCGGTTAACTTGTCAGCCTTTTACATTCTTTATCCATGATGCGACGTAAGATCGCCACGGTCGCGGCATAGGTCGAATCCATTCCAAAATAAGACAGGGTGCCCGCACCGAGGTTCTTACCTTTACTGAGAGGTTTATCGGAGGCGTAATGGAGGATTCCCAGGTCAAATGGCACTCCATAAAGGTTGACAATCTCGTTAACTGGGTGGCGCTTTGGGCGATACATTTCATAGACCGCCGATAGATACGGCCCGGCCTCCATCTCGATATCGGTATAACCTTCACGGTAAATGACGTCCATAATGCGCAGGTTTTGTAGAAAAGTGCCTAAAACAGAAACCGCTTTCTGGTTATCCAACACGGTACCATACACCAGGTAAGGGGCTACATCGGCTGCCATAAATGCATTCTGAAAAAGGTATGTATTCTGGGAATGTTCATCATACACCACGTTGGGGATGATGACATCCCCCTGCACGCCGTTCAAGGTAGCGGCTTTCCCCATCACGTAGACCCCCAGAATCGAGCCTACGTGTTCAGTAACCTTGGTAAGGATGTTATAAGCGGAGAACCCTAACGGATAATCGATATTTATTATCAAGGCGTCGCTGCGGGATAAGAAATTACACGTTTCATCCGACAGGCGTGGATCGATCGTCTCCGGATTCAGACGCGATAAATCGATCACCTGTGCATCCACGTCGAAGGAATGGATACTTGGAATGCGCAGGATGCCAACCTGTTTTTCGTAATTCATTTGTTCCCCAACCAGGTATTTCCCCTCGTCAACCTGCTGAAATTTCTTTAAGGCATAGTAAAGGAAATTTCCTTCATTAGACGAGGTCTGCCGTTTCTGGATATCATGCCATTCAATTAGCAAATCTCGGTCACCATTTCGATTCAGATAAGCGACCACCTCTTTCTGGAATTTCAGAGCAAACCCCGAAAGGAGATTGGTCACACTGTGCGTATTACTGGAGATAAAATAGATTGGGCGCTCCGATAATTGAGGAAAGACGCATTCGATGTTGTCCCACCAAACGCGTGTCGCGCGCCAGTATTCGATCAAAGATCCATCCAATAAACGGAAACTAAATGAGCAGCGTAATTGAGCAATTTGTTGTAAATAAGCAAGGAATTCGTCGCCCCAGATCACTTTAAGCCGGGCCAAGTCGTCTTGCGACATTTCTAACCGACCCGCAAGTTCTGCGAATTTATTCAAATTCTCGCCAGCCCCCGCCGATAGCAGACTCTCCGGACAGTTTTGAAGCAGCTGGTTCATCTTGTTCCATTCGATCTGGAAGGCAGTCAGCGAAGGAATCAAGTCATCAATGTCTGACCGGCTGGCTATAAAGCATGCCAGAGTATCTTCCCCATTAAAAAAACAACGCCTCCGCCGGGCACGCCCTGCCACGGGTTGCCAGCTTTCGACATCGAAGCCATGGCGGTTGAAGACGGCTGAACTTTGCCCCATGATCACCGAGTGTACCCGGGTCATGCACTGGGGAAGACGCAGTGAGCTGTATACAAACGCGGATACGTCGGGGGCCTGAGAACGGGCGTCCATATGCAGGGTCGAATTGAGCCCCATATGGACTTCTTCCAGAGTGCGAACCTGGACTTCAGTAGTCGAACGAAGCAGAGAGTACACCGTACGCAGATAGAGCTCAATTTCCTCTGAGGCAGTACTGGGGACCGTTCGTTCCATTCCGGGTTCCATCCTGATTACATTTTTGTTGATTGTAACACGGTTGATTTATAGGTATACTAGCCAACCTTATAATATAATTTTTAAAGTATTAAAATCTTGCTGTTGCATCAAGGCTCATTGGGATTTACCGTGGAAGGTCCCAGGTTTTGGGGTGTCATGACACCCCAAAACCTGGGAGTTCACCACGGCAATTCCTAGAGAACCTGCATCAAATCGTTCGGAGGGTCGTTGAAATGGCAGATTCTACGCGAATCTCAACTGACGAAAAAGAGATCAACAAAATCCACCAGGAAGCCCTGGAGTTCGCAAAAATTGGCACCTGCCGTTTCAAGTCAGATGGCAGTATTATTTTTATCGATCACAACGCCCTGCAAATACTGGAAGTCGCAGATATGTACCCGGATGCCAGCGCCCTGGTCGGGGAAAAAATCGAGGAATTATTCCATTACATCAAGCCCAAGAATACGCTGCGAATGGAAATTCTCAAGAATGAACGAATCAGTAATTCCGATTACCCCTTCCAGACATTGGGAGGAAAAGAGAAGTGGGTTTTACACGATTCGTATGTCATCGAAAATGCCGAGACCGGTGAAAAAATCATTCAGAGTATCTTTCAGGATATCACCTCACGGAAAAAATCGGAACGGATTCAGAATTTAATTTACAGCATTTCAGAGGCTACCCTGAATGCAGATAACTTGGCAGAACTTTTCTCGGAAATCCACAAAATTGTTCGCCAGCTAATGCCGGCCGAGAACTTCTATATCGCCCTGTACGATCCGACTACCGAGCTGGTCTCTTTCCCTTATTTTGTAGATAAATACGATCTACCCCCTCAACCTCGCAAAACCGGAAAGGGCATCACAGAATACGTTTTGCGGAGCAGGAAACCCTTGCTAGCAACCCCGCAAATCATCCTTGAGATGCTTCAAAAGGGCGATCTGGAGGAAATAGGAGCCAAATCGATCGATTGGCTGGGCGTTCCGCTGATTTTAAAGGGAGAAACCATTGGTGTCCTGGCCGTGCAAAGCTACAGCGAGAATTACCGTTATCGCGACGAAGACAAAGAAATCCTCGAGTTTGTTTCTACACAGGTCGCCATGGCCATTGAGCGGAAACGCTCCGAGAAAGCCCTCCAGGAAAGCAAAGTGTTATTTAAATCTTTTATGGATTTCCTCCCTGCGGCTGCTTCAGTAAGAGATGAATTGGGCCGGGTTGTTTATCTGAACCGGTATCTGGCCAATTTTTTCAGCATTCATGATTGGTCAAATAAAACCTTCGCCGACCTGATCCCAGAACAAAGGGATGAAAAAGCCGCCCCAAACGACCGACAAGCCCTCAACCACGACTCGGTTGCCAGGCTGGAAAAGTTGCGCAACAAGATTGGAGAGGAGCGTTTCTTCCAGTCTTTCAAATTCCCAATCCGCAGGGAAGCAAAACCCGACTTGATCGGCGGTATATCCCCATCGACATGACCGACCGCATCCGCGCTGAAGAACAAGTACAAAAGCAGCTTGAACGCCTGGGGTCGCTGCGCACAATTGACCTGGCAATCAGCGGCAGCGTCGAATTAAGAGTCATTTTGAATATCCTGATCGACCAGGTAGTTTCCCGGCAACACGTGGATGACGCGGATGTGCTCATCTTGAACGAAAACAATCAGATTCTGGAATACGCCGCCGGTAGTGGTTTCCTCACTAGCAATCGCCTGCATGCCAGGCTGCGCCTGGGAGAAGAATACGCCGGGAGAGCAGCTCTCAACCGGGATATTGTTGCCATTCCGGACCTGTCAGTAGAAGCCGATGCTGTCAAGTTCTCACCATATTTCCCCAAAGAGGATTTTAAATCCTATTATGCCGTGCCGTTAATTTCAAAAGGCCAAATCAAAGGGGCATTAGAAGTTTTTCACCGCTCTCCGCTGAACCCAGACCAGGATTGGCTGGATTACTTCCAATCCCTGGGCATGCAGGCTGCCATCGCGATTGACAACGCCCAGCTTTTCGAGAACCTGCAGCGAACTAATACCGAGTTAAGCATAGCTTATGATGCAACCATCGAAGGCTGGGCGCAGGCACTTGAACTGCGGGACCTGGAGACTTCTGGCCATACTATCCGGGTTACCGATATGACTGAGCGACTGGCGGCCCGGTTGGGAATTAATCGGGACTCAATGGTCCATGTGCACCGCGGGGCGATATTGCATGACATTGGCAAAATGGCCATTCCTGAAAGCATTCTTCTAAAAACAGGGACGCTTTCACAGGAAGAAGCAGAAATCATCCACCAACACCCAGTCTTTGCCTATAAATTACTCAATCCCATCCGCTTCTTGCGGCCAGCCCTGGAAATTCCCCTCTGTCATCATGAAAAATGGGATGGTTCCGGATATCCGCGTGGGCTGAAAGGAGAAGAAATTCCTTTAGCTGCCCGCATTTTTTCCATCGTAGAAGTTTGGGAAGCGCTTACTTCGGACCGCCCTTATCGGGTGGCATGGCCTGAAGAGACTGCCCTACGCTACATCGCCTCAGAATCCGGGAAGCAGTTTGATCCGGTGATCGTGGACGAATTTATGAAGTTGCACCACGAAAAGAAATAAATTTACTCGTTCACCGAATGCTTTATCTCTACCGGTTCAGGATGGACCGAGATAGTCGCATAGGGAATAATACCGAGAATGGTTTTTTCGATAATATCCATCAAATGGTGCACCGTCCACAAATCCTGTTTCCCATCGATCAACACGTGTACATCCACGAATAACGTGGGACCTGAATAACGCACGTGTACATCGTGGCAGTTGACCACCCCCGGTAGACCTTCGACAGCCTGGATGATTGCTCGAGTTGTAGACCCAGCATCCCCGCGCACCAGAGCTGGTTCTGGATGGACGGTCACATCTGCACCCGGCACAATGCGACTAATGGCGGCTTCCATTACTTCGGTCATGGAATGGGCTTCTTCCAATGTCAGGCCGCCGTTAACTACCACGTGAGCATCTACGAATAGCGTCGCGCCAGAATAGCGAATGCGCACATTATGACAATCTAAAACGCCTGGGAGTGATTTGACTTCCTGGGATATTTTTTCTACCATTCCTTCAGGAGCGGTATCCAGCAAGCCTTTAATCGTGCGCATGCCAAGCTGGATACTGACAAAAACAACGATGACTGCCACTCCAAAAGCTGCCACAGAATCGGTCTTTTCGAGAAATTTCACACTGGGAATCATTCCGGCAAGCTTTACGCCAACCAGACCAGCAATGACAACACTCGAGCTCCAGATATCTGTCCTGAAATGTATAGCATCTGCTTCCAACGCCTGGCTTTTATATTTTATAGCCGCCCGGTAAAGAATCCTGGACCGGGAATAATCGATGGCGATTGAAGTTATCATAACAATGAAAGACCAGATATTGGCTTCAACCAGGACTTCTTTAAAGAAAAGGCGGTTTACAGCTTCGTAGATGATCCATATACAGGTGATAAGGAGGAGCAGAGTCTCAATAAGAGCTGACAGGTTTTCAACTTTGCCATGGCCGTAGGTATGTTCCGTGTCGGCGGGTTTATCGGAAATCCTGACCGCCAGATAGGTGACCAACGCCGCCACTAAATCCAAACCGGAATGGGCGGCTTCAGCCAGAATCCCAAGGCTACCCGTGGCAACCCCCACGATGATTTTAAAACTGGTCAGCGCGATGGCAGCAATTACCGAACTTAGAGCCGCCACTTTTTTCTCTTTCACCGCTATGCCTGCTTTTGTTTCGGGCATGATCAAACCTGTTCTCCTGCCTGTATTCTATATTATTGATGAAACTTGGTCAAAATTCAAAAAAATACCCCCTATTCAAACCTTTCCAGGCGAGATTGGCTGATCTGGTCAGCAAGCAGACCGAAGAAAAAAGCCTGCACCCCCAGAATAATAGTCAATGCAGCCATAACCGGAAATCCAGTACGAGTTTGGATCGCCTTAGGAACCCCATAAATCAACCCTCCCAGGATAAATATAATGCCTGCACTTCCAAAGAAACGCAAGGGTTTGAAGAGCAAAAAAATCCTCAGGATGATCATTAAGGTCTGGATACCATCACGGAATATTCTTACCGAGCTTTTCCCAATCCGCTTACGCTGGATGATGGGAATATCTTCTCCATAATAACCGCGTTCGAGCATAATCAACGTCATGGTGGTAGAGGCGCCAAACCCTTTCGGCAGCAAGTGCAAGTAGCGTTTTATCACCTCACGCCTGTAGCCGCGCAGGCCCGAATTGTAATCCTGAACTTTCCTCATTGTGACTATGCGCACAGCCAGACCCAGTAAAAATTTTCCAAAAACCCTCTCACGCTCCTGGTAAGAATCTGAGCCGCGGGCACCTACACACCAATCCAGGTCTTTTTCTACTATCACCTGGGCCAGAAGGACCAGATCCTCTACTCGATATTGCCAATCGGCATCAAACCAAATGACGTACCTGCCCGTAGAAGCCTTGACACCGGTCGAAATGGCTGCACCGTATCCTTTGTTCATACAGTGAGAGACCAGGTGGACCCCAGGAAAATTCGCCACTACTTCACCGGTATTATCCGTCGAACCATCGTCGACTACGACAATCTCTGCACCGGTCAGGCTGGGTTGGTTCTGGATACTCTGTAATACCCTGATAATCCCCTCCCCCTCATTGTAGGCAGGTATAATAATGCTTATTTCCGGAGCGGCATTGTCAGGCGTGTCAGTTTCTGAAATCATGTAAACTCCCGGAGGGAAAAGACAATTTTATGGATCTTTGGTATTTCCCCGGGTGGAAGAATTTTCTCTCAGATCAAATAATCTGTCAAGCTGCATATTGTCCATTATAATTGGCTTTTATCCATGCGCCACAGAATATTTCTAAAAGTCCCAGCCAACCGGTTCCTTTGGGTTTTTTTGATTCTTGCTGGTTTGGTTTGGGGCTATTCCTTAGCCTGTCATTTCTTTGACTTTTATCTCGCATCCTGGAGCGAGCGCGGCCTGCTCCTGCTTGTTATTGCTGCAATTGCAGGCCTGCATGCCTATAAGCTGGGACAAGTTACCTTCCCACGCCTGAAAAGCCAGGATTATGCTGAATTGATATGCAATGCGATACTCCTGACCAGCCTGGGGTACGTGCTATTTCCTGCTCTGTTGCCAGTGTTTCCTATGACGCGCAAATTGGAAATAGCCATTGCGGGTGATAAAGACAAAGCTTCAAGCGGAAGCGTCGTCGAAATCACCTCCATTCGCAATAACGATTTACCAATCCAGTATTTCGCCCTGAACGGAGAATGGGAACAGAATGGAGACACAATCCGTACCACCGGAATCCAGCCTGCCAGCCTATCCTACTCTCAATTTATAAAGGGCAGGTCCGCTTTTCAGATTACGTTTCGAACCTCCCCCAATTCAGGCAGAGTAACGATTACCTGGGATGGCGTCAAAAAGAAAATTGACCTGTACTCGGCCACAAATGGTCACGACACAATCGATCTGGCTCCCACTTTCCCGTGGGGAAAACTAGGATTAATGCGGCAGTCGTTACTGGTGACCACGATATTTTCAGATTTCCTTGGCCTGGCAATCCTTATCCTGGTCATTGAAACCTGGCTAGTTTACTTTATTTCCCATTTCAAACTATCCCAGTCCCTTTCAAGAGCAGGGCCGGTGATCCTGGTCTTGTGCCTGTTGTTATCCCTTGGATGGAACATCTTTAAGCTTACTAAAAGCAATGCTGGCCTTGTGATACTCCGGGATCCCATGACTTCCAACCGGCTGGATGAATTATTGGCCCGCAGCAATAACTTTAAACAACTCCAGATATACACCAACCTGGCGGAGATATTTCCGGGAAGGTCTCTGATAGTTACTCCCGGCCTGATGGCTAAATATTATTTAGATCCACTCCAAATTAAAGTCACAGGTAGATTGACAGCCATAAAGCGAACCTCCTACCCGGTGGAATTGACCGACGCCGAAGCTCAAGGGCTGCTGAAGCTCGACCATCATGACCTGGTGATTTCCTCGACCCAACCGATATATACCTTTATTACCCAACCTTCCGTCGCAAATGCTCCGCTGTGCATTAAAACCTATCATGGGACAGCTTTCATCGGGCCAGTTGACCTTATCCCAGGATGCCAGGGGCTGCCATGAATCAGGTTTATTTCGTGGTCATTCTTTACCTGATGGGGTTGCTCTTCGGCCTGCAATTTAGAAAGCATATCCCTATACCGTTTTTCTGCTTAAGCAGTTTCTTTTGGGGCAGCCTGTTCTACATTTTTATGGCCATTATTTTTATTGGATTTGGTCTACCTTTCTCTCTCCCGGCGATGGGAGGAATTACGGCTCTGACTGCAGCCTTCTTATCTGGATTAGCCATCAAGAGGAAACAGTTCAACCTCTCTCGCAGCGATTTTTATTGGTGTGCTTCGTCTGGCATCGTCTTTACCCTGGCTGCCGTGTTTTTCGCCCACTTTAATTATTCCCAAATTACCACCGATTCAATTGAGGCGATTTTACGAGGACGTGCCCTTGCATATGATGGTCTAACCCGCTACACAATTGGGGACTTTTCAGTCAGAGGAACCATATTGCCGGTCGTACAATCGGCCGGAGTACTGATCCACGAAGGCTACCTAGCTATTTACCAGCCTTTGCTTTCATTAAGCTTCATCGCCACCTTTATATTTATGGCTTGCCGGGCAATAAAGTGGGTGAATAATTGGCTGAAGCTGGCTTTCGTCTCACTTATGGCTTTATCTCTTTTCAGTACGACCATTCTTTTTTACCAGATCTTTTATATTCACACCAATTTCATCACTGCGGCTTATCTGTTCATCGGCCTGGTAGCGTTCTGGCTGGCAGGTGTAGAAAATAATAAAACCTGGTTGATTTTCTCTGCTATCGGGATGGCAGGGTTTTCTCTCGCCCGACTCGAATCGCCCATTATGTTTGTTGTTTTTTCCCTGTTTATGCTTGGTGTGCGCCAGCTTACTTATCGAGAACGCCTGGCTGTATATTTACCTGGCTGCGTTGGATTGATCGCCTGGCACGTGAAAGTCGCCGAAGTACTGCAGGTTGTGGGTTCATCGGATACAAATCCGGCCCAACTATGGGTTATTGTTGCAGGTCTGGCCAGTCTGGTAATCCTGGTCTTAATTTCCAAGATTGAATTCATAGAAAAATTCCTTCTGCCAGTACTTCCTGTTTTTGCCATTTTAGCCCTGGCAATAATTATCCCAGTTTTTTATTTATTGAATTCGCACTTGATGGAGACCAGCTTGCAGTCGATTTATTCCAACCTGACCACCTCAGGAGAATGGAATGCGGCCTGGTTCGGCCTTTTAGGGCTGCTCATAATCGGAACCTTCCAAAAAAAGCTACCATTCGACGCTCTATTTACCAACAGCTTCATTGCTTTCTTCTTACTTGTAGTAGACCTGGCTTTTTTTCTCGGCTCACCCTACCGGCCCAGTCCTTATGGCTCAGCCAACCGCATGCTGACCCATATCATCCCGTTGATCACTTTCTATTTAATTGTCAAATTCAGCCAGGGCTTTTTGCCAGGTATAGACAGTAAAGCACTTCCGTATGGATTCCGCAGAAAAGGAGATTTGCTGCAATGGCTCAGGCGCCTGAAACCCAATCAAAAGTAAATCTTTTGGAGAAGGCCTGGCCTGTCTACTTCTTGCTGAGCGCGGTCGAAGGACTGGTAAATGTGGCCAGCCTTTTCCGCCTACCTGCTGACCCCAAGAATGCCTTCCTGTTTGGATATTCTGCCAGCCGTCTGGGATGTATTCTCCTATTGTTTTTCCTTTCAATGGCGGCGTTGTGGTTCGCCTTGGCTAGTTGGAAAAACGCAACCTGGCGAGACAGGTGGCTCAATCCTCTTTTCAGCCGCGAAAAAACTTACTGGACTGCTACAGCGCTCTCGCTGTTAATCCTGGCTGGCGCATGGGTGTTCCTGGTCATCACACAGGCCTATCCCAAGGGCGCCTGGCTGCCCATCCATGAACGACTAGCGCCTGTCACCAGTTTCTTCATATTGGCCGGCGGTCAGTTAGTCATCTTTATCACCATCTTGCGCTGCGGAATTTCCACACGCTGGCTGGCAACTGAGCACCCTCTGCTTGTGTCCAGCCTGGTCGTTTGGGCGATCATTGCCGCCGGATGGATTTTTGTTGCGCTGACCGGCTTCGGCATCGTATCCGACACCATAGGTTGGGGAAGGCGCGGCGTTCCCCTGTTGAGCTGGCAGGTGGCGCTGGTCTGGCTGCTATGCCTGTTTTTTATGGTGCTGAGCTTACGCTTGAAAACGCGCCTGCAACAGCTCAAACCATCGTGGTGGATCAGACATCTTGATTGGCTAGTTGCCGTAGGATTGTGGGCCTGCGCCGCTGGTTTATGGATGAGCCAGCCGACTTACCTCTACAATCAAAATTATCTGCCCAACCACGAATCCTATCCCTCACGCGACTCTGCCTTCTACGAGTTGGTCGCTCAGAGTATTCTTAGCGGAAATGGGTTTTTACACAATGAGGTCGTCCCACGGCCGCTTTACATCCTTTCTATCGCTGCCTTTCACCTGGTCGTCGGGAACTCGTATGCCGGCATCATCCTGCTGCAAACCCTGATCCTGGCATTTTTCCCGGTGGTGCTCTATTTAACCGGGAAAGCCGTCCATAGCCGTTTGGCCGGGGTGTTTATCGCCCTATTGGGAATATTCAGAGAATTCACGGCTATCCAGGCGACGCCGTTTGGCTACGTCTCGAATTCCAAGCAAATCATGTCCGATTTTCCGTCGGCCCTGGCG
>Ga0187886_1002982_pt1 | contig 12996 bp, 10 predicted proteins | sample June2016WEW_20_1_FD_133001 | JGI IMG/M metagenome (GOLD analysis project Ga0187886, IMG submission 133001) | Peatland microbial communities from SPRUCE experiment site at the Marcell Experimental Forest, Minnesota, USA - June2016WEW_20_150 | ecosystem: Environmental > Terrestrial > Soil >...
AAAACTGGAGTTTCTTCTTTCTCCATTGTCCCGCCTGCCGGTGTCCGTCGAGGAAGGACCGGCCGGCGAGGCCATCCGCCTTCTGCGCGAGGATCTGAAACGGGTCAAATTGGACCGCATCGAACCGAACTTCTACCTTTCCGCCGGCTATGGAACGGTGGAGGGCACCACCAATATCGCCGTCGGCTTCTACGACACTCACCCCATCCTCCGCGAACTGCATAAGGAATTCCGCAAATGGCTGTACAGCCCGGAGGAAATTCTGGCCACGCTCCGGCACGAGACCGGCCACGCATTCTGTTACGCGTATAAGCTGTACCGGCGGAAGGATTTCCGCGAGACGTTCAACGTGCGCGGCCACTTTTTTCACACCTATCCGGTCACCAACCGCTATGTGGAGCGGGCCAACCCGTGGAGCCGCGATTACGTCAACCCCAGCGGCGATCATTACGCCCAGAAGCATCCCGACGATGATTTCGCCGAGACTTTCTGCGTCTGGTTTACTTCGCGCAGAAACTGGCGCCGGAAGTACCGCCTCTTTCCGGGCGCGCTGCGGAAATTGGAGTTTGTGGATTCGGTGGTGCGCGAGCTGCGCCGCACGGATCCGGAGTTGGAGAATGATTCCAGCCTGACGGATGAACCCATCTCGGAGATGTCGATGACCCTGGCCCAATTCCTCAAGGCCAACGTCCGGCGCTACCGCCGCCAGGCCACGGGGTACGTGGACGGCGATCTGCGCAGAATATTCCACAAAACCCCGCTGCGGTCTGATCTGCAGCGCAGCTACCTGCCGGCCGCGGATTTCATCCGTGAACACCACGCCTTCCTCATGCACCGCATCAGCCGTTGGGTCAAGACGGATCCACTCGTGGCCAAGGATCTATTGGATAAATACCAGCACCGGGCGAAGGAATTGCGATTGTCTTTGCACAAACGGGAGAGGGAAAATAAAATTCTGGAACTGGTCTCCTACCTGTCCGAGCGGTGCACCCTGTACCAATCCACCGGTTCCTTCTTCGGTTGACCTTCGACTTCAGTGCGCGTGATCCGAAGACCCGCTGATTTCCGGCATTCCCGCCAGCACGCTTTCATAGAGCGTCATCACCTGATCGGTAATCCGTTCCCAGGCGTAGGACCTGGCCACATTGGCCGCATGCCTTCCCAATTCGTGGCGTAGATGCGCATCGGTCAGCAACCTTTGCAGCCGGTCGGCCAACGCGACCGGATCGGAATCCGGAATGTGAAATCCGGTCCGCCCGTCGCGCACCAGGTACAGCAGTCCCCCCACCCCGGACGCCACCACCGGAGTTCCGCACGCCATAGCTTCCAGCGCGACCATGCCGAAGGATTCGTATTGCGACGGCATCACCACCGCCTGGGCTGCGGAATAATAAAATGGTAATTCGTTTTGGAGCCGCCTCCCCAAAAACGAAACGACGTTTTCGACGTGGAGGGATTCGCGCAGCTCCTGCAGGTATTGCATTTCCTCCTGGGGATGATCGGGGTCGCCTCCGATGACCGCAACGCACGGGCAGGAAGGCGCGAGCAGCCCGCGGGTCTGCAGAAGCGCCGCGGCGCGCAAGAGGGTTTCCACTCCCTTCAACCGTTCAATCCGCCCGACATATAAAATCATTTGGGCGTCCCGGGCCAGCCCGATCCGCTCGCGCGCGTCGGCGGCGGGGGTGGGATGGAAGAGCTCCACGTCCACCCCGGGCGGGATGACGACGATCTTGCGGATGTCGGCATGATAGAGCATCTGCAATTGCATCCGTTCGGCGGGGGTTGCGGCGACGATCCGGGTGGCGCCTCCGAGGATCGATTCTTCCGCCTGCCGGCGCGCCGGATCCTCCCAGCTCCCGCCCAGCCGCGTTTTCATTTCACCCAGCGTGTGGAACATGTGAACCAGGGGAATGGCCCATTCCCGCTGCAGGGTTAACCCCGCCAACCCGGAGAGCCAGTAATGGCTGTGGATCAAATCATAGGAGATTCCCTGATCGACCGAGAAGCGTCGGATCGCTTCGGCAAATTCCGGCACATAGCGGGACCATTCGTCGCGCGGCAATGGAATCTCCGGCCCCGCCGGAATGTGGATCACACGGTTGCCGTTTCCCAAATCGTGAATCACGTGCGGTACGTGTTCATCCTGCGAGCGGGTGAACACGTCGACGCGGATGCCGGCCTTCCCCAGGGAACGCGTCAATTCGCGGACGTAAACGTTCATTCCGCCGGTATCCTTGCCGCCCAGCACCGCCAGCGGGCAAGTGTGGTAGGAGAGCATCGCCACTCGCATGGGGATATTATAAATTCAACGCTTCGCCGTCGGGTAAGAGAACCACGCCGGCGGGATTTCCGGCGGCTTGCAGCCGCTGCCGGAACCCTTCGGGCGATTCGCCGCGTCGCAGCAGGAGCGAACGCGGGGTCAGCCCAAGATGGATAGGGATGACAACTTTGGGATGCAACGCGGCAACCGCCTTGACGGCCGATTTCTCCCCCATGGTCATCGGAATCCGAAAGGTGGTAACCGGGATGAGGGCGGCATCGATGGAGAATCGGCGGCCGATTTCAGCCATGAACCCGCCGTAAAATGTATCGCCCGCGAAGTAAACGGTTTTTTCTTCGCAGCGGATGACAAATCCAAGCGTGATATCCCAGTGAATCGCCGGGACGGCGGTCACATCTACTTCACCGAATTTGCGGTTTTCCCATGGTCTCATCCCGATCACGTTCCGGGCGCCCGAAAGTTTTGTCATCCACGTCGTCAGCCGCGGTACGCAGACGGGAGTCCCCCGCTCCAGGCTTCGAAAAAACGACCGGTCGATGTGATCGAAGTGATGGTGTGACACCAGCACCAGGTCGGCATCCTTGAGGTCCTCCCGGTTCATCGTAGGCCGCGACCGGCGGGCGTAAACCGGATTGCCCCAGGTGCCGAAAAACGGATCGGTGAGTATTTTCTTGCCTCCGCCTTCGATCAGCACTGTACTGTGCCCGATCACCGTTATCCGCATGAGATCTTTCTCCTTGGATTTGAACTGCAGCCAAGAATTATAATATTGGCGGCGTACTTGGCTCGGATTTATCGTTCGGTTCGCCAATTAATTCGGCTTTTTAGGCATATACCCGGTCGATAGCGGTTTCCCCGTGGCACTTTAAATGAAGCGCGGACTCATCGGTTCACCTGAAAAGCGGTGAAAAACAGGCGGAAAATCAGCCAACTTGACCCCGGGGTTGCGCTCGTGGTATTCTGCCTCCGAATTTCCGATATCAGGGGGGAAACGATGACAACCGAAGAACGAGCTTACTGGGTTGCATTCAACCACATTCGAGGGGTCGGCTCCGCGCGCGTCCAGCGCATGATCAAGGCGTTCGGAGATCTACAATCGGCGTGGATGGCATCCCGGAGCGGGCTGGCGGCGGCCGGGTTGGATGAGCGCACGACGGATGCAATCGTTTCGGGCCGATCGCATATCGATCCGGAGTCGCTTCTGGACCGTTGCGCGCAGCGCGGAATCCGCGCGCTGATCTGGGAAGATGCGGATTACCCCGTCCGGTTAAAGGAATTGCCTTCGCCGCCTCCGGTGGTTTACCTCAAGGGGACGCTTGGCGAATCCGACAACCTTTCCGCGGCGGTTGTCGGGACCCGCAAGGCAACGGCCTATGGACGGGAGGCAACCCGGATGTTCGCCTCGGCGCTTGCCGCGAGCGGCGTCACCGTGGTCAGCGGCATGGCGCGGGGAATTGACGCCGAAGCCCACGCCGCCGCGCTGGAGAAGCATGGACGCACGCTGGCAGTTTTCGGTTGCGGCGTGGATGTCATTTATCCCCCGGAACACGCGCGTCTGGCGCGCAGGATCGAGGAATCCGGCGCGCTTCTGAGCGATTATCCGCCCGGCACCCCACCCGATGCGGTGAATTTCCCGCCGCGCAACCGGATTATCGCGGGGTTGTCGCTCGTGACGCTCGTGGTGGAAGCAGGGGAGGAAAGCGGAGCTTTGCTCACCGCTTCCTACGCGGCGGATTATGGAAGGGAAGTCTTCGCCGTTCCCGGGAGCATCCTCGGCGAGTCGAGCCGGGGATGCAACCGGTTGATCGCCAGCGGCGCGCAGGTGGCTGTCTCGCCGGAGGAATTCTTGTCCGCGCTGGAATTGAACCGCACCGTCCCATCGATCCAAATGCGGATGGCGATCCCGGACAGCCCGGTGGAAGCGAAGATTTTAACCGCCCTCAGTTCGGAGCCGATCCACATCGACCTTCTAAAATCGATGGTCGGTTTGCCGGTGGAGGAGGTCTCGGGCGCCCTGGCGATGATGGAATTAAAGGGAATGGTTCGACCGGTCGGGGGAATGCAATACATCGCCCTGCGGACAGTGTATTCGGGAGAAAGCCGCGACTAAATGAATCAACAGCGTGATCCCAAGCTACCTTTGCTGGCCGTCCTCATGGCCGGAGGCGGCGGCACGCGGCTTTGGCCGCTTTCGCGCCCGGCCCAGCCCAAGCAGTTCCTGCCGCTGATCGGCGGCCGTTCGCTTTTCCAATTAACCGTCGCGCGGTTGCGGGAGATCCTTCCGCTGGAAAATATTTTTGTCGTTTCCAATAGCCAGCTGATGCCGATGATCCGGTCGTCGGATGCCGGGCTGCCGCAGGAAAACTTGCTCTGCGAGCCGAGCCCGCGCAACACCGCACCCGCCGTCGCGTATGCCTTGGCCGTGCTCCGGACCCGCTTCCCCCGGTTCGTCATGGCGTGTCTGCCATCGGATCATTACATCGCAGATACCAAACAATATCTGGCGCTGGTGCAAGCCGCCCGCTCGCTTGCCGGGCAAGGATATCTCGTCACATTGGGGATCGAACCGACCGCCCCGGCCACCGGTTACGGATACGTTGAGCAGGGAGATCGGCTGGATTCCGTCGACGGATTGCCGGCGTTCCGCGTCCGGCGCTTCCAGGAAAAACCGACCGCGGAAGAAGCCAAAACCATGCTTGCCCAGGGCGGTTTTTCCTGGAACTCCGGGATGTTCTTCTGGCGTTCGGACGTGCTCGAAGAAGAATTTCGAACTCAACAGCCGGCCATCGCCCAGGCGCTGGAGCGGATGGCGGGGTTGCTGGAGCGTAAAGACGGGGAGGCAACGTGGAAAGCGGTTTGGGAAACCATGCCGGTCCTGTCGCTCGATTACGGCATTCTGGAGGCCTCGGATCGCGTGGCGGTTCTTCCTGCGCGCGGCTTGGGATGGACCGACATCGGATCCTGGGACGCTCTGGTGGAACTCTATCAGGCCCACCCGGAACTTCGGGGAGACGCGCCCGGAGGCGTAATCGACGTCGGTTCGCAATCCGTAACCGTCATTCGAAAAACGGATTCCCGCCGCCACCTGGCGACGGTGGGATTGCGGGATGTTATCATCGTGGAAACGGACGATGCGATCCTGATCTGCCAAAGGGGAAAATCCCAGGATGTCCGAAAGATCGCCGGTATGCTATAAATACCGCCCTATGGCGGAAACCCGGTGGATGTCCAATTTCCTTTTCGAAATTCATCCTCATGAGAAAATGGAGCTTCTAGGTTTATGGAAGGATATTGTCTTAAGTGCAAAGCCAAGCGGGAGATCGCAAATCCCGTGGCCACATTTCTGTCCAACGGCAGGCCGACTACCTCGGGCACCTGTTCCGTTTGCGGATCGAAAATCCATAAAATGGGTTCGTCCGATGCGCACGCGGGATTGACCCCGCCGCCTCCGGCCCCGAAAACAGAGAAGAAACGCAAGGGGCGCACGGGGAAGCTGGTGATCGTCGAATCCCCGACCAAGGCCAAGACCGTGGGGCGATTCCTGGGCAAAGGCTACCAGGTGCGCGCCTCCGTCGGCCACGTGCGCGATCTGCTGCGCTCGCAGCTTTCCGTCGACGTGGAAAACAGCTTTACCCCAAAATATCGGATCCCCAACGAAAAGCGGCCCCTCGTAAAGGAACTAAAAGCGCTGGCCAAAAATTCAGCCGAAGTGTATCTCGCAACCGATCCGGACCGCGAAGGCGAAGCGATCGCCTGGCATCTGATGGAAGCCACGGAACTGGATCCAACCATCACCCGCCGGGTGGCTTTCCATGAAATCACAAAAACCGCGATCGAAGAAGCCTTCCGCAATCCGCGCGAAGTGGACATGAATCTGGTCAACGCCCAGCAGGCGCGCAGGATCCTCGACCGGCTGGTCGGGTATATGCTCAGCCCGCTCCTGTGGGCAAAGGTTCGCAGCCGGCTCTCGGCCGGCCGGGTGCAATCGGTGGCGCTTCGCCTGGTGGCGGAACGGGAGCGCGAAATCACCGCTTTTCAACCGGCGGAATACTGGTCGATCGAAGCGGATCTGGCGAAATTGCAAAACGGGGATCAAACCTTCCGCGCGAAGCTTGCGAAAGTGGACGATCAGGATCCGGCCTTGGCGAACCAGGCGGATGCCGAAACGCTGGCCGAAGATCTTCGCAAGGCGGCATTCCTCGTCGCGCGGGTACGAAAGGGCGAACGAAGACGCAATCCTTCAGCGCCTTTCACCACCTCCACGCTGCAACAAGAAGCGTCTCGAAAACTCGGTTTCTCCCCGAAGAAGACGATGGCCATCGCCCAACAGTTATATGAGGGCGTCGAGATCGATTCGATGGGAATGACCGGTTTGATCACGTATATGCGTACAGACTCCCCGCAAGTTGCCGAAAGCGCCCAGCAGGAAGCCAGAACCTATATCGCTGAAAAGTTCGGTGCGGATTTCCTGCCTTCCGAAACGCCTCAGTACCGTTCCAAATCCAGGAGCGCGCAGGAAGCCCACGAAGCCATCCGGCCAACGTCCGTTGCGAGGCACCCCAAATCGTTGGAGGAATACCTCAGCCGCGATCAAAACAGGCTCTACTCTCTGATCTGGCAACGGTTCGTGGCCTCCCAAATGGCGCCGGCCGTGTTCGATACCGTCCAGATTGACGTGGAGGCCAAAGGGAGCCATACCTACCTTCTCCGAGCCTCCGGAGCCACAATGCGTTTCCAGGGGTTCCTGGTCGTATACGAGGAGGCCAGGGACGAAGACCAGGCCGAGGACGAAACCCAGGTCTCCCTGCCCTCCCTGGTTGAAGGGGAGGCATTGCGCCTCATGGGATTGCACCCGGACCAGCATTTCACCCAGCCGCCCCCGCGGTATACCGAGGCCGCTCTAATCCGCGCGTTGGAGGAGTTCGGGATCGGCCGGCCATCGACCTACGCCCCGATCCTCTCCACCATCCAGGCGCGGGGATACGTCGTCCGCGAAGAGAAGCGTCTCTCGCCGACGGAAATCGGATTCACCGTCAACGACATGCTGGTCAAATACTTCCCGGATGTGATCAATACGGGATTCACGGCGACGATGGAGGAGGAGCTGGACGAGATCGCCGAGGGAGCTCACGATTGGACCTCGACGCTGCGGGAATTCTATGAGCCGTTCTGCAAAGACCTCCGGCATGCCGAGGAAGAAATCCCCAAGGTCAGCGACGCCCCGGAGTTGCTCGGACGGAATTGCCCCACCTGCGGAAACCCGCTGGTGATCCGGTATGGACGGTTTGGAAAATTCATCGGATGTTCTACCTTTCCGGTGTGCCGCTACGTGGAGCCGTGGCTGGAAAAAACCGGCGTGCTCTGCCCGAAGGACGGGGGCGAGCTGGTCGAACGCAAGACGCGCAAAGGCCGCACCTTTTACGCCTGTTCGAACTATCCGGCCTGCGATTTCACTTCCTGGAAAAAACCCCTGGCCATACCCTGCCCTGCCTGCCACGGTTTGCTGGTGGTGGCCAACCGGCAAACTGCCCAGTGCACACAGTGCCAGGAGAAATTCCCCCTCGATTCCATTCTGGCCAAGGAAGAAGAACCAGCCTGAAGATTTACCAGCCGGGACGATAATCTTTCCGTACCGCAAACCCGGTTTGCCCCGGAAGGGCATCTACGGATACAATCGGTGAAAATCGGCGGCCCGTCCATCATGACCAGGTGATTCATGCCCAATTTAAAAACCATGCTTCAAGCAATCGGCCGGGGAAGCCGGAATCCCCTGGTGGGGAACGGCGCTAGTTTTCTCGTGGGAACGTTGTTCGGCCTGGTGATCCTTGGGTGGATGGTTTGGCCGGTTCAATACATCGATACCACGCCGCAAACACTCCGCTCGGACATTCAACTGGATTACCTTCGCATGACGGTGGATTCCTTCGCCGTGAACGGGGATCCAACCCTGGCGCGCAGCCGGTTCGACGCCCTGGGTCCGAATAAATGGAATATGCTGGATGAACTCCAAAACGACAAACTCACCAACCCGGACCGGTTGAAACAATTTGAAGTTCTCATCGCCAACCTCTACGTCGGCACGCCCGGGAATCCCGCCGGCGAACCGGCTCCCGCCGCAAATACAGGCGGGATGGAAGGCGTGCTTTCGGTCCTCGCCATCCTGGGAATAATCATCGGGGCGGCGATCGCGCTGGTTCTGGTTGTCAATATGCGCCGGCGCAGGGGAAGCCCCCCGCCGGCAGAAAACGAGATCCCCGAATCCGCCGGAGAGCTCTCGCTCGAATCGGAAGAGGAGCTGGCGGAGAATGCATCCCCGGAGAAGGCGGCAGATTCCGAGGAAGGCGCCGAACCTCTGGAACGATTTGTCACGACCTATGTCGTCGGAGACGATTTGTACGAGGACAGCTTTACGATCAATTCCGCCAGCGGCGAGTTCCTGGGGGAATGCGGAGTCGGGATATCGGAGCCGATCGGGGTCGGGGAGCCGAAGAAAGTTACAGCCTTCGAAGTCTGGTTGTTCGACCGCAAACCCAGCCGCACCTCGACCACCGTGCTTCTGAGCGAATACGCCAATCAAAAACAGGATGTCCGCGCCAGTTTGGCGCCCCGGGGAACCCCGGCTCTGGCCGCGCCGGGAGCGGACATTTGGATGGAGACGCCGGGTTTACAGTTGCGGGTGGTAATCCGCGAATTGATATACGGGGAAGGGCCCTTGCCGCACAACTCCTATTTCGAACGCCTAACGCTGCAGTTGGAAATCTGGGCAAAAACAAAATAACACACGCCCAAAAACACCGTTATTCAATTTTTTGAATTCGAAACGTGATCTTTCCCGCCGGGATGGGCACATCCACGCATTCCCCCGCGCGATGGCCGAGGAGCGCCTTCCCGATCGGCGATTCAAGGGATATCTTCCCCGCGCGGGTATCCGATTCCGTGCTCCCGACGATCTGAAACACTTCCGGGGAGCTCCCCTCTTCCACAACCGTCACCCGGCAACCCAGCGACACGACGTCGCGGGGCGTGGAGCCCGGATCGACGATGTCGGCGTCTCGGATCAGCGCCTCCAATTCCAGAATCCGGCCCTCGAGAAAACCCTGTTCTTCCTTGGCTGAGGTGTAATCGGCGTTTTCGGAAAGATCGCCTTGTTGAATGGCCGCCCGCAGCCGGGCAGCCAGGGCGGTGCGCGCTGGCCCTCTAAGCTGTTCCAATTCTTCGCGGATTTTTTTTGCCCCCTCGGGCGTCAGAACTCTTTTTTCCATGGGAAGGAAATCACACTCCTCGCACAATGGATGTCAGGGTTTGGTTTGGGGGTCGGTCAACTTCCCGTATTCTTCCAGCGCGAACCGGTCGGTCATTCCGGCGATGTAATCGCACACGACGCGGTAGGGATCCTCTTCGCTCGTTTTATCCATGACCCCTTGCGGCAAAATTCTGGGGTTGGCGATATACATGGAGAATAATTCCGTCAGAAACCTCTCGGCCTTGAGGGCCATGCGCATGACGCGGTAGTGACGGTACATTTTTTCATACAATCGCGCCCGCAGGCCCTCCAGAGGCGGCAGAAAGGCGTCGGAATAACCGATCAGATTATCCGAAAGACGCTGAACGTCCGCCTGGGATTGAACGGCCCGGTCGGCAATCCTCCGTTGGGAGGATTCCAGAACATCCGTGACCGCCAAATTAATAAAGGCGCGGATCATCTGGTGGCGGGTCAGTTCGTCCAGGGCGCCGGATGTCCAACCCGACGCGGTCCGGAGCGTGTTCCAAATCTTCAAATCCGCCAGATCGTCCGGAAGTAAAATTCCGGACCGCAGCCCGTCATCGAGATCATGCGAGGTATAGGCGCATTCGTCGGCAATATTGGCGATCTGGGCTTCCAAGTTGGCATGCAGATCGGGGGAATAATCCGAGAGGTCGGGGCTGTCGAACGTGGTCTCATGCTTGACGATGCCCTCGCGCGTTTCCCAGGTGAGGTTTAAACCGGGGAAGGCCGGATACCGGCGTTCCAGGATCGTGACGATCCGCAATGATTGGCGGTTGTGGTCGAAACCTCCGTGCGGTTCCATCAGCCGGGAGAGGGCCGATTCTCCGGAGTGGCCGAAAGGCGGATGGCCCAGGTCGTGCGCAAGGCAGATTGCCTCGACCAGGTCTTCGTTGGCTCCCAGCGTTCGCGCAAGGGAGCGGCCGATCTGGCTTACCTCCAGAGTATGGGTCAAACGCGTCCGGTAATAGTCCCCCTCGTAGGTGATGAATACCTGGGTTTTATGTTCGAGGCGCCGGAAGGCGGTGGTGTGCAGGATGCGGTCACGGTCGCGCTGGAAACAGGTTCGGAATGGCGCTTCGGATTCCGGATATTCCCTGCCGCGCGAGGTTTTGCTCAAGGTGGCATACGGCGCCAGCGAGCGTTCTTCAATTCCTTCCAACGTCGGCCGATCCAGCAGCATGGTTTGGATAACCCCAAAATGAATAGTGCGAGCGAGTGTATCAAAGCGGGTTGGGCTTGTCAATCAAACCGCATTGAATTATCCTTCTTTTCGTCGGTGGAAACGATGCCCTTTCCCCCGCCAGACTGGATTCTTTATCTGAAATGAGCCTCCAGAGAATCATGTTGGTCGACGATCACGAGGTGGTGCGCCTGGGATTGAAATCCCTGATCGAGCATCATCCCGGATTCGAAGTCGTGGCGGAAGCCGGATCGGCCAAGGAGGCCGTGGAGAAAGCGGCCTCACTCCAGCCGGACGTCATCTTGATGGATATCCGCCTGCCGGGCGCATCGGGAATCGAAGCCTGCGAGGAAATCCTTCGGGCCAACCCGGAGATCAAAGTCATCATGCTGACCTCCTACGCGGAAGATGAAATGCTCTTCTCGGCGATCCGGGCCGGAGCATCCGGGTATCTCTTGAAGCAAATCGGCGGGCAGGAATTGATCCAGGCGATTGAACGCGTCGGGCGCGGGGAAGCGCTGCTCGATCCGCTGGTGACCAAACGGGTGTTTGTCGAGATGCGGAAAATGGCGCAGGATGAAGAGGCGTCCACATTCTCCGGTCTGACCCCGCAGGAAATGCATGTCCTGCAATTGGTCGTCGAAGGAAAAACGAACAAAGAAATTTCCGAGTCGCTGTTTCTGGGCGAAGGAACGGTGCGCAATTATGTCTCCTCGATCCTTTCAAAATTAAATGTGGTTAACCGCACGGAAGCGGCAGCGTACGCGGTCCTTCACAATTTGAAATCGTATTTATAACTTGGAAAGAGGCCTCCCGTTGAACCTCGCCCTGTTGCTGGCGGTTTCCATCTTCGCGGGCGTTCTGCCCATGATTTGCTGGTCGGTGATTGTTTGGTGGTTCGACCGGTACGAAAAGGAGCCGTTTCAGCTACTGCTGATTTCATTTTTGTGGGGGATGATCCCCGCCGTAGCCATCTCGCTGATTCTGGAACTGCTCCTCGGTGTTCCGGGTGCTTCCAGCCTGCAATCAGCCGCATCGGGGTTTTCTTTCCTCGGGGTCGGCGTGCTCCCGCCCGTGATCGAAGAGGGATTGAAATTTATCGGGCTGGTGGGGATATTTTGGATCGCGGGGCAGGAGGTGGACGATCCGCTGGATGGAATCATCTACGGAGCGATGGTCGGGTTTGGATTTGCCGCGGCGGAGAACACTTTGTATTTTCTCGCCAGTAAATCCGTTTCCGAGCTTATCCTCCTCATTTTCTTCCGCACCATGATTTTCGGTTCCATCCACGCCTTGTTCACCGCTTTCACCGGTTTGGGATTGGCCCTGGCAAAATACGCCCGCGCCCGCTGGAAAGCGATCCTGTGGGCGGCCGGGGGTTTGCTCACAGCGGTTTTATTCCACCTTATTCACAATCTGGGATTATTTTGGGTGGCCAAAACAACGTGGGGGTTTTATCTCAGCCTGCTTTCCTTTGGGATCGGATTTATTCTTTTGATCCTGCTGTTTGTCGGTTCCTTGCTCCGGGAACAGAGGGTCATCAGTAAATATCTGCTTCCCTATTCTCAAAATGGAATCCTGAAACCGGAGCAATGGGAGACGGCGGGATCGATGCGGAAAAGATTGCAGGCGGAATGGGCCGCGATCCGGACGCTGGACATTCACACCTATTCCACGGTTTCCCGAATCAACACCATCTACGCCGAATTAGCCTTTAAAGAAAAGCAACGTCAATTATGGGGCGAGAATTCATCCCGGGAGAGGCAAATATGCGATTTAATACGGGAAATGCAGGGATTATTGCCTGGGTTCCGGCCCCCGGTTTGATCGGTTTGGTATAATCCTTCCACAGGAAAACGGAGAAATAAATGTCGAATACAAGCCCTCGTTCCGCGATTCCAAGCCGCATTTGCCCGTCTTGCGGCACGCGAATTGCGGATTCTGCATCACGCTGCGCGGTTTGCGGAATGGTTTTTGAACCGGGGTCCGGCCGGACAGCCAGAATCCCGTCCAGAATTTCCGGAACCTCCGCGTCGCTTTCCCTTCCCGTCGGAGTGGTTGTTGCCGGCCCCATTCTTTCATTGCTGTTTGGCGCACTGTTGGTCGTCCTTTTAGTGCGCACCGGGCATTTTCCCGGCTCCGCCTCCACGCCCGCATTGCTTCCCTCGATCACGCCCACGATCACCCTGACTTCTTTGCCTACGGAAACCCCGACGGATACGCCGACCCCCACCCCACTTCCGCCAATCGTAGTAACGGTGCAGGCCG
>Ga0187886_1002983_pt1 | contig 12995 bp, 9 predicted proteins | sample June2016WEW_20_1_FD_133001 | JGI IMG/M metagenome (GOLD analysis project Ga0187886, IMG submission 133001) | Peatland microbial communities from SPRUCE experiment site at the Marcell Experimental Forest, Minnesota, USA - June2016WEW_20_150 | ecosystem: Environmental > Terrestrial > Soil >...
AATACCCCCCCCTTTATTGGAATAGTTCCTTCTCCGGATATGTTATCCCAGGGAGGGCCGTGACGGCTATCTATTTTCATTATTATTTGTGCCGACGCGTCGGCATGTGGGTTTCAGGAAGGAAGAAATAACTAGTTTTGAATTTTTTAATAGTTCAAATCTTAACTCTTGTAAATATTATGACCTCTAAATGACCTCTACTCGTTATTTATATGCAATATTATCAATAAGTTATAATGCAAAGCATCGGGTTCCGTATCTCTGTTCTGCAATGATCCAAACACCTTTTGCCATTTTTCATTCCTCCAATATAAAAGACCTATATGGCCTTCGCCTCTTCCCTGAGCAGCTTAACAAGCTCTCTGGCCTTGGCTGCGGGGTCATCCCCTGAGATAATCTTTCCCGGAGGTTTGGCCGGAGGCGGCGTGATCCTGAGTACCTTTGCCTTGACATCCATGAAGACACCCAACGCTGCCGCATCCCTGACCTCAACAGGTTTCTTCCTGGATTTCAAAATTCCCGGAAGGGATGCGAAGCGCGGCTCATTCAATCCCTTATCGGCTGTAACCACACATGGCAGGGGACTCTCTATGAGGAGCTGGGCGCCTTCGACGGGCCTTACCACCTTGATGGAATTGCCTTCAACATCAACCTTTGTTGCAAACGTCACCTGGGGGATATCAAGAAGCGCGGCCAGTATCGCACCCACCTGGCCGGAATCGTCGTCAATGGCCCGCTGCCCGCAGAAGATGATATCGTAGGGAATAGTCTTAATGGCGGCGGCCAGGGCTGTTGCCGTCATGTAGGCGTCCGCGCCATCGAAGACGGGGTCATTGATATAGATCGCCCTGTCGGCGCCCATGGCCATGGCCGTTCTGATAGCGTTCATTGCCCTTGCCGGACCCAGTGAAACGATGGTGACTTCTCCGCCAAACTTCTCCTTCATTCTCAGGGCCTCTTCAACGCCGAACTCGTCATAGGGATTCATGACCCATTCGATACCGGTTTCATCGATCCCTGATCCGTCCGGTTTCACCCTGATCGTGGTATCCGTGTTCGGAACCTGTTTGATGCATGCAACAATATTCACGTCTTCGTTCCCGGTTACTTGATAACCTCGAATCCTACCTCCCTCATCAGTTCATCGACCGTCATCAAATACTTCGCCAGGATCTGCATTTCCAGAAGACCTGATGAGACTCTCTTGCGAACCATCTCTTTCTTTACAGGCGGTTCACCGAAATACATTTTAAGGTCTTTCAACGCTTCTTGTTTTGCTTTCTTACTCAAATTTATCAATTGCAATTCCTTCATTAATTCAATAGGCGTCAAACCGTATTTCATGAGTGACTGTTCTTCAAAAAGACCGGACGTAAGATGATACCTAACATGTTCGCTATCGTATGGAGGTTTGCCAAAATACATCTCAATGTCTTTTAAGGCTTGATCTTTCATTTTCGCTGATAATTTTTTCATCTAAAAAGCTCCTTTCTACCTGGCCAAAGTTGTGAACAAATTTCCTCATACCTCTCGACATTTATACCTAAGCACTACACCTTAAGTCGGCGGTGTGCAAGACGTAAATATTGATAGTGTTATAAATGATATGCACTGAAGTGTAAAATAGATAAGAATATGAAGTGTGAATTACAACTTGAAATATTGAATAATTTATCAAAAACTATCAACGGAAGATTACAGGAAGTTGATGTTTACTCTGTCGGAAGAAGTTTATTGCTCAGGTTCATTCGTCTGACCAAAGTTTCAAAGTATCTCGACTTCAATTGGCGGTTTGCCATTGATTGTTTAACGGGAGGGAGCTTAAGGATGACACCAAGAATAGCCGCCATTGCCCTATGGCTGAAAAGAGCCCGATTATCGAAAATGAGATTCTGTAGTTTCCCTCTTTCAATGGCCATTACAACAGCCAGATGAACGGAACTAAGTGGTGTTATGACTCGTTGGGAACGTAATTTTAATGCAATGTGATTTCCCTGACAGACCCTTACACACAGACCACAACCCAGGCATGTTTCCTCACGCAATTGGGCTTTTTTATTTTTAGGATTGCGGGGATCGTTAGCCGAAACAAGGCTCATGGCTTCCACGGGGCAAACGTTGACACAATGACCGCAACCCGTACAGCCTCCTTCCTGAATCTCCGGCAGAAAATTTGTAGTGTGAACAGGATGCAGAAGGCCAAAACGCCTGGCGGCAATCATAGCCTCACAGCAGCAGCCACAGCAGTTGCAGATGAAATTTACTTTTTCACGGAGATTCGAACCGAACTGAACCAGCTTTTGATCATAAGCGACGTTGAGCAAATCCAGACATTCCTCCGTACTAACCGACCGGGCATGGCCGTGCTTGATCAAAGACTGCGCAGCCACGTTAAAGGTCATGCAGATCTCCTTCGGTGCATTGCAATCCCGGTCGAGATGCTGCATTTTATGACGGCAATAACAGATGCTGATGCCCCTGTATGATGCCGTTTTTATGACCTCTGTGGCCCGTTCATAATCCAGAACACACAGGCTGATTTCACCGGAAAGTACCGGTTCGTGCACGAAAACCCTGCCTATGTGGGTCTCTCCCTCTGTAAATAGGGCTTTTATAAAATCCTCTTCCACATTGAGATACTGATAGAAAAGTTCGCTTAATGTTTTCTGGTCAATATCTTTCCGGAGTCGCATGAGAGAAAACTCAAAAAAACCCGCCATAGGCGGTGGTAGGACATAGGCTTGCTTTCCATTTTCCTCCATATCGAGAAGAATTGCTCGATCTGCAAGGTCATCTAAAATCTTCTGAGCATCCGATGTCTTCATCTTCCAAATACGGGCAGCCTTCTCCACCGTGAATGGTTTTATTGGAAGAAGAGATACAAGGGCAGCATCTTTTTCGCTGAAGAGAACCTTCAGGATTTTATAGAGAGTATCCGATGGGGGTGCCCCCTGTGGAAAACGATTAATACGATCTACCAGAGCTGTATAGCCCGACTTTACCAAGTGATGGGTCATGGCATCCTCGATTTTGTCAGCGTCCTGATTTATAAGACTCAATCAATGAAGATATGACTGTTATTAGCCCCCAGAACATGTATCACATTTTTATTTAGAGTTCTGCGGTTTTTTGGTTATTTCCATTTGAAATGATGTATGGAGAGGCTAAATCAGCAAAGCAAGAGTACAGGAAGGAGTGCTTTAACCTGTATGAAAATGGAGGTATCACCTAAAAATCTTCGGGGCTTGTATTTAAGAAAGACTGAAGATTAAAGTTTGAAACTAATATTAACGTTGTTAACACTTAGACGTCACTCCCACGAAGCTTGTCCTCGACTACGATCGGGGAGTGGAAATCCCAGTGTTAGTTGAAAGATTCCCCGACTCTGCGAGGGCAGCATCCGGATGCTCATCAAGCCTGTCCCGGCAGGCAATAAGCAGGGAACAAACATATAACCCCCATCTTTTGCGACAGGATAATACCGTGATTACTAAACCTGACATCGGTACCCACTACGGTCTGTAGCCAAATTGTCTTGACATATAAGAACACGTTCAAATATACTTCCCCCGCTCAAAAGGCGGCTCTTATCAATCATTTTGATCAATTCGATAATATGCCTATGGGAACTTGCACAAAGTTCAATCCTGAAATTACATCTTTCCAGTCCGAGAGAGAGGCATTGAGGAATTTTTTATGTCAATGAAAGATAAAAAAACAAAATTACGCCATGCTTGTGTTCTTGTAGTTATAGCCTTTAGCTCGATCTCTTTCTTTATTTCAGGTTGCAATAGAGAACAAAAAGGCAACAATCCAACCCCACTCACCGTGCAAGTTGCAAACGTCGCCCAGAAAGATGTCCCAATGTATTCTGAATGGATCGGCACTACTGACGGCATGGTAAATGCCGTGATCCGTGCCCAGGTTCAGGGTTACCTTATAAAACAAAACTACCATGAAGGTGATTTTGTCAGGAAGGGGCAGATCCTCTTCGAGATTGATCAGCGCACTTTTCAGGCTGCCCTTGATCAGGCTAAAGGGCACCTGGGCGAGCAGAAGGCGCGGTGGTCGACGGCCAAGGCAAATCTGACCAGAATTATACCGCTCGCGGAACAAAATGCCGTCAGCAAGAAAGACCTGGATGATGCTACAGGGCAGGAACAGGCAGCTCATGCTGCAGTGATTTCTGCAGAGGCAGTGGTTGAGAAAGCCAGGCTGGACATTGACTTCACAAAGATCGTTTCCCCTATTGACGGCATCGCCGGCATCGCCAAGACACAGATCGGGAACCTGGTCGGCCCTGGAGTGATAGAGGAACTGACAACGGTCTCCACAGTGGACCCTATCAAGGTCTATATTTCCGTTGGCGAGCAGGAATATCTGATAGCAACGGGCAAAGGCCGGAACGGTTTTAAAGACAACCCTCTGGAAATGATCCTCTCCGATGGAAGTGTTTATCCTTATAAGGGGAAGTTCACCCTTGCCGACCGCCAGGTGGACGTGAAGACAGGAACCATCAGAGTGGCAGCCATCTTCAAGAATCCCGGTAATATTCTGCGCCCCGGGCAATTTGCCAAGATTCGCGCCAGGATCAAGATCAAAAACGCACTGCTGGTACCCCAGCGGGCGGTCATGGAGCTTCAGGGCAGTTATCAGATTGCAGTGGTGGATGCGAATAACAAAGTGGAGATACGGCCCGTCAAAGTGGCTGAACGTGTTGATGACATGTGGGTAATTGATGAAGGGCTGAAGGCCGGAGAGCGGGTCGTGGCAGAAGGCGTCCAGAAGGTCAGGGATGGCATAATCGTAAATCCAATCCCCTATGGATCCGTAACCCAGTCAGCGACCGATCAGGCGAAAAAGACCGAGGCAACGCCGCCGGCTCAACCCGAGGCGGAGAAGAGGTAGATCGGCGTGGCGAAATTTTTTATTAACCGTCCTATCGTTGCCATGGTCATATCCATCATGTTTGTCATTCTCGGAACCGTCGCGCTCGTGCAATTGTCCGTCTCACAATTTCCTGAAATAGTGCCGCCGGAGATCCAGATCAACACCATGTATGTGGGCGCCGACGCGTTGACGGTGGAGCAGTCGGTTGCCACCCCCATCGAGCAGCAGCTGAGCGGTGTGGACAACATGAATTACATGTTCTCTCTGAACTCCAATATCGGCATAATGAGGCTCATCGTATCTTTTGATGTCGCGACCAATCCGAATACAGACCAAGTTCTCACTCAGATACGGCAGAATCAGGCAGAGCCGATGCTTCCGCTGGACGTGCGCAATTACGGGGTTACGGTCCAGAAATCAAGGTTTGCACCATTGATGATCTTCTCCCTGTATTCACCGAATGAAACACACGATGCCGCTTTTCTTGCAAATTATTCCTACATCAATCTCAGCGACCAGTTGCTGCGCGTCCCCGGCGTCGCCATGGTTTCGATCTTCGGGGCAGGCCAGTACTCCATACGCATCTGGGTCAAGCCCGATACCCTGGCAAAACTCAGCATCACAGTCCCTCAGATCATCGATGCCATCCAGAAGCAGAATACAGTGAATCCGGCCGGGCAGATCGGCGCTGAACCCTCACCTCCCGGGCAGGAATTCACTTATGCGGTCCGCGCCCAGGGCCGCCTCATCTCCGAGCAGGAATTCGGCCAGATCGTTATCCGGGCAAATCCTGACGGATCGATTGTCCGCTTGAAAGACGTAGCCCGTATTGATCTGGGGACGCAGGTTTATAACATCAGGGGCAGGCTGAACGGCAAACCGGCCGCCAATATCGCCGTTTACCAGTTGCCCGGGACGAATGCGATAGCGGCTGCCCAAGGCGCGAGAAAGGTAATGGAGGAGGCCAGGAATCGCTTTCCCGCCGATTTGGACTATGCGCTCGGTCTCGACACGACAAGGGCAATTACCGAAGGAATAAATGAGATTGTCAAGACGCTCTTCATCGCCATAATCCTCGTCATCATCGTCGTTTTCATATTTCTGCAGGGCTGGAGGCCGACCCTCATTCCAACAGTTGCAGTTCCGGTCTCCCTCGTAGGCACATTTGCCTTCTTCCCCTTTCTCGGCTTCTCAATTAATACCCTGTCCATCTTCGGCCTGGTTCTCGCCATAGGACTGGTTGTGGATAACGCCATCATCGTGGTGGAGGCAGTGGAACGGCACATGGATGAAGGGATGGCCCCGAAAGAGGCGGCGCTCAAGACAATGGAAGAAGTATCAGGGCCGATGATAGCCATCGCGCTGGTCCTGTCCGCTGTTTTCATCCCCACAGTGTTTATACCGGGGATTACGGGCCGGCTCTACCAGCAGTTTGCCGCGACAATCGCCATCTCGGTTCTCATCTCAACATTCAATGCGCTGTCCTTAAGCCCGGCCTTGTGCGCACTCTTGCTCAAGCCGAAGTCGGATTCGCAGGGACCGCTGGGGAAATTCTATAGCCTTTTCAACCGCGCCTTTGGCCGTGCCACCAACGGCTATGTCTCCTTCTCGGGCACACTCATCCGAAAGAGCGTCCTCAGCCTTGTATTCCTTGCCGGGATCACGGTCGTTTCCGGCGGCATCGGCAAGGCGATTCCCGCGGGCTTCCTGCCGGAAGAAGATCAGGGATACATGTTCATTAATCTGGCCCTGCCCGATGCAGCCTCTCTGCAGCGTACCGACGCGGCATGCAAAAAGATCGAGGAGATCCTTGCAAACACGCCCGGAGTGAAATACTACACGACTGTCGTCGGCGTGAGCCTGCTGAGCATCGTGCAGAACACCTACAGCGGGTTCTTCTTTGTGAATTTGAAAGAGTGGAAATATCGGGAAAAGCCCGAGGAGCAATACGAGGCCATCATGGCCCATCTCAATCGGGAGCTTGGCAAATTGCCGGAAGGGATTGCCTTTGCCTTTTCACCCCCGGCCATCCCGGGAATCGGCACCGCCGGCGGTGTGACTCTCGTCCTTGAGGACAGGGCCGGCAAGGATATTCCCTACCTCGCGGAGAACGTGAATAAATTTCTCGAGGCTGCGCGCCAGAGGCCGGAGCTGGAGCGCGTGACGACGACCTTCCTGCCCGGTGTTCCTCAGATATTCATCAATGTGGACAGGGACAAAGTGCTCAAGCAGGGCGTCGATTTGAGACAGGTGTATCAGACTCTTCAGACCTTCATGGGGGGATACTTCGTAAATTACTTCAATCGATTCGGCCGTCAATGGCAGGTGTATGTCCAGGCGGAGGGAGAATATCGCAACAAGGCCGAAAAGGTGGGGCAGTTCTTCGTACAAAACGAAAGAGGGGATCCCGTGCCGCTCTCGGCGGTAACGACTATTGAATCGCGCACCGGTCCCGAATTTACGATGAGGTATAACCTTTATCGCTCGGCACAGATCAACGCTACGGCCAATCCCGGTTATAGCTCCGCTCAGGCGATGAAGGCCCTCGAAGAAGTCTTTGCCCAGACAATGCCGAGCGAAATGGGCCTCGATTATATGGGCATGAGCTTCCAGGAAAAGAAGGCCCAGGAAGGAATACCGACATACGTCATCTTCGCGTTTTCGCTCTTGTGCGTCTTTCTAATCCTTGCGGCGCTGTATGAAAGCTGGTCGCTGCCTGTCAGCGTTCTTCTGAGCACGCCCATAGCAGTTTTCGGCGCGTTCGTGGCGATATGGCTTCGCGGCCAGGTGAACAATATCTATGCCCAGATCGCCCTCATTGTGCTTATTGGTCTCACTGCCAAGAACGCCATCCTTATTGTCGAATTCGCGAAAGCGAAATATGAAGAGGGGATGTCCATTACCGACGCGGCTCTTGAAGGCGCCCGGCTGAGACTCAGGCCGATTCTCATGACGTCATTTGCGTTCCTGTTCGGTGTATTACCGCTCGCCATATCCACGGGAGCGGGCGCAACTGCAAGGCAGATCATGGGTACCGCCGTTATGGGCGGGACATTGGCTGCATCGCTGATTGCCGTCTTTCTCATTCCCGTGACATTCTATGTTGTCATGGTTCTCTCCCACAGGAAGAAAAAAGATGACCGGCGGGAGAGCGAGGAAAAAAACGATGCGTAACATCATCATCTGCTCACTTCTGGCAATTGTCCTTTCCGGCTGCATGATGGGCCCGGACTACCGGAGACCGGCTGTGGAGACGCCTGCATCCTGGCGCTTTGAAGAAAAAGAGGCAAGAGAGATCGGCAATGCCGCATGGTGGGAGCAATTCAACGATCCCGTCCTGAACTCACTGATTCAAACGGCATTGAAAGAGAATAAGGATGTCATGATTGCCACGGCGCGCATTGAAGAATTTGCAGGCCGGTATGGTATAACCCGCGCCGCCCTTTTCCCCCAGGCGGGCGCAGGAACAGCTGTGGGCAGAAGCAGGGCCACGGATAACAGTTCGACTCCTCTCACAACCGCCACTATAAACCCCGCGGACAACTATTCCGCCTCTCTGTATGCGAGCTGGGAAATTGACCTGTGGGGCAAGCTGAGGAGGGCGAAAGAGGCGTCCCGTGCCGATCTCCTGAGTCAGGAAGAGGGACGAAGGGGCGTTATCCTTATTCTTGTAACCTCTGTGGCAAGCGCCTACGTGAACCTTCGCGACCTTGACAAACAGCTTGAGATTGCCAGACGCACCGCACAGAGCCGTAAGGAGTCTTATGACCTTTTCCAGTTGCGTTTCCGGGGTGGTGTAATCTCCGAACTCGAATTGAGCCAGGTTAAATCAATGTATGAGCAAGCCCTCGCAATCATCCCGTTTCTCGAAAAGGTCATTGCCCAGAAGGAAAACGCCCTCTCCGTACTCCTCGGACGTAATCCGGGTCCTATTCCAAGAGGGAAGAAGATCGATGAGCTTGTCCTTCCCGCCGTACCGGCGGGCCTGCCTTCAGAGCTCCTCACCAAACGTCCGGACATACGTCAGGCGGAACAGACTCTGATCGCGGCCAATGCGAGAATCGGTGTGGCGCGGTCACTCTACTTTCCGACTATTTCTCTGACCGGCACGTATGGATTCGCGAGCACGGATCTCTCAACACTCTTCCAAGGTCCATCCAGAGCCTGGAGCTGGAACGTTCCTCTGAATGTGCCGATCTTCACAGCAGGCGCCATTGCTGGACAGGTCGAAGCAGCAGAGGCGATACAGCGGCAGGCCCTCATTCAGTATCAGCAATCCATCCAGACGGCCTTTCGCGAAGTCGAAGACGCCCTTATTGACCAGATGAGATCACGGGAAGAGCTTGAGATCCAGACGCGGCAGGTCGAATCTCTGCGTTCCTACGCTCGCTTCGCGCGTCTGAGATTTGAAAACGGCTACACGAGCTACATCGAGGTGCTTGATGCGGAGCGCAGCCTTTTCGACGCGGAGCTTGCCCGGGCTCGGACGGCAGGAGTTCTCTTCCAGGCTCTCGTGAACCTTTACAAGGCGATAGGCGGCGGCTGGGTCATAGAGGCGGACAATAAGATTACCTCGGACCATGACAATAAACACACCTCTAATCTCAATAGAGAAACCGGCGCCATACACTGAAAAGAGTATGGAGCGCCTCAATTCTCTGAAACTCATCAGAACCTTTCAACGTTGGTATTCTTACAAGCGGCATCGCCCCTTCGAAAGTAGGCTGGTCCGCTAAGGTGGATTGCTCGTTCGCGGCCAATTCGATTAATTTCTTTGCCTCGAGGAATGCCAAGTCTCATTGAATTAAACCTTGATTCTTGAATTAGGGTAAGACCGTCCATCATGGAGGGGGCAGGCAGGCTTGAAAATTGGCAAGCCAGGTATTGACTATTTGTTTAAGGAAAGATGGGATAAAAAAAGCGCTTGCAACGTTCGCTTGCCGACAAACAACTTTGCTTAGATCAGACAATTAAGGATTTCCATTAGAAGCCTCGTATCCCTGCGATAAGAGCAGATTTAACACTTTCAGGAAGAAGCAAATGCTGTATCCACCTACTTATCCTCACTCTGAATCTGTACTGAGTATCGAGGATTACTGATAGAAAGGTTGCATGACCAATTGTTTCCTGCCTGCAAAACATGCCTCACCGGAGGCCCAATAACATGCAATTACCCCTGAAGCGATTGCCTCGCTGTTAAGGTCATGCGATAGACACTTAACGTCTTCTCCATCATGGTATCGATGCCGAACGCTGAATAGGCGGATAGATAAGCTTTCTCTTTTATCGGCCCGGTGTGATTGTTCAATACGCTAAGGATCGTCTCAGAGAGACTTCCGGCATCCTCGGAACAGAATAGAAAGCCGGTTTCACCATCCGATATGCTTTCTACATTGCCACCCTTGTTGCTCGCCACAACAAGCGTCTTCATTGCGAAGGCCTGATGGATGACCTGAGATCGCGGTTCCCAGGGAGAGGAATTTACGATCACATCGCTTGCCGCAATCACTTTTTCAACGTCTTTCCGAAAACCGGTCAGAATGAGCTTGTCCGGGTGACGAAGGGCTGCGATTTGCTCTTTGATCTCCTCGAAAAATTCCGGTTTCGTGGCAGAACCCACAATAAGAAAACGAACATCCGGCCAGGCGCTGGCAACGCGATCGACAGCGCGGATGAAGTATTTCTGTCCTTTATCCGGACGGATCATGGCGATTTCGCTGATCACCTTGGTGTTCTCCGGTATGTCGAGTTCCCTGCGAACAGAGCCCCCGTCTACGTCCGGCCCGAACCGATTCAGGTCGATTCCGGTCGGTATCACAGAAATCTTATCTCGATCTGCGAAACCCAACCCGACGAGTTTATCGGCTATCCCCCGGGAGACAACAATGACGTGATCGATCCAACAGCGCCATAAATACTTATGAATGAGGTCCGTCTTAAAGCTATGCACATGAAGCGTGCGCACAACGGGTATCCCGAGCATCCGAACCCTGACAGCCGTGCTTATGGCACTGGAGCTATGGCAGTCGAGGAGATGGACTTTTTCGCGCTTGATAAACCTGACCAACTCAGAAATGGCATGCGGATTTACCGACCCCCTGAACGGGACAGGACGGGCCGGGATGCCTCGTCGAGTCGCTTCCTCATAGATTGCGGAATCCTCGCGGGCGAGAAGCCATGCCGAATGGCCTTTACTCAGCAGCCACTGCATTTGATCCAAAATGCGCAGCTCCTGACCACCCATGTTGATCGAAGTTTCTAAGTGTGCAATCCGCAGCATCCAATTTTCTTTCTTAATGCGTATTCTAGCTTAGGTTACTCCATGATCAATCATATTTCACAGATCGAATATGAGCTTCCAAGGATTCAGATGCCGCAAATGCTTGGGACAACCGAGATCAATATCTTAAGGAGTATTTTCGTCATATGTTTACATGCTGACCTGTCTAAAAAGACTCTGGCTCCAAGCAAATTGCTAACCTCCAGTCATGATCAATACCGCATCCCTCTGCCGGATCTTTTTCCTTTTTCCTTGTTGTCTGGGCTTTTTTCCTGTTCATGTTTCTCCTCAGTTACATCCACTTTATTGATTTTAAAAATGCAAACATAATCATTTCGGACATCGGCGATTTGCAAAGCAAGGATCACCTGAAAGGTTTTACCTACGAAGGGTTCAGCCTTCGCTCTTAATTCTTCTGCGTTCCCTTTGATCTGAGCCGGCAGGAAAGACGCCCTCTTCCAATAACCTTGTTGTTTATTTGATCTTCCGCCGTGGTCTTCTTCCCGCTGGAAATAATCTGCCGGATGTACGAAATCTTCAAGAGTGCCTCTTGCGGCAACAACCGTAGGGGGATGTGAATTGTTTCTTTCTTCATAGCCAATGCCAGAATGTATTAATCTGTGGCTTACGCCCTTTTCATCAATAAATCTTGCTTCGTCCCAAACGATTCTCACTGGCCCATCCGCTTTATTATTGAGAACAAAAACAATGTCATAAGGCGTCGGAAGCCATTTAATTCTCACAATCTCATCTTCAAAATAAAATCTTGAAATTCCCTCCTCAATGACTGCTTCAATTCTTTGCTCTCCATATATCTTTTTAGCCCCAGTGGATCTTTCCACGGAGATCAGAGATATATCGTAACGTGCATTGGTGATCGTGTATGTTCTTCGAGATGAATCGGAGGGAGATTTTGTTCGATACGGTGGCTCACAGCTTATTAAGGCCAAAACGGTTAAGAGAGAAAGTAGATAATATAGATTTTTTCTCATATGGCATGTTCATTTCGTACGAAGAATATTTTTTGTCAACCACTATTGAGTTTTCTCTTGCGTGCTCATTTTATAAGAGACAATCACGCTTTGATCCGATATAGATGCGCCCACAGACAGTACGAGGGCGAGGACAATCTCCTTTTGCCCGTCATTATCTATGTCCTTTAATTGGTAATCCGCCACGTAGCCGCTGATCTTTCTTGTTCTCCAGTTCTCAACGAGACCGAGACCATCCCATTCAAGATCGTATATCTCACTTGATGTGAAAACTTTTACATTTTTAAGTATTCTTCCCACGGAGGACAGGTTTTTCACTATAATAATCTCTTTCTTGCCATCTTTAACGTCCGTCGTCAAAATTCTCGAATTAATGAAGGTAGTTCTATTTTCATCATCTGGAGAAAGATCATCATTTACGATAGCGGTGTTGCTTCCCCCATAGTTATCATCACTTTTGTAGAGGCGTTCAGGAACGCTGCCAAGGCTCTGGAGCCTTACGAGAGGTTTGTCTGTTTGTTCGTATATGAAAAGATAGTCATAATCATCAAGCGCTATTATCTTCTCACTTCCCCCGGTTCCGAGATTGTCTATGGTCAGACCATAGACGGAAAGTCCCACGGGGATTTTCATTTTCTTTCCCTCTTTGTATTGTCCCTCTTCCCATATTATCTCATGGATAGGGTTGCTGAAGGGCTTGTCCATGCCTTTGGTCTGGCCCAGCAGGATAGGCCCGGATGCTGTATCAATAACTCTCAAATACCATGGGAGCTTCGAGGCAATCTTGATAAATTTTCCATCCCTGTATTCAAGGACAAAGGAATCAACCATAT
>Ga0187886_1002987_pt1 | contig 12987 bp, 14 predicted proteins | sample June2016WEW_20_1_FD_133001 | JGI IMG/M metagenome (GOLD analysis project Ga0187886, IMG submission 133001) | Peatland microbial communities from SPRUCE experiment site at the Marcell Experimental Forest, Minnesota, USA - June2016WEW_20_150 | ecosystem: Environmental > Terrestrial > Soil >...
AAGGCTTTTCAATATGGCTGGAATTGTAGAAGGCCACAGTCCTCTTGAACTCTTCAGCGATAAGTGGCAGCCTTTCCTCCAGGGATTCAATCTCGCCGGGCAGTGTTAACCTGCGGATGACCTGGGGCAGCCTGTCTGCCAGGACCATAACGTCCAGGTGCTCTAACCGGGCATTTACAATGATTGCTCGGAACTCATTTGGGATTCGGCACAGGGCTAAAGGAGCCAAGTCCATAATATATGGACTAACGCCAGCCTGATGCAGCGTTCTGACCAGGACATCAACCGGATTACGGGGGAAAGTGGCCAGGAAAATACGACATTCTCCCTTTGTTGGGGAGGGAAGTTTCTGGTATGAAAGGTAAACCTCTTCCAGAGGCGTTGGTATCGTTCTCTTGGCCTCACGCTTTACCGCCTCAGGAAGTACAGCTTCAGGCAATTCGGGCAGGGTTATGATGCGATACAGAGAATCATGTCCGCCCACAGCAACGATGACCTTTTGCGTCTGTGCTCCCGTCTCTTTAAATAGCTGTTTAACCTTGTCAGCCACCTGAGCCTCATCTACAATGAGCCCCTGGCTGACCAAGCCCGGCTCCAGTGGTAAACTAGCCCACTTTTCTATTTGTTTGCCCTTCATGACCAGCAAGGTAATGCCGGTATCTCTGATAAATAAGGTGACAACTTTTTTTGCCATGCTTATTTTGGCTATGCTTATTTTTGGCATTCTTATTTTTGCCATGCTTATTTAACCTTTATAGGCATAAATATCCAGCTTGATGGTAGTGGAGCCACCAACACCTATGTTTACGCTCGTCACATCAACGCTCCAGGGTCGCTGAAAGCTCCACGGTAGCTTATAATCAATACCAGTTCCTATGGCATCGATAAACTTATATATGTCATCAATGGCACCACTGACAGTTACCTCGACTGAGGAAACAGAATAGGTAACGGCCCCGACGGCTTTATCAGTCGGCGGTGGTATGGTCAGGCCGGTTAAGTTCACCCCACACCCACCAGCCATCGCATACAAGTTCTGACCATAAGCAGTCTTAAAGAAGTCCTCACCGTATTCAATGCTCTCCACCGATTGAGGGAATTTTGCCCGGCTCGCGTCAAGCAATGATTCGGCTTGGTTCAGTCTGTTTTGCGTGTCGTTCTCCGTAACAGTCAGCGTGCGCAAGAGAGCTTGCTGCGTCGCCAGGTTAGTTCTCAGCTGCTCCTGCTCTTGAACTTGCTGGGTGTAGATTCTAACCAGGAAGACCAAAGCAGCAACGAAAATGACGATTCCTATAATCAACCAGATTTTCTTATTTATGTTAATTCTCATAACCTACTCAGCTTCCCTAATATATCATCATCTAAAAAGCTTGTCTAGAGGTTGTACTCGTTCATATGATTAGTGACATCTTCTTTGTGTCTTTGCGAGGAACGAGATTCCTCGCCCCGACAAGTCGGAGCTCGGAACAGGCTCCGCAATCTCGGCGGGCCTCCCCTTCTTGTCATTGCGAGGAACGAAAGTGACGAAGCAATCTCGTGGGGTTGCTGGGGATAGAGATTGCCACGCCCCGACAAGTCGGGGCTCGCAATGACGTGAGAGGTTATTACCCAACGGTACAAACATACAGAGTGTCACCCATCTATCTGACCTAGAGCAGAGGTTATGTCTGTTGACCACATAGATAGCAACGGGAATTTGCTTATTGGATGCGAGCAGCGCCGATGTGTTCATATTAAAGAATCATCTCGGACTCTTATCCTTCATCAGCCAATCCTTATCGCGTAATTTGTTATGACACCACCAGGCCCCAGCTCGCTGCGAAACTGGAGAAGCATATATGACATGGTAAACAAATCGGTGTTAGTGGGAACGTGTACCTCAAGCGAGACATCGAATGGCTTCAAGATGCCGCTAGCCCAGGTGATATAGAAGTGGTCTATATCTATGCCGTCCACCGACAAGCCTTGGCGTGAGTTGCCATTCCAGACATCAGGGTATATTGTGCCGTCGGGTAGCGCTGTCAGGGCGCCCGTGGGGCTCTTCACTTTGAAGCGGTCCTTAGTTTGGTCGGCGTTATCCTCGGATTTGTCCCCCTCACCCACCATAACGGTGATTCGCGCAGCATTCGTTTCGCCCGGGGATTGGGCCGGCACCAGAAAGCCGCTGACGGTACCGCCGGCGCTGCCGTCATTATCCCAATCGGGATCCACAGTGCTCCCCTCATGCCCACTCCAGCCGCAGAAGAAAGTAAAGCCCGGAGTGTCGATATCATAGAGATAATACTGGTGATTGTACACCGAAGCGCAGGAGTAGAGGATTAGGAGCGACCAGCCGGCATGTGCGGCGCTGTACCGTACGTAGTCGCCTGGCGGGTTCGGTATTGAACTGGGTGAAGGAGTGCCCAGAGGGTAGCCGGTGGAGCCACCACCACTCGCAAAGCTGAATGAATAGCCCGGGCTTGCCTCATTAGGCGCCGCCACATGGCTGAGGGTATAGGTGCCGGCGCCGTTGGAGCCAATGGTGCCGTTGCCTATCCACCCCTTCAGCAGGTCGGTAACATCAGCCTTGCACGTGTAGTACCATGTCCATTGGTATGGTGAACTGTCGTCCTTGAACGCGTCGGGGTACAGAGTCTGCCAGTCGTGCGTCGTGACGAGGGTGTCAGCGCTGCTGCCACCTTTGAAATATACTCTGTTGACGCGAGCCGTGTTCTCAACCAGAACCTGCAGGGCTTCCTGCGTAGGATCAGCCGGATACTTTAAAGAGGCACCCCAATCTACTGTGGCATAGACTTGAGTCAGCCTGATTTGCGGAGAGGCATCGTCAGAAGTAACTCCGAAACTCTCCAAATGATTAGACCCGATGCCGTTTATCTGGTCTTTCGTCCACGGCTGACTTGTTCTGGGGTTCTCTGTCCAGGTATAGCTGATGGTGCCATAGCTAGTCGGCACTTCAGTGTAATCGCCATAGTAGCTGGAACCACCTACCCTGATCCACGGTCGCATAGTGTTGGCCCCGGAGGTATTGTCCCTTGCCACCAGAGATACCGTCAGGCCTCCTATTTCCATGTCAGTTGGCACGTTGACGGTGAAAGGCGCGAAGCTAAACAGCATATAACCAGCCGTTGTGCCATGCAGCAAGTAACGGGTATCGCCATCATGCGCACCCTGTTCGTTCACATAGCTGTACCAATTCGTGCCCGAGGGGTATCGGGCCCATGTCCCGCTGTTAGAGATATCACCCGACGGGTAGCGAATCTGGCTTCCGGAGCCTGATGGGTGATAGGTGTTCCAGTCTATCCAGCCCGTCCAGTAGAGGTAGGCGGCGTCAATCGTGGCGTCCGACGGGATGCCCGCAGTATCATCATTATCATTGGTTGCCACTGTGGCTGAGGTGGACCTGTAAAGCTGGTAATGGTAATTAGTCGGAGGATTCAGGTTGCCTCCGATGAGGCTGTTGCCGGTGCCGAAGTAATCGCCTGATACCGCAGACTTGAGTTTGCGGAACTTGGTTTTGGCACCGTAGGCATCAATCTCGACTGCGCCGGCTTTCGATACAATCTTGTAAAGCCGGATACTGTCATCCCAGGTATAAGTGATGCCACTGACCCCTGTGGTATCAATCCAGGAGGCTACAAGCTCGGGAATTTGCCCCGCCGGTCCTTTGTACTTGAAGGTGATGGTTTTTACCATAGGGGGGCCGGACCCACCAAAGGGAAAGGTGCTGAGAGAAGGCTGAGAGGCAAAGTTCCAGACCACTGCAGTGCCACCTTTACTGAGATTTATGCTAGGTGAGGGAGAGCCAGAAGGAAGTTGGTTTCCGTCTAGCCCATCATACTCGAAGCCGGAGCATAGCCATACCCCTAGCGTCTTTACCTTCAATGCAGTCCCCGTGCCCTGCCAGACTATTTTGATTGTATATGTGGAGGGCGTGCTGCCGGGGTAGCCGACTATTATCAGCTTCTCATTCGAGATAGTCTGGTTTAGCTGGCTCGGGGTTGTCCCATCTATATTTATACTACTGGGAATCCAGATGTTCTGCATAGTAACAGTTACATTTTTGCCGTTTACCAATAACCTATACGGATAGGAATAGCTGGAGGAATAGTCATAGGGGTTATAGCCTGTACCGAGTACTTCACGGAGGAGGTTATCATCGTCCGGGTTGTTGTTCCTTATGTGCCACATGGCATCCTCAACACCGGCATCGGCGGCATAGGTCTCATCATCCTTTTGCTCAAAGACCTGGCCGCTTTTAATGCCGGTGCCCATAAGGCCAAGGAGAGGAGTAAGGATGAGCGAGCCGACAACAAGGACAATGAGAGCCACGACGAGTGCCTGTCCCTTTTGACCCTTTACTAATCCCTTCATAGTAATTTGCCTCACCTCACCAGTATATCAAATAAGCTCCAAATATCAAATTCCAAATTCCAAACAAATTCCAAATGCCAAAATCCAAAACCGCTACTGTACCAGTGTCATTGCGGTGAGCCAAAGCCCTGAGCAAAGCGAAGGGGAAGCGTGGCAATCCCCACCCTCAGAGGCCCCACTGAGATTGCTTCGGCCCGATAAATCGGGCCTCGCAACGACAAGAAGAGAAGATGTCCCACAATGACATTCTTAAACATCCCTATCAAGTAACAGTATATCGTAGCCATCTTTGGCGTCAATAGTCCATCAGTACTGTCATTGCGAGCCCCGACTTGTCGGGGCGTGGCAATCTCTTTGGCTAAATGCCAAATGTCAAAATCCAAATGACAAAGACGCTCAGGAGTCAGGAGTCAGGAGCCAGTAGTCAGTAGGGGAATCTCCTGAATTCTGACTACTGTCTACTAGCTCCCGGATTTGGTGCTTGGGATTTAGGATTGGTTCAAAACTGAACGGGCGGGGCTGGTCCCCACCCGTTCACCCAAGGCGGAGATAAACTCCGCCACTACATTTTTACTATGTCATTCTGAACTTCAATTCACTTAATTCTATAGATTTCGCTCCTGTGACCTATAAATTGAATTACGACTATCTTACCTTCCACAGTATAAACTGCTCTCCAATCTCCTATACGCAGCTTAAACGTTCCTTTCAGTCCGCCGGTTAAAGGCTCAGGCACAATACTCTGGAAATTCTTAGAAACCCAATCGAGCCTTCTTAAAATTCTTCGCGCTATTGGCTTATCAAGCCCTTCAAGGTCTTTCAGTGCTCCCTCGGTCCACTCAATCTTAACCAATCCTGCTCACTACCTCATGATGTGGAATTCTGCTTGAGGAACTTTCCAAGCGCCTTTTCAGTTCTTGTCTAAATTCCTCCTTCAATTCCAGCCCGGAGTCGGGGTCACCGAGAACCTCTAAGATTTTCTGTTCTATTAAATACTCCAATTCATCAATGGTCAGGTCTTTAACATTTGTCATCTCTATCTCCCCTTTGGCCTAATCAGACCATGTGTCTTACTTCGCTTCATAAACTACTCAGCTTCCTCATAATATATCATCATCTAAGAAGTACGTCTAGGGTTTATGTGCGCGAAATCCAAGGTCCCAATAAACCCAAATACCAAAGTCCAAATGTCAAACAAATGTCAAATGACAAAGCCCAAATAGCAAACAAAATCCAAATTTCAAACACTCATGTAGTGCGACCTTTTAAGGTCGTGCCAGCCCCCCCACCGCACGAGGCTGAAGCCTCGCACTACATCCTTGCTCGCCCGCGCCACCCCTTCTTGTCATTGCGAGGAGCCACAGGCGACGAAGTAATCTCGCCGCGGTGTGTGGCGAAGGGCATAAAAAATGGAGCCGCCCTCATTTTACCTTGACATTCAGTCCCGGTTCTTGCTACGCTTCCATAAAGGCGATAATGATGCCGCAAAGGATTCATGTAATCTACGAAAACGGGGTTCTCAAGCCGCTGGGCAAAGTGGATATTGCTGAACACCGGACATTAGAAATCCTCGTTCTCGAAGACGACTTGCCCTTGTCTCTTATCGGCCGGGTGGCAGAGCAAGGTGGCAGCTACGATTTCCTGCACCATGCTGCTGAGGACATTTACAGCGCTGATGATGGAGAGGCAGTCTAAGCGCAAGCCAGAAGCTGTGCTCGAACGCGGAGATATTGTTCTTGTCCCTTTTCCCTTTACCAACCTGACCACTGAGAAGTTGCGGCCAGCAGTTATAATATCTGTGGACCCGCGGAGAATTGATGTTATCATCGCTTTTATCTCTTCCGTAGTCTCTCCCGGAGAACTATCTGAAACTGATTATCTGCTGCACCAAGACAATCCTGATTTTGTCAAAACGGGTCTCAAGAAAACCTCGACTTTCAGAATGAGAAAATTGCTGACCATCGAGCGAAGTAGAATCATTCGCCGTCTCGGCAGAGTCAGCCCTGCTATCCAGAAAGAACTGGACATAAGGCTAAGGCAGGCTGTTGGCCTGCAGTGATGCAGTTCATAACTCCCCTTTGGCGAGCACTCACGGCGCTGAGTGCTTGCCTGTCCTCTCTTATCTTAAGAGGGGGATTCTGGTAAATTTTCTTAAGAGGGGAATTCTTGGAAAGATTGATGAAACCAGAGTGCTTAGGTGGCAAAACCGCTTAGTCCTTTGGATTTTGGGCTTTGATATTGTTTGGGATTTGGTGTTTGGGATTTAGATTTTCTTTTACTGAATGCTGACTCCTGTCTACTGTCTACTAGAATAGTCCACAGGGTCATAGTGTCCTTCAGAACATGCCTTGTATTTCCCGTCCGTAGGGGCGGCGCTTGTCCCCGCCCTTTCGAGCGAAGGCGGAGATAAACTCCGCCACTACATTTGAGTGAGGACCCACTTGTTACTGCTCCAGGCCGAGAGAGAAATGCAGGGCCTCCTCTACCGCTTTCGACTTTTCAGCACTCAGAGTGGTCAATCGCTCACGCAGACTCGCCTTAGCAATCGTGGTGATAGTGTCCAGATTGACAACACAGGCACGGGGCACACCGTCCTCATCTCCTAATGAAACCTCTGATGGGATGCCACGGATGCGCGTGGTCAGTGGAGCCACCATTACCAGTTCCCGAACAGCATAGGCCTCATTGCGGGATAGAAGCAGCACAGGACGTCTCCCGGCAGGCAAGTCCAGTTCCGCCCACCATATCTCGCCTCGTTTCACTCCCAGGGCTCCGCAGCCAGCACGGCGCTGCCTATCCTGTGAGCAGCTTCAACCTCCTCAGCTGACTCCGGGTATTGTTGGTAGCCGCGCACGTAGTCTCTTATCGCGGAAGACTCCCGTTCCTGTTTCAGACGTGTCTCAACGGCCCGGCGAAAGAACTCGCTCCGGCTTTCTCCTTTGGCCTGACGCTCCATTTCCACGGCGGCTAAGACGTCCTCGGGTAGGCTTATCGCGACCTTAGCAACCTTACGCATAGTAACGATCTCCCGAAGCTATTCATACCATAGTATGAACCATCGTTCGGCTTCTGTCAACTGCATAAGTCGCCTCTTTCCCGACGGGAGCTCCCGCGATGCTCGATGGCGAGGGTCAGGGCGAGGCCAAGCTGAGGGTCAAATCCCCCTCTCTAACTCTCTCCCGCCAGGGGAGAGAATTATAAGGACTTTTGCAGTTAACTATGTATTTTGGGCTTTGATATTGTTTGTGATTTGGTACTTGGGATTTAGGATTTTCCTTTACGAGATTGCTTCGGGGCTTTCGCCCCTCGCAATGACAGGGGGAAAGAAATCCTCGCAATGACAAAGGAAGAAGGCGCCTCGCAATGACAATAGGGAAGTGTCATTGCGAGTGAAGCGCGCCAAGCCCATCAGTTAAATTCCAAATGTCAAAATCCAAATGACAAAGGGGGAAGGCTTGTCGTAATGACAGGAGGTGACCAACCTCGCAAGGACTTTTACATTATTTCTGCAAATTACCCTTTGTACACATCTCCCCTTGGAGATATCCGGAACACCAGCACAGTTTTATTAAACCTTATAAATAGCACCCTATACCTACCAACCCTGATCCTGTAAACATCCTTTTCACCTTCTACAGGCTTTAAATCTAGCTCTAAACCTCCAGATAGTCTAAAAAGAACAATATCAACTAAGTTCTTGTATTCCTTTGGTAGCTTTTTATACTGCTTGGCTGCTTTTCTAGAAAACTTTATTTCAAATCTTCCCAATTGATAATCTCACCTTTCTCATGCTCTTTTAGAGCTTCCCTATACGATGTGTCTTCTTCATCAGTTAAAGGAGAGGTATCACTTCGGATTAGCATTTTGGAAAATATGTCCATCAGAGTATTTTCAGGTAATCCTTTAAGCATCGCTATAATGCTATCTTCAGATATCGAGACTATCTTTGCCATTTTCCACCTCCATTGGCAACGATAATTATAGCATTTCTATCTGTCTCCGTGGCTAAAGTCCAAATGACAAGTGAAATCCAAATGTCAAAAACGAAAATTCTAAACGTTTTGAACATTGATATTTGGTGCTTTGATATTGTTTGGGATTTGGTGCTTAGGATTTGAGATTTTCCCCTCAGGGATTGGGATTTAGTGCTTAAGACTAATGTCTGTCACTATGAAACTGATTTAGGCACAGCTTTATATATCCTGGTCTCACTTGCTGCATTACCACCGGCGCCCACTATGGCGGTTACGTTGAAAACAAGGCCCCTGGCGCTACTGAGGGTAGCACCCGTGCCCTGCGTTATGGCAGCAGTGGCAGCCTTGGTTTCGGATGTCCAGCTGCCTTTTACGGCGCTAGTGGCAGTAACTGTAATAGTGCCCCCGGCGGCGGTTGTGTTCCAGGTCCACGCCTTTGTAGCAGAGTCGTAGGTAGCAGTAGCGCCGGCCGTGGCGTTGACCAAGATCTTGGAGATGTCTCCACTGGGAGCAGTAGTTATTCTGCCGCTATCATTTGTCGCCCCACGGGTAATCACGAATTTATTACCGCTAACAGGCAAGCTAAAGTCACTGCCACCACTAACCTGACAATTAGTTTTAGTAGAGTTAATAAACTCAAACACAGGAATCTTACCAGTTCTCACTGAATCAAGGCTAAAAGAGTCATCGCTGACAGCGACATAATAACTCCCCCTGAGACCAGAGCTATCCAGGTTAAACACAATTTTATGCTTTCCACTCGGGTCAAAATTGACCCACTGCAGGATAAGGGGGAAGCCTGAAACTCCGGTTATTGTCGCGTTTTGAGCCGAGTAAGCATATTCGCTAAGCCAATAGCCCGTGTCTTGCACCTCCCTGACAGCGACCATATGGTTAGCGCTACGGGTACTGCCGGTATAAATCTGGTAAACGATCATGGCAATGCCGCCGGTGATAAGACTGGTAATAGCGATAGCTATTATCAGCTCAAGTAGAGTTAAACCCTTCTCACCTTTCCTTAGCTTTTTCATCTTCATCATCTCAAACAAATCCAAATTTCAAAGTCCAAATGTCAAACAAAATCTAAATGCTTAAATGCCAAAACCACTTCTCTTTGTCATTGGGGCTTTGAACTCTATTTGGCATTTGAGTTTTGTCATTTGTCATTTCTAAAGTCTCTATACCCCTCCGTCATCGGTCTACCTTATAGCCCTCCAATGTGATTTCGACACTACCGGGATGCCAGGCGCTATTGTTGTCAATAAAGGTATAGATTACCTTATCCTGAGCCGGGTTTTCCTTGTCCTTGTCCTTAATCACCAGCGCTATCTTCTGAAGGCCAACGTCCTTGCTTACCGGCTCATTACTTTCGCTATCCCAGGGTATTCCCACTATATCCGCAACAACCGTACCATTACGGTTGACGCTCCAGATAGAGTAACCCGCAGGGATGTTTGAAATTTTTGAATATGTGGCTACACCTCCAGCCGGAGCAGAGCTATAAATCTGGTTCTTGACATCCTCTATTTGCCTTCTGGCCAGGCTTTCGGCAACAGTCCGCTCGTCAGCAAGCCCAACACTCAGGGAGGCAGTAGATAGGACGCTCAGAAAGGTGATGCTAATTATTCCCAGAATAGCTATAGCTATCAGTACCTCAATCATGGTGAGGCCCCGGGAGCTGCCCTGGAAGGCTTTCCTTGCCTGGCTACTCAGTCTTACCATTTTCACTTTTTCCGTACTTCTCCGTCCTTGTCATTGCGAGCACCCTCAGGGTGCGTGGCAATCTCCGCATTGCCCCCACCGAGATTGCTTCGGCTGGCTTTGCCAGCCTCGCAATGACAGAAGGAAGAAGATACCTCGCTACAAATTACAAATATCAAAATCCAAGTGTTTAAATGCCAAAACTACTTCCTCTTATCTGGGTTCTGAGCTTTGTAATTTGTCATTGCCCCCTGGTAATCCTCACCTAGCTACCCATCTGACCATAGAGAGAGTACATAGCTGACATCATGGCTAAAACAACAAAACCAACTATTCCGCCTATTATTAACGTCATTACTGGTTGAATAAGCCCCACAGCCGACTTGGTTTTGTCATTAGCCTCCATGTCAAAGTTGTCGGCTACGGTATTTAGTGTGTTCTCGAGATTACCGGTTTCCTCGCCTACTTTCACCATCTGCGTCATTAAGGGCAAGAAGAGCTTCCTCTTGACCATGGGTTGGGACAAACCTTCGCCTCTGATTAACTCCTGCTGCACTCCAGTCAAATTCTCAGCCACGAATTTATTGTTGCTACTGTGAATGGCTATGGCCATGACCTCCGGTAAAGGCAAGCCAATCCTCACCAGCATTGACACAGTCCGGCAACAGCGGGAAAGCTCACTGAGCTGGATAATACGCCCGAACACAGGGACACGAAGCATCATCTTATCCCAGCGGTATTTCCCGGCCGGGGTCTTGATATAGACAAAAACTGCGGCAGCAGCAATCAAAACCCCGAGCAAAACATAAAGCCCATAATGATTAGTCCAATCAGTCAGGCTAATAAGGATTCTGGTGGGCGTGGGCAACTTTGCCCCGACTTGAGAGTACAGGGTGGTAAAAGCGGGAAAAACCCGGGTGATCAATATCAATACCACACCAACAGTGACAAGAATCACGATAACGGGATAGGTCAAGGCACTTCTTATCTGCTTTCCAGTAACGGTTCCCTTCTCTATATAGTCAGCCATTTGCCTCAGCACCACATCCAGGTTACCACCTTGCTCACCGGCAGATATTGCCCGGTAGTACATTGCAGAGAAAGCCCGAGGGTGCTTACTCATGGCTGCTGACAGTGAACTACCGCCGCGAATATCCGAGGCTAGCTCAGTAACTATTTTCGTCAGAGTTTGATTAGTTAGCTGGTCTCGTAATAAGTCTAAGGCAGTAACAATATCAGTGCCGGACTCCAGGAGTAACGCTAGCTGGCGGGAAAACATCACTATTTCTGCCGGCTTTATCTTAGACAAGAAGGCTCGCAGTCTTTCTTTATCAAACCAGGGACGAACTGACTTAAGACTGAGCACCCGATAGCCGCCATAAGCCAAAAGTTCAGTTGCCGATTCTTCACTGGTAGCCGAAACTTTGCCACTAATTAACTTTTTGTTTTCTTCACTATAAGCTACATAAGTAAAATTCATTTATGACCTCCAAACGGCTAAGCTGCAACATAGGCATTGCGCAGTACCTCAGAAGGAGTGGTAATACCTTCTTTCACCTTGCGCATACCATCGTTCGCCATAGATATCATACCATCTTTAAGGGCCTGAGCTCGAATATCAGTACTGCTGGCTCGATTACAGATCATCCCTCCTATCGTGTCGTTCATAGTTAGAATTTCAAAGATTCCCGTACGCTTCAGGTAACCGGTATAGGAGCAGGATTTACAGCCGGTACCATAGAGGAATTTGGTCTGCTTCTCCCCCATTTCTTTTTCATAAGCCATCTGCTCAACCAGGGGGGCCTCAATAAGGCGACCACAATCAGGGCAGACGCGGCGCACCATCCGCTGAGCGACAACACCAATAACCGCTGAGGCGGTAAGGAAAGGCTCTACCTTCAGATCAACAAGACGGGAGAGCACGCCGGCAACCTCACTAGCATGGATAGAAGACAACACGATATGCCCAGTTAAGGCTGCCTGAACAGCTATGTTAGCTGTTTCGGCATCGCGTATCTCACCAACCAATATTACATCAGGGTCAAGACGAAGTATAGACCTCAAACCGCTGGCAAAGGTGATGCCAGCCTGGACGTTAACCTGAATCTGGGTAATATCCTTAAACCGATATTCAGCAGGGTCTTCAATAGTGATGATATTGCTCCCCTGAGTATCAAGGGAATTGATTGAGGCATATAGAGTGGTGGTTTTGCCAGCTCCGGTAGGACCACTAACCAGAATCATACCGTAGGGAGCCTTGAGCATACTTTCATACTTTGCCAGGCTATCAGGTAGAAAACCAAGCTGCGCTAACCCCAGAGTAGCCATTGACTTATCCAGAAGCCGCAGGGTTGCTGTCTCTCCATGGACAGTGGGAGCGGTAGCGACTCTGACATCTATCGGTCGCCCTTTAGCCTCGGTAGAGAATTGACCATCTTGAGGACGAAAATGGTCAGCGATATTCATTCCACTCAGGATTTTAATTCGTGAAATGAGTGCTCGATGTATACTTGAAGGTAGGGACATCGTATCTTGAAGAGTGCCATCTATACGGTAGCGTATTCGTAATTTATCTTCTTCCGGCTCAATATGAATGTCGGATGCGCGGGCTTTGACTGCTTCTTCAACTAGAAGGTTGAGCGCCTGAACCAGAGGGGTATCAGTAGTAGCCTTAATAGCTAGCTTCTCATCAGTTTCTTCAGCCGGTATGTCAATACTAGAAACTTGCTTTGCAATTTCGCTATAGGCTTTATAGTTGAAGTCCATAGCGTCCCTGACTTCCTCGGCAGTGGCCGCTACAGCCTTAATCCTCATCCGGCTCTGGGCGGAAAGAGCCTACAAGGCAAAGATGTCAGTCGGGTCTGCCATAGCCACTTCCAGTGTCTTACCAGATATAGTCAAGGGTATGGCATTATATCTCCTGGCTATCGCCTCGGGAATC
>Ga0187886_1002988_pt1 | contig 12981 bp, 6 predicted proteins | sample June2016WEW_20_1_FD_133001 | JGI IMG/M metagenome (GOLD analysis project Ga0187886, IMG submission 133001) | Peatland microbial communities from SPRUCE experiment site at the Marcell Experimental Forest, Minnesota, USA - June2016WEW_20_150 | ecosystem: Environmental > Terrestrial > Soil >...
AAGACCTGAAATTTAAGAAAGATACTGCAGAAATGAATGTTACCTCGGCAAGCCGAAGCTCAAAGAGGGTCGGAGAATTGCCAATAACTATCTATGTCGTCACTCGTGAGGAGATAATGCTGAACCATTATAATTCGCTGGTTGACGTGTTAAAAAGCCTTCCCGGTGTCAGGGTTTCACAGCCCGGTTCAGGCGAGCTTGGCGAATCTTTCGAGCTCAGGGGGCTTGTTGGAAACCTGTATACTATGATCCTAATTAACGGACTGCCAGTAAAACCAAGCGGCGTGGTCGGAATGCCTATCGGGTCACAGCTTCCCATAAGAGAAGCTGAGAGAATAGAAGTGATATACGGGCCGGCTGCTGCCGTCTATGGAGCCGATGCAGTATCAGGTGTAATAAACATCATCACAAAAGAAGCTGATAAAGGGACATTCGTCTCCGGTAACCTTGGACTCGGACTGCTTGATTACAGGAATGGCGATTTTATGGTGGGAGGAAAAACCGGAAAGAATAAAAACATACTGCAGTATACCTTTTACGGAGGGTTGAATGAAGTAAGCGATGTAAATATTAAAAACGGTTATAATGATGTTTATAACCCGCTTCAGTATCTCCAGAAGATTGGCGTTAAATATACCATCGGAGGCACAAGTTACGAACCAATAAATATCACGGAGAGTGTTCTTCGTTCAGCGGGAATTCAGCCATCTGAGTTTATCAAAGAGAATTATCCTGAGAAATACGAAGGTTCCCTGACAATGCCAGATATGGAAAATCTTCCGGCTTCAAGCAATCATCTCGGCTTCCAGCTTAAATACAGAGGATTTTCCATGTCGTTCAACAATATGTACAGGAGGACTCATAGTTCACTAAGCCAGTCAGCCTACCTCTACAAGTACAATAATCCTCAGAATTACTGGGGAGACAACATCAGGTCAACGACACTGAGCTATAATCATGAATGGAACTCAAAGTTCATGACGACTACCAATTTTTCGAGTCTTGTATATAAAATGGATAACAACACGAACATGGGTGTCACATTCATTGATTATACTGATCAGGTCTACAGGTATGCTGCAAGCCGTGACATACTATTTGAGCAGCTGTTCACCGTCATGCCGTCAAACGGACTTGAAATTATGTCGGGTCTGACCTACCAGTATTCCGGGAACCTGCCACAGACAAATTTCCTGGATGCTCCTTTCAAGGAATACAAGTACAGCTTTTTCAGTACTAAAATGAACATCCTTGACCCACTTACAAATAATTTCGGGTTCAATCCGCTTGTGTATCATAACTTTTCGCTTTTTTCCCAGGCCTATTATTCCTATAAATCATTCAGGTTCATGGGAGGCATAAGGCTTGATAACAACTCACGTTATGGAATGAGATTAAGCCCAAGGCTGGCAGGTCTCTATATTATGAATCCCAGAACAAGCTTCAGGGGTTCAGTAAGTTTCGCATACAAAGCGCCGGCTTCTTCCCTGGCATACCAGTCTCTCGCAGTGAAGACTGGAATAAATCGCGACAGCCTCCTTTATATATCAATTCCGAATCCTGACCTGAAACCGGAAGAATTCATGGCTGTCGAACTTGGGCTCATAAAAAAATACAGGAATGGACTGAGCTTAAACCTTTCTGTTTATTACGATGAGATCAGGAATAATATTATTGCACGCAATGTCCGGCTAAAAGACCTCAATTTACCCCTTGCAGTAATGAACAGCGATACAGCAACCGTCCTTCAGATGTCGAATGCCAGGAATTCGGTGTACAGGCTTTACGGAGCACAGGCTACCTTAAAGGCAAATGACATTGTGAAGTCAATTCATCTGAATGGAGAACTTAGCCTTACCTTTGCCCAAAGCAGTTATAATTTCCCGGAAATACTCCAGATTGCAACTGACTATATCAACAATTTTAAGCTTATCCCCAAACATAACGGCCAGCTTAAAATATCAATGAGACCAATCAGGAATCTATATGTACAGGCAACAAGCATCTGGTCGTCAAGCTGGCTCAGGGTTATTATCCCTGTTAAAAGTCTGTATGAGCAGCTGATGAAAGACTATGACGGGTTTTACAGCATGGATGTGGTTGCTGACTACAAGATAGGCACTAATATAAACAGCTTCATTAAAGTCACCAATATCTTCGATGAGAAATATGGAGGACCATTCTATTCCGGGATGAATACTCCCCTTCCCTATAATCCTCAGACCGGAAGAAGCATAAGTTTTGGTCTGACTTATACGCTTAACTGATGAGGAAAAAGACGAAGACTATATTATGCTTTCTTGTACTCACAGCATTTTTGTTCAGGTCATTCGGACAGGAAGCGCAGGATATAAAATTAAAGAGGGAAGCTGATTCTGTCAAGGCAGTTGAATATTTCCGCAATGCGAACGATTTTATGACCGGAAATAAAAGCGACAGTGCACTTGCCAATATTTCAAGGTCGCTTGATCTTTCCTCCGAGAACGGGTTTCTGTATCTTCAGGCAAAAAGTTATGAGTTTCTCGGATCTTACTATGACCAGCAGTCAGACTGGGAGGAAGCATTGAAAAATTATCTGCGTGCATCTGCATCCTATACAAAGTCACATGATAACCCTGACGAGGCAAGGATACTCAGACTAATTGCCGGCAAGTATTATAAAGCCGGCGTTTACAATAAGTCTGCTTTCTATTCCGAACAGGAATTTCTCTTATATGGCAAGCAAGACAGCAAAATGCTTGCTGCATCGGCCGAAACTGCAGGCAAGTCATATTTCTATCTGCCAGTTGATTCGCTCTCCCTGAAGTGGTTCAATGCCGCCTGCCATTACTATCTGCAATATTCTGACTCATCAGGGTATCTGAGATGCCTCGATAAACTGGGGACACTCTGCACCAGGTCCGGTAAATTTGACCTGGCACTTGAAAATTACAGGATTCTATCATCAGTATATACGGGCAGAAATGATTTTAAGAACCTGGCATCAATTTCAAACCAGGCCGGATTTTTGATGTTCCGCAAAGGAGAAATAGATACAGCACTCGATTATTTCGACAAAGCGATTGAGTATTCTGAAAAAGGCGGAAAAGATGACTTCTTCCTTACTGATGCATGGTCCAACAGAGCTATTTGTCAGCAGAACCTTGGAAACCAGAATGAGATGCTTTTAAGCTTCAACATGGCGCTTGAGCATGCAAAAGCCTCCAAAAGAAATGATGAGATTGCAAGGATTGACAGGATCATTGCTTCAATTTATTTCAACAAAGGTGATAATTACCATGCAGAGGTTTATTGCCTTGAATGTATTGAATCGGCAAAGAAATCTCGCAATCTGGATGCTCTTCAGCTGTGCTATAAAGATTATTCAGCAGTGCTTGAAAAGGGCAATGATTTTGTAAAGGCACTCGAATACTATGAGAAATACCTTAATCTGCGCGATTCTCTCAATTATGCAAACCGTCTCTCCGAGAATGAAAGAAACAGCAGAATAGCTGCGTTGGAGGAGTCAGAGCAGCGGATCAAGAGTGAATTATCTTCAGAAGAGATACAGGGGCTTCAGCTAAAGAATCTGCAGACAGAAGCAAAAAGAAAGGAAAAAGAGCTTATGCTCCTGCAAAAACAACAGGAGCTTGACAGATCAAAGAAAGATAGTCTTTACCAATCTCTTGCTCTCGAAAAAGAACGGTTTGAACTAAATAAAAAAGAACAGGATAACAACTCCCTGAGACAGCAGCAGGCGATCGACAGTCTCAGGCTCAGGCAAAAAGATGAGGATGCAAAAGCTCTGGAAACCAGGAATCTGCTTCTCGAAAAAGATAAACTCCAGAAGGAAACAGAACTCAGAAGGGAAAAACTTGCCAGGCAATTTGCGGTTGGTATCGGTTCATTAATGCTTCTTGCTGCAGCAAGTATTCTCTTCGGACTGATCTCAACCAGGAAGAAAAACCAGAAGCTGGCTGAAAGCAAGCGGCAGATCGAATTGATCAATTCGGATCTCGAAGTAAAAAACTCTGAAATACTCAAACAGAAAGACATTATCGAACAGAAAAACCTGTCAATTACTGACAGTATACAGTATGCAAGCAGGATACAAGCCGCAGTACTCCCCCCCATCAGCTTTATCTCTGACTGGGGAATTGAAAACTTTATTCTTTATAAGCCAAAAGATATAGTCAGTGGAGATTTCTACTGGGGTGTGGAAAAAGATGAGAAGATCATCCTGGCAGCCGGTGATTGCACAGGACATGGGGTGCCGGGTGCATTCATGAGCATGCTTGGCCATGCCTTCCTTGATGAAATAATAAATACAAAGAAGCCGAAAAATGCAGCGGCGATACTGGACCTCCTGCGTAATGAGATCATTAATGCGCTTAAACAGAAGGGAATGACAGGCGAAGCTCGCGATGGCATGGATATTTCGCTCATAATTCTTGATCTCAAAGCGGGGAAACTTGATTATGCAGGTGCCAATAATCCGCTTTATCTTATCAGGGACAGGAAAATGATCCGCTATCATGCCGATCGGATGCCAATCGGAATCCACTTTATAACATTCACCCCATTCACCAACCAGTCAATTGAAATAAAAAAAGACGATTGCATGTATCTCTTTTCTGACGGTTATGCTGATCAGTTCGGCGGTCCGAAAGGCAAAAAATTCATGTACAAACCATTCCAGGATCTTCTTTTGAGGAACCATGAGAGGCCCATGGAATTGCAGAAGGAAATACTCGATAATACTTTCGAGAAATGGAAAAACGACAGGGAACAGGTGGATGATGTACTGGTAATAGGAATTCACGTTTGATTAAAATACCGGTGACCGGTAACCGGTAACCGGTAACCGGTTAACAGTCACCGGTCACCGGGAAAAATGAACCAATTAGTTAAAACTTCTGACGGATCGCATACAATATACGTTCCTGAGCTGAATGAGCATTACCACTCCATCCATGGGGCGATACAGGAATCGGAACACATTTTTATCAGGGCAGGTTATGACAAATGCAGCTCAAAACCGCTGTACATTTTTGAAGCCGGGTTCGGCACAGGCCTCAATGCGCTTCTTACTGCTGTAAAGTCAGTTAAAGAGAACAGGGAAGTCTTTTACACTTCAGTTGAGAAGTATCCTGTCGGCAACGATATTATTAAGTTATTGAACTACCCTGAATTTACAGGATCAGACGGAAAGAGAATTTTTGGGCTTATACATTCATCTTCTTGGGAACATATGAATTGCATCTGCAATAGCTTCAACCTGAAAAAAACAGAGGGGGACATGGCTGACTTCATTCCGGAGTATCCTGTTGACCTTGTCTATTATCATGCTTTCGGGCCTGATAAACAGCCATCCATGTGGACCAGGGAAATTTTTACAAGGATAGCATCTGCCATGAGAACCGGAGGACTTCTGGTGACATATTCAGCCAAAGGAGAAGTTAAAAGGAATCTCAGGTCAGTCGGTTTTAAAGTGGAACTCCTTCCCGGGCCTCCGGGAAAAAGAGAAATAATTAGTGCAAGAAAATCCTAAAAAAAGTTTTAAAGGCTTTTTTACAAGGCTCAAAGTATTATCTTTGCCAAAATTAAATTTTAAAAAAACAGATATGAAATTCAAGGGATTAATTGTTCTGACCGCCATGATTGCCATTATTGCTGGCTCATGCGCAAAAAATGCAATTCAGGGTACAAAAATTCTAACTGAAAAGGATTCACTTGCCTATGCATTTGGTATTGTAAACTACAATGCACTTGCTGCTGACAGTTTGGATCTCAACCCTATGATTGTTGCCAAGGCAATGTTCGATGGCAAAAACAAGAAAGCAATAATAAATGATGAAGCTGCAAGAGCAGTAATTATGAAATTTATCAACCGCCGTGAGTCTGAAAAAGCAGCAAAAAAGGCAGAAACGGATAAAGTTCTCTACAAGGAGTGGATTCAGCAGAACGAAGATTTCCTTGCCAAAAATAAAGAGAAACAGGGCGTCACTGTAACTCCCAGCGGTCTTCAGTATGAAGTGATAAAAATGGGAACAGGACCGAAACCCACAGCCGAAAACACCGTTAAAGTCAACTACGTAGGAACCCTAATTGATGGAACAGAATTCGATTCATCTATAAAAAGGAATGAACCTGCACAGTTCCCTGTCGGGAATATTATTCCGGGCTGGAAAGAGGCTCTTCAACTTATGCCTGTAGGATCAAAATTTAAAATTTATATCCCGCAGAATCTTGGCTATGGGGCAGCAGGAGCAGGCGAACAGATAAAACCTTTCTCCACCCTTATTTTCGATATCGAACTTCTTGAGATCGTCAAATAATTTGAGTATTTGAAGTTCCTGAAGTGATTGACAGGATTGGACGATAAAATTGAAAAGATCACAATAATCGAAGAATAAAATTATATGGCATTTGAAATTACCGGCAAAATAATTGATATCTCACCTGTAAATCAGGTAAGTGATAAATTCAAAAAACGTGAATTTGTTATCGAGAAAAAAGAGTTGGGAGGAAGTGCTGTCTTCGTTGATTATGTCAAATTTCAGCTGATACAGGACAAATGTGATCTGATTAATGAATCATACCTCAACGAAGAGGTTAAGATATGGTTCAACCTGAAAGGGAATAAATGGGAAAGAGACGGGAAGATCAACTATTTTACCAATCTCGATGCCTGGAAAATTGAGAAAGTTTCTTCGCTGGCACATGATCAGAATTTCTCCTCTTCAAACCCTGCCCTGGAGGACATGCCTCCCGAAAATGATGAGTTGAGCGATCTGCCGTTCTGAAAAGAATACGAGAGACTGAATAAAATATTCAGTCTCTTTTTTTATCTTGTCTGCAGAATTTTTCGTTCATCTTATAATAAGATAGTACTGAAAATGATGATATCAAAACTCAGCCCGTTACTCCTGTTATTCTTAACTTCAGTTGTTCAGGCCCAGTTGCCGGAAGACATTTTTCCTCAAAATTCCAGACAGATACTTCTCCCATGGAATAGACTTATTCAGCCTGCAGGCCTGCAGGTATTTTTCGGAGACAAGTCGCTTGAAAACCATTCGCTGGATGCAGCTCTTTCACCCGACGGAAAATTTCTTGCAGTGATGGAGAGATACAGCATTGTGTTTATAAGGACTGCAGACAACAAGGTCAAATTCACACTGCCTGATTTAAGTCACCCCGTATTGAAGGGAGGCATGAACACATATTCCGGAATCATCTGGCACATAAGCAAAAATGGCACGGAGGTATACTGGAGCGCGATCGGCATAAATAACAGGTCTTTTGTAGTCTCAGCAAAATGGGATGGGACAAAAGCTGAATTCAACAGTATCTTCGAGTACAAAGCTGCCCCAAAATCAGGGATAGCTCTCCCCAACGAACTTCTTATAACAAACGAGTCATCACGGGATTATTTATATGTTGTCCTGAACGGAAATAATAACCTTATAAAACAGGACCTGATAACCGGGGATACAATCTGGATTGCAAATCCAGGTGTAGCTCCCTATGGAATTGCAAATGCAGCAGGGAAAATATACGTAACCAATTGGGCAGGAAGATTCCCGGAGGCTGGAGATAAAGACGTTGCTGGAGTCCCCTGGGGACTTGCACGTGTTGATAACCATTCAGGTGGATCAACAAGAGAGGGCAGCGTTTCTGTAATAAATCCTGAGAACGGTAAAATAATCAAGGAAATAATCGTCGGCCTTCATCCAAATGAAATCATCGCAGACAAGAGCGGAAAATTCGTTTATTTAGCCAACTCAAACAGCGACAATATCTCAGTAATTAATACTTCAACGGATGAAGTTGCTGAAACGATAAATGTAAAGCTTCAGCCGGCAGCCAACCAGTTCTTCGGCGATTCACCGGATGGTCTTTGCCTTTCACCCGACAACAAGACGCTTTTTGTGACAAACGGAATGGATAATGCTCTTGCAGTCATTAAGCTTGGTAAAAAAGCTGCTGCCAGGGGATGCGGAAAATCAAGCATCATAAATGGATATATTCCAACGGGAGCATACCCCTCAGCTGTAATTAATACGAACCGGAATTATCTCTACGTCTGTAATCTGGAAGCTGCCGGTGCAAAGCTTGGCTTGCCCCATGACAAATCAAAGAATCTGGTTTACAATTCCCATCACATGATGGCTTCAGTCTCAGTGATACCGGTTCCGGGGAAAAAGGAGCTTAAAGCATATACTGATACTGTAATTGCAGTCAACGACCTGTCGAGAGCAACATTGTCAAGAGAAAAACCAAGGGATAATATTCCTGTCAAACCAGTTCCGGAAAGAATTGGGGAACCTTCCGTATTTAAGCATGTACTTTTTATAATCAAGGAAAACCGCACTTACGACCAGGTGCTGGGCGATATGAAACAAGGCAACGGTGATTCTTCTCTTTGCATCTATGGCGCAGATATCACACCAAATATTCATAAGCTGAGCGAAGAGTTCCTCCTCCTTGATAATTTTTATGTATCCGGCAAATGCTCTGAGGAGGGTCATGAGTGGACCGATGCATCAATAGTTACAGATTATGTCGAAAAGAACATGAGGGCCTGGTTCAGGAGCTATAATCACGTTCAGAATGATGCCCTGGTGTACGCACCGACTGGTTTTCTGTGGGATAACGGGATTAAGAACGGCAAAACAGTAAGGATCTACGGCGAAGCGTCAGTGCCTGTATATAATAATAAACTCAGTTGGACAGATATTTACAACAAATACAGGAAGGGAGAAAAAATTGACTTTTATAACCATACGGATGTCGAGCCTGTAACAAATATACTCTGCCAGACTTACCCGTCCTACGGTAACCATGTATTTGCCGATGCAATCAGGGCTGATGCATTTATCAAAGAACTCAATGATTATGAAGCACTTGACGGCGATCAGCTTCCTGAACTGATGATCATGGCATTGCCCAATGATCATACCGCTGGGATAAGGCCAGACTATCCGACTCCCAGGGCAATGGTAGCAGATAATGACCGTTCTCTCGGCCGTATTGTTGAAGCGCTTTCAAAAAGCCGCTTTTGGGAGAATACGGTGATATTTGTTGTTGAAGATGACTCACAGGGCGGATGGGATCACGTTTCCGCATATCGTACAGTGAGCCTGGTAATCAGTCCCTATTCAAGACTGAGATCCGTTAATCATACACATTATACCCAGCCGTCTATGGTCAGGACAATCGAACAGATTCTTGGGCTGCCTCCCATGAATATCCAGGATGCAATAGCAAACCCGATGGCTGATTGTTTTGGTAATCAGCCTGATAAGACTCCCTATATCGCTGTGTCATCAAATGTCCGCATTGATGAAATGAATCCGCAGCTTGTCTCCCTTAACGGTAAAGCCCTTCATTATGCTAAAAAAAGCTTGTTGCCTGAATTTGATGGTGTTGATACCGGCAATGACGATCTGCTGAACAGAATTCTCTGGTTTGCTGAAAAAGGCAACATACCCTATCCGGCAAAATATGCCAGTGCCGATAAGGATGACAGGGAGGAGAAAGAAGTTGATTAAAGTATTTATATTAAATGGATAATATATCTGATAATCCGCTGTTAAAGGAATGGAACACGCCTTTCGGAACGCCGCCTTTTAACCTGTTCACAATTTCACATTTCAGGCCAGCAATTGAAGAAGCTATTAAACGGGCATCTGCCGAAATAGAAGAAATCACCAGAAATCAGGATCAACCTGTCTTTGAAAATGTCATTGCGGCTCTTGATCGTGCCGGCGATAAGCTTGGCGATATTTCCTCTGTCCTTTTTAACCTCAACAGTGCCGAAACAAGTAAGGAGATGCAGGCTGTTGCACAGGAAGTTTCTCCCCTGCTGGCACGCTTTTCAAATGACATCACTCTTAATAAAGAGCTTTTTCTGAAAGTAAAATCAGTTTATGATTCACGGCAAAAGGTCGGGCTTGATCGAGAACAGATGATGCTCCTAGAAAAGAATTACAGGAACTTTATCCTGGGAGGAGCCGATCTCGATGATGAAAAGAAATTGCGGTTCAGAGAAATATCCGAAGAGCTTTCCCAAATGCAGGTTAAGTTTGAAGAAAATGTGCTTGAAGATACGAATGCTTTTGAACTTCAAATTACCGATCGGAAGGATCTTTCCGGGTTGCCTGATGGAATCATTGAGATGGCAGAAATGGAAGCCAGAAAAAGGAATAAAAAGGGTTGGATTATCACCCTTCATGCACCCAGCTATATTCCTTTCATGAAATACTCAGATAACCGCTTACTTAGGGAACAGCTTTTTAAGGCATATGGCTCGCGGTCGTTTCATAACGATGAACATGATAATCGTGAACTTGCAGTCAGGATTGCCAATCTCCGGCTTGAAATGGCCGGTTTACTGGGATTCAAAAATTTTGCTGAACTGGCACTCGTTGACAGAATGGCGGAATCAGCAGAAAAAGCCGGAACATTTCTCGCCGAGCTTAATACAGCATCAAAACCTGCAGCTATAAGAGATATCGGAAAAGTAAAAATATTTGCTGCTGAAATTGGTTTAGCAGGAGAACCTGAAAGATGGGATTGGGCTTACTATTCCGAGAAACTTCAGAAGGCACAATATGATATCGATGATGAAGTTCTAAGACCATATTTTGTTCTTGATAATGCAGAGCGCGGTATATTTAACCTTGCCGAATCCCTTTACGGAATCAGATTCATTCCTTACTCCGGAATACCGGTCTACCATCCCGAAGTCAAAACCTGGGAAGTCAGGGACGCAGATGGTACATTCCTGGCGATACTATATATTGATTATTTCCCGCGACCAGGTAAGAATGGCGGCGCCTGGATGACCAGCTTCAGGGAACAAAGGATTAAAAACGGCAAAGATACAAGGCCGCTTATCTCGATCGTTACCAATTTTACAAGGCCGACTGAGACCAGACCATCTCTTCTGACCTTTAACGAAGTAACCACTTTCCTTCATGAATTCGGACATTCATTGCATGGCATGTTGACCAAATGCACCTATGAAAGTCTTTCAGGGACAAGCGTTGCCAGGGATTTTGTCGAGCTGCCATCACAGTTTATGGAGAACTATGCATACGAAAAAGAGTGGCTCACTTCCTGGGCCCGCCATTATATATCAGGTGAAATAATTCCTGACCAGCTGATTGATAAAATCAAGGCCTCTTCAACCTTTAATGAAGGATATGCGTGCAACCGGCAGCTGGGATTCGGCTTCCTCGACATGGCATGGCATACAATAACAACTCCCTTCATAAAGGATCTTGCTGAATTAGAATCGGAAGCCCTGGCAAAAACTGAAATACTGCCTCCGGTTGAGGGTTTAAATATAAGTGTATCTTTTACACATATTTTTGGAGGAGGATATGCAGCAGGATATTACGGATATAAATGGGCAGAGGTACTTGATGCTGATGCCTTCGAGTACTTTAAAGAGACAGGCATATTAAACAGGAATACTGCTGCATCCTTCAGAAAGAACATACTCGAGAAAGGAGGCACTGACAAACCAATGAACCTGTATAAGGCATTCAGGGGCAAGGAACCTTCAATTGAAGCGTTCCTGAAAAGAAGCGGACTGAAATAGTTTAAAACATATATTATATTTACCTTTTCATTAAACTTTTTTCATGATCATTTTTTTCGAAACTCCCGGCAAAAATATTCTGGCTGCGGGAACCTCATCAAAGCTTGCCGGGAATGAACTTGAGAAACTCGTCTGGCTCTTCGGGGATGCGACGATTATCGGAGATGAAGAACTCGAAGGCGATTTTGTCGGCCCCAGGAAAGAAATGATCACACCATGGAGCACCAATGCGGTTGAGATAGCCCAGAACATGGGGATCAGCACCATCTCAAGGATTGAAGAATTTCATCCGGCTTCTGGAAAGTCTTTGTGGGATCCGATGTTACAGTCACTCTATAAAGGGCTCGACCAGAATATCTTTACCATTGATAAAAAACCTGATCCTGTAATTTTTGTTGATGATATAAGTGAGTACAATAAGAAAGAAGGACTTGCACTGAATGAAGAGGAAATCAGCTACCTTGAAGACCTGAGCAGGAAGATAGGCAGAAAACTTACTGACAGTGAGGTGTTCGGTTTCTCCCAGGTCAATTCGGAACATTGCCGTCACAAGATATTTAACGGAATATTTGTAATTGACGGGGTTGAAAAAGATAAAACTCTTTTTCAGCTGATCAAAGATACTACTCTGGCTAACCCCAACAAGGTGATCTCGGCATATAAAGATAATTGTGCCTTTCTGCAGGGACCTGTCGTTGAACAGTTTGCCCCGGTAACACAGGATAAATCCGATTTTTTCAGAATTAAAGACTTTGAATCTGTCCTTTCACTGAAAGCCGAAACACATAATTTCCCGACGACCGTTGAACCATTCAATGGCGCTGCCACTGGCACCGGTGGTGAGATAAGAGATCGTATTGCAGGAGGCAAAGGAGCTTTTCCAATAGCCGGAACTGCCGTCTACATGACCTCCTACCCCAGACCGGGAGGTGGAAGACCGTGGGAAAAAGCGACTAAAGAACGTCCCTGGCTCTACCAGTCGCCGGAAGATATCCTGATAAAGGCATCTAACGGGGCCAGCGACTTTGGCAATAAATTCGGTCAGCCTCTTATCTGCGGCTCTCTCTTCACTTTCGAACATTTTGAGAACTTCAGGAAATTCGGTTATGACAAAGTAATAATGCTGGCCGGAGGCATTGGTACAGGAAAGAAAAAAGACAGTGAAAAGGATATCCCTGAGAAAGGCGATATCATTGTGCTTCTCGGAGGCGATAATTACAGGATCGGAATGGGGGGCGGCGCAGTATCTTCAGTTGATACTGGCAAATATGACAGCTCGATTGAGCTTAATGCCGTCCAGCGGGCCAATCCCGAAATGCAGAAAAGAGTTTATAATGCCATTCGCGCGCTTGCTGAAATGGATAATAACCCTGTTGTTTCAATTCACGTTC
>Ga0187886_1002991_pt1 | contig 12979 bp, 7 predicted proteins | sample June2016WEW_20_1_FD_133001 | JGI IMG/M metagenome (GOLD analysis project Ga0187886, IMG submission 133001) | Peatland microbial communities from SPRUCE experiment site at the Marcell Experimental Forest, Minnesota, USA - June2016WEW_20_150 | ecosystem: Environmental > Terrestrial > Soil >...
TACTCGCCGCTGCGCAGCGCCTTGCTCCAATCGCTGTAGGTGCGCTGAACCTGTTCCCTTTCCTTCTCCACGGTCACCACGTTGAACCGGCACGGGCCCTCCCAGACGCCTGAGTGGATCATGTTGGTCATGATGGGCTTGACGCGGAGTTTCGTGTCCGGAGAAGGGACGGCCGGGAAAGGCGCCGGGGCACAGGGCGCGCACGCAGGCGCTTCCTGAAAAGTCTGAGCTAGCGCGTGGGCGAGGAACGGGCTGGCGGCGACCACTTTCAGACTGCCGGTCATGAGGTCACGTCGTTTCATGTCGGGTGCTCCTTTCCGTTGGCCTATACACTATCGGTCCGGGATTTCCATTCCAGGCTTCTCGGGCGGCGGCGAGTATACACCCGCCCACCTGCCCTTGAACCTTTCCTGCCGGGTTCCCATTCAGCCATCAAGCTGGACTCATGGAAGGCCGAGGATACACGGGCGGGATTAGATGAGGAAGACGCGCAGAGGGGGAACAGCTCTCCCCGCACGGCCCCAGCAAGTTCTCCCCATGCTGACGCCTTCGCTGCCGCGTCCATGCGATCTTACGACGATTCCCGTAAATTGGGGCGAAGAGTAAGTGAGCCGTCGCTATTCAACTTCTGGTGACAAGCCCACCTCACCGGATGGCGAATCCCTTTCACTTCGATCTCGGCACGCAGGTGCAGCCCTTTCCAATCATTCCCTGGGGGCAGCACAAACTGCGCCTGCCGGATTTTCCCGGGCAGTGGATATCCGGGATCGAGGCTTCCGCCCACATTCACCTTCCCGTCATCACTCGTCACATACACGCGCAGAGCCCCCGGTACGCCGGCGATTCCGTCATTGGCCAAGCCAATGATCAGCCCCTGCGTTTCGCCCTCCTGGTATTGCCAGATAAAGGAGGGACGCACGCGGTATCCTAGGCGCCGGCGAATCTGGTCGATGGCCTGCGGATATTGGCGATAATAGTTCATGATGTTGTCCGGGCTGATCTTGTGGAAATTCCAGAGCGACCAGTAATTGGCACCCACGTCGGTGACGTGCGCAATCAGGTTATCTGTGTAGGTCACGCCCTCATTGAGGTGGAGCGATTCCGGCGTTCCGTCGGACATGCCCACCTCGACGATGGCTCCCACCCAGGGAGGACGGTTGCTGAGAGTCTCGATCTGCTCGTTCTCGACGAAAATGGTATCCGTCCGGAGCCAATTCCCGGATCGCACGGTACGGTCGACAAGCTCAGAGTTGCCCACCCGGCTGAAATCCGGTTGGGTGTTCGTCACCAAGGGCGTCTTGGTCCAGTGCTGTAACTGCACCTCGAACATCTGAACCCAAGTGCGCTCCGCGGTCTGGTAATCAGGGAACGGGTTGTTGTGGAACGGCCAGGTGTGTCCCTCACCCCAGAAGCCGTACATGAACGTGTCCATGTACTCCACCCCTGGATCCCCGTTCAATTCTGCCGCCAGCAATGCATTGAGTTCCCGGTAAGCCTCCTGGAAATACGGGTGATCGTACCGGGGCTCATAATAAGCGTCTTTTCGGCGAGGCCCGGTGAGTCCTGTTCTCCATTCGCCGACCAACTTCACCAGGGGGACTTTTTCGAGAACAAAGTCCGGCAACGCTTCTTCCGCATAGTCCGGAGCTCTCATCTGGATTCGGAAACCCACGCGCTTGTTATATTTCTCGGCCAATTCGAAGGTGAGCTTCCAATAGTCCGGAAAATCCAACCGGCCACGGTGCTGTTGCACTTCCCGCCAAGTTGGGCGGAGGTAGAGTTTCTCTCCCAGAGGAAGTCGCACTAAGTCTTCGATGGCCCGGGGGATGTTATCGGACTTGATCTCGGCCGTGCCCATGTCAGCAGTTATGTAGGTGACGAGTCCTTTCCCGAAGTTGGGCACATCCTCCTGGGATGGAGTCGTCGCCATCACCACGTCGCCCCCGGGGATGACAACCTCAGGGGAGTATTGAGGAAAGGGGCCCTGGTTCAGACGGTCACTTATGGTTGGGCCAAGTCCAAAATCGTATTTGTCCCAATTGTGTATGGGAACATAGGCGCCGGTCCTCCCTGCACTCAGACCAACCGTCGCCACTAATCCCCCCGCCTTGAGGAAACGTCGCCGGTTCATGTGGTATCCTCCTTCTCAATCCGCTTCGTAATCGGATACATCATTGGTGCCTGTTAGGTCGTCGCCAGCCGCGACCTGACAACTCCCTCCCGCGGGTCCGGAGCTGCGCCCGGCTCGACTTCATTCCCAAGCGGACTATTCGCACCAGACTACCATGCCCTTTTCGAGGGCGGGAATCGCCACATCCACCCCTCCACCTCCCGGTGCGGCTGGCAGTTCTTTGGCTTCACCCAGGTACGGCAAAGCAAACACCCGCGCGCCGACGCCTGCGGGGAAGTGAATCCGGATGCCCTCTTCCAGGATTTGGTGTGAGTTCTCTTGGCTCCTCAATCCCTTGAAGTTTGCGAGGAATACGTGGGGTTTCCCATCGACTCTTGCGATTTGCGTCACAACGAATGGGGACGCCTCCACTCGCACAGTCTTCTCAAAGGACAATCCGCTCATCACGTCCCTCATAAAGGCTTCCCTCAGCTTCTCGAACTCCATCCCCTGTGCGCTTCCCGCGGCAGCGGCGGAATCAAACTCCTTGATGAGTTGTCGGAAGTAGTTCCTTCCCGGGTTGTCGGGGAAACAGACAAACTCTTGCTTCCCAGTTCCCGCCGACTTCCGGCCTACCTCTCGGATTCCAAGCAAAGTATGGAGCGGGTCTGGAGTCCGCGGCGTGCGAAGCTCGTCATACCGGGCCGACTCGGCGGTGATCACGAGCCTTTTGCCGGTGCGCGCCAACAATCTCAAGGACTCCAATTCTCCCTGACTCAGACACCTGACGTCAGGAAGAATCAACAGGTGGCCTTTGAACGCCGCCAGGCTGCGCGGGGTCACCGTTTGAAACTCACGATGAGAGTGGATCAGCATCGCCATCGTTCCGAGGTAGGACTCGATGAACTCTTTGGGGAAATAGTTCCGCGTCTGAGGCGAGAAGTAGACACCCACGGGGTCGATGGGCTGGCGCGGGCGGTAGAACGTATTTTCGTGTTGCGCAATCCACTGGAAAACAGCTTTGCGGGTCTCGAGGTCATTGGAATGAGACATGACATGGCCCCGCGCATCCCAGGGATGGGCGCCGGCGACGAGTTGGGACATAAAGAGATTTCTCATAGCATCGCGGGGGTCAATGTTTTTTTCTCCGTCCCATGAATAGCTGAGCATCCACGAGGCTCTACCGCCCGCAAAGGCGCGAAACGTGAACATGCCAATCATGTAGTGAAGCCAATCCAGCGGCGTCTTCGAGGCCGCCATGGCGTTCCCGGAGCCCCACTCGTACTCGTGCGCGATGGCGTCGACGACCTCGTATAGCTGGTAGACATCCGAGCCGACGCGCACGGCTTCCTCTTCGATCCCCGGATATATCTCCGCAATGGTCTTACACTTTGGATTGACGCTTTTCGCATTGGCATCCACTTCCTTCATGAAGTCGGTCAGCGTTTGGATGCGAAAATCGACCCAACGGAGGAATCCCGGATCACCGAAATCACCCAATCTGATCTCGGTTTTGGCATGCAGTCCGGTCTTAGCCCTGAACGCCTCGACCGTGTAATCATCGAAGCTCGCCCAACTGTCTTCCCAGCCGTTAAAGTGGGTCATCCAATAGGGGATGTCCACGTAGATGCCATCGATCCCCGTCGCCGCAATCTGACGAACGCGTTCCATGTAGATCCTCCGCCACTCGGCAGCGTACGGGCTGATCCAGACATCCTCGTCCCCCGGGGCAATCCAGAAAGCTGCCCCCCCACCGAAAACCGCCGGTTCGCCGGTTATCTTTCTCTGGACCCAATCGGGATGGTCCTTGAAGAACGAGTGCGCGGCTTTCTCAGCCTGGGCGGTGATGCACTCCAGCCCGGCGATGTAGACGAATGCGTAGTTGCCCGCGGCATGCGCCTTCTCGGCAACCGCCTGGATGGCTTCCAGTTTCTCGGTGGGGTGGAGGAAGCTCTCGTACCGGCCCGTAATGTCGTTGTCCGTTTCGATGCCAAAGACGTGAGTCTCCATGGCGTCGCGGACGATGTCCTCCGCGCGGTCGTGGCTCAGCCCGTAGCCTCCGATCCGTACGCGGTGGGTCCAATCCTGCAGGGGAGCCGAATCGCTCTGGCAAAAACCCGCGGTTGTCACAACCAAGAAGGTGACCATCAGCAACCTTGTTATCCGCATAATCGTCTCCATCCTACAGAAGGGGAAACAGCCAGCGCGTGCCAGCGCGAAATCCGTGGGATCCGGTCCTGATGTCTCATCGCCGGGCCGGCGATTTCATGTCGGAGGCGCCTTCGATCGCGCTGGGTCTTGCTTCCTGGGCCCTCACGCCGGGGACAGATTCGTCCTGATCTTCCTTGAGACTCTCAAACTCGCGAAGCTCTTTCGCCGCCTCCGCACTCCACCCAAGACGGCGATAGAGACCCGCCAGCGAGTAGTGCACGCTCTTGTTCTTCGGGCTGAGTTTCTCGGCGGCTTGAAGGTGCTCGAGCGCTCCCTGCGTGTCGCCATCGCGCATTGCCAGCTTCCCGAGCTGGAAATGCGGTTCGGCAAGTGTGCTATCGAGCGCCAGCGCCGTTCTCAGCAGTGAGACGCCGCGCACTTGCGAGGCTGCGTCGCGATCTTCCCAGAGTACCAGCATCCTGCCGTATTCCTGGTGGAGGAGCGCGTCGCGGGGAAACCGCTCGATTCCTTTCTGGAAGGTCACCTGCGCATCCTGGAGCTTGCCTTCACTCATTTGGGCCACGGCCAAGCCGAGGAGCGCCTCGGCGGCGTCCGGCTTGATCTCCACGGCCCGCGAATAGGACTTGATAGCTTCCAGAGAGTAGTGAAGCTTGGTTTCGATGAATCCTTTCCAGCGATGGGCCTGATAAGAATCCGGGGCGACCTCTATGGCCTTCTTCGCCGCGGCAAGGGCTACGGAGTAGCGTCGGTGCTCCGTCAGGATCATGGCTAGGTCCAAATAGTTGGACTCGCGCGAAGGCTCGCGGTCGATGGCGAGGTCCATCGCCTTAATGGCCTCCTTCAGATTGCCCTCTTTGTGGTAGCACCATGCGAGCAGGTTGAAGATGTCGCTCGTCAACTGGCCCGACCTGAGAAGCGTCTCCAAGGTGGCCCGACACTCCTCGATCCTGTTATTCCGGTATTGCACGAGGGCCAAGTTGAATCCGACTTTCGCACGGTCCGGATGGGTTGCCAGGACGGAGGCGAACATCCGCTCCGCCGTGGCCAAGTCGTCCGCCTGCGACGCCACCTGGCCGCCCAGAAACAACCCCTCGGGGCCCGCCGGATGACCTTCGAGCCCTTGGAGTGATGCCCGGGCTTTGTCGGGCTGGCCGGTGCGGTAATAGGCGCGCGCCAGCGCCACGATGGATTGAGGTTGCTTGCGAACCTGATCAGGGACCGACTCGAACAAATCGACTGCCCGCACATAGTTCTGCAGTTCCTCTTCGACCATCCCCAGGAGCAGAGTTGCGGCCTGGTCGGCAGGCTTTTGGCGGAGCGCGCGTTCCAGGTTCTCCTTTGCGGGCTTCAACTGGCCGAGTTGAAACTGGTTAGAGCCGAGATTGCGGCGCGCGGCGAAATCGGCGGGATCGATGGCGAGGGCTCTCTCCAGGTACACATTGGATTCCGCCAGGCGTTGCTGCATCCCGAGGACCGCGCCTAGCGCACTCAAGGCTGGCGCGTCACGAGGAGCCAATTCGACGGCCCGGCGCAGCTCAGCCTCTGCCCCCTGCAAAGCTCCACTCTGTGCCAACTGCATGCCGCGTTCGGCGTGTTCCTGGGCCGAAGTGGCGTCTTGGGGAGGACTGCCGAGTGCGGTGAGGTGGAAGGCTGCGAAAATGACGCCGACGGCCAGATAACCTCTGACCAGCGCTCTCGGCGTGGTTGTTGAGTGCCAGCGAGCCAGCACAAGCGTTGCTCCACAGGCTTGCTGTGGTGGAACCATTCCGAGTATGCGAGTCTACATCGCCGTCGCAGAGGGATGGCGGAAAAAGTGGGGCCCGTCGCCGGGCCCCTCGCTCACACCAAATCTGGCTTGAGCCAGTTTCAGAACACGAAGCGGATTCCCAGTTGTCCGTGTCGAGAGCTGTTCGACTGGGAGTAAATGTTGCCGAAATCGGTGCTGCCGTACGATTCATCCGGGAAGCCAAAACGCGGCGTGTTCGTGACGTTGAAGAATTCAGCGCGCAACTGCAGGAGCATGCCCTCCTTGATCTCGAAGTTCTTGAAGATCGAGAAATCAAGGTTGTTTATCCCATCGCTGCTTAGGCTCGAGAAGTAACGAGGTGCGTTGCCCGGAACCTGGTCCCCGGGATCTTCGAATGCGGAGACATTAAAGAAGTTTGCCCTGCCGTCCACCACGTCTTTGATGTTGAAAGTTCCACGAACATATCCGACCACGTTAGGCCGCTGCGCGCCGTCCGCCAGCCGCCCGTCCACCATGTGCACGCCAATGGGATTGCCGGATTGGAAACTCACGAAGGCGTTCACCATCCAGCCACCGATCACCGCATCCACGGCGCGCCTCGCCTGCTTGCCCAGCAACTTGCCGCGACCGAAGGGCAGTTCGTAGCTTACCGCGAAGGCCAGGCGCTGCGGGGTATCCACACCGCTGATGGACCGTTCCGCCTTCAGGTTGGTGCGATCCTGCAGCTCGCCGGAAGCCTGCAGGTTTCCGACCCAGGGGTTGAATCCCATCGAGTTATCGTCCGTAAGTTTCGAGAACGTGTAATTCCCCGTAAAGTTCAGCCCGGAGGAGTATCGCTTCTCAAACCGGACCTGGAGCGAGTTGTAGCGGGAATTGGCTACGAATTCGGGATAGCCGCCGAAGCTTCCATCGAACTGCGGATACGGGCGCAGCAGGTTGCCGCGCGGGATCGTGTCGTCGTTGTAGATGGAGTCCGGCTCGTTGAAGATCGCATCCGGTCCCTGGAAGAAGGGCTGGAAGGGATTCGGAACAAGTTCGGCAAGCCCGTCGCTTCCCCAAGTTTCGCGATCCTGGCGACTCAAGAAATTCCGGTTCCGCGTGCCGTCGTAGCCGTTAAAGGGCAGATGGGTAGCGCGGTTGGCCACGTAGTTCACTTCGATGAGCATGTTGCCCGGCAACTCGCGTTCGATGCCAAGGTTCCACTGATAGATCTCCGCGTTGCGCAGGCCGTTGTTCAAGTTGTACCCGTTGTCGAAGCCCCACTGGCTCAGCGGGCCGTACTTGCCGTTGGGCGGGCCCACGAAGCCGACAGGAAACGGATTCGAAAGCGAGGCGTAGGGAGTGATGCCTCCATCCTTCGACATATACATCTGAACGTTCTTGTACCACGGTGTGCCGACGTACTGGAAATTCGTGGCGACGTTGAATCCGTAGTAGACGCCGGCGCCGCCGCGGATCACGGTCTTGTCATTCAGCCGATAGGCGAATCCCAAGCGTGGTCCGAAATTGTTCTTATCAACATTGGCCGTCCGATGTCCGGGGCCTGCCAGGCGGCTGATGCCCATGATCTCTTTCCCCGTCCAATCGCAGGGCGCGGGGTCCGCGGCGCAGCCCGGCGCACGCGGTACGTACACACCGCTGTCCGCCGCGTAATCCACCACCACGAGGCGGTTGAAGCGTTCCGTGAAAGGACTGCTCCATTCGTACCGCAATCCCAGGTTGATCGTCAGGCGCTGGGTCACCTTCCAGTCGTCCTGAATGTAGAAGCCCGCGTCGCCCGATTTGTCGGCCACCGGCGGTTGCGTCCCGACGTGGCTGTAGCCGCCCCAGCCAAGGAGGAGCGCTGCGATGCCGTTGCCCTGGCTGTAATCGGGATTGAAGACGTCCATCATGGTCGTGGCGCGCTGGAAGGAGAACTGCCCGGTCGGGTAGTCCGGCTGCCAGAAGTTATTAAAGAAGAACCTCTTTTCGCCGCCGAATTTCAGGTTGTGGCCACGGATCACTTTCGTGACCGAGGAGTTGATCATGTATTGGGTCTGGCCTTTCACCGTGTCCGTGCAACAGGATTGGCCGAGATAGCCGTATTCTTCCGGACCGATTTCCGGAAAGCGCTTCAGGCCGAAATAGCCATTGAGCTCCGGCGGGAAGCCCACGCTCGCCGGATCGAGCTCCGCCGCGCTCTGCCGGTAGAAGCTGCGGTCGACGCCAACCCGGGTGTCCCATAGCATGGTGGGACTCATGGACCAGTTCAATTCCAGGACCGCGTTGTGGTCGTTTTCCTTGCTGCTGGCGGCATCCAGCAGCTGGCCTTCTGCCGAAGGCGTGTTCCCGATCGAATGAGCCCGGCTGTAGCGGGCGGCGACTCGGAACCTCTCGGAGAAAATGTGGTCAACCTTGATGTCGAACTGGTACCCGGGGTATGAATTCACGAGTTTCTTCGTGTAGTTGTTGCGGCCGGTCCCGGGATCGCCCGGTCCGGTCGGTTCGGGATAGAGCTGTAGAATCTTGAGCGCGACCGGATCCAGGCAGGGAAGGACCAGCGTGTTCGAGGGATCCAGGGGGTCCGGTCGTGGACAGTTGCCCGAGATGGTGTTCTCGGGAAAGGGATCGCGGATCCAGTTTCCGCTGCCGTCATCGTGCGCGGTAAAGGGATTGTAGATCGTCTGGAGTGATCCGTCATCATTGTAGGTTTCGGAGAAGTTTCCCACCCTCTGCAAAGCCGTCGGAACCGTGGTCGTCAGCGTGAAAGGTGAATCGTTGCGCGTCTTGAGGAAGTCGAAAAAGAAGAAAGTCTTTTGTTTCTTGATCGGGCCACCGATTGAACCGCCCCATTCGTCCTTCTTATACTCTCCTTTGCAGCCATCCGGAGGGCGAAGCGGATCTCCCGGGGCCGGGCAATCGCGATTGGCAAAGAAGTCGTTGGCATCGAAACGGGGCCGCCGGAAGAACCACCAGCCGCTGCCGTGGAAGTCGTTCGTGCCGGATTTGGTGACGATATTGATGACCGTCCCGCCGTTGTTCCCGTACTCGGCCGAAAAGCTGTTGTTCTGAAGCTTGAATTCCTGGATGACCTCGAGCGAAGGCTGATAGTTAACAATTGTGTTGCCGCCCTCGCCGCTTTCCGGCACGGTCGAGAGGCCACCATCCAGCCGCACTTCAGCCGTGGCGTTCCGTTGGCCGTTGGACACGAAGTTCGTCCCTCGGATGTCATCGACACCCGCCCCTTGTGTCTCCGTAACGCCCGGCGCCAGGAACGCGAGGTTGGTCAACCCGCGATCAAGCAAAGGCATGTCGATGATGTATCGGTTGGTCACTTGAGTGCCCAGGGTTGCATTCACCGTGTCCAAAAGCGGGGCCGCTGCCCGCACCTCGATCGTCTGTGTGATTTGTCCGACTTCAAGAGTGAAGTCCAGATCCGTCTGCTGGCCGACCCGCAATTCGACGTTTTCCCGCAGAACTGCCTTGAACCCTTGCGCTTCAACTTTCACGCGGTAGACGGCCGGCGCCAAGCCATTGAAGATATATCGCCCCATCCCATCGGTAACTTCCTTGTCAGAAACCTGGGTGCCAATGTTGGTGGCGGTTACGGCGGCGTGTGGAACCACCGCCCCAGAGGAATCCAAAATCGTTCCGCGCAACTGCGCCGCGTTAGCGGCTTGACCAGCCGCCCGTCCCGACACGGCAATCGCCAAAACCGCAACCTGCAGGGTAATGAGAATCGGCTTCACGATGTTGTGTTTCGACATGCTGTCTCCCCCAGCACCTCGGAGGCTCCCGAGGTTTTCCGGTCCCTTTTCGTATTTACTGCCAGCGATGCGACGCCCTTGCCATTTCTTATGACGCCTCTTGTTGCAGCGCGATTTCGGCTACCGGTTACACCTCCCAGAGCAAACTGTCAAGCCCAATTTGCCGTCCCACTTTTTGTTTCTGTTCCGTCCGAATGCTGCCTTGGGGAAGTGCGTGCACGAGAACGGCCGGGCTCAGCCTGTGTATCGCACTTCACCTTCAGCCCCGGGCACGTGCAGTACTGGGCAGGATCACGGCCTGCTGCACCTGGGCTCCGCCAGGCTAAACACCGTTTCTCTACTCCTGCTCCAGCTGGCCCAAGCTGTTGCCCCCTCGGCGGCCACGCCGAACCCCCGCGCCTCCCTCCGTCTGGTGCGGGGCACGATCGCCAGCCCTAGGTCATCGGCGTATTCCGCCACCTGCGACGCTGGACCCCCGGCACGATCTTCTTGTTCTGAGATGGTTTAAACACCCAGCGCGCGAAAAAGACGCGGGCGGCGCTCGCGGAACACGACCCCCGCCGACGGGTGTATCGTTTGCCGGCCTATGCCCCATAATTGAATCCCGACGAGGGCCTGTGGGCTTGGATGAAACAGCATTCCCTGCCCGGACAGTGCCCGCCGAACCTGGAGATCCTCGAGCACCGCATCCGGTTGGCTCTGCGCCGCCTCCGTCGCCGCCGTCACCTCCCTCGCTTCTTCTTCCGCCGCCTGCGAATTCTCCATGAGTCACGAGCGACAGCGTTGTACGGATTTCTCTAGATACGAAGTCATACCGCAGGGGCAAGCTTCATCAAGGGATCTAAAGCGGCCCGACGCTCACCCCAAGCCGATAACGTTTCAGCCTTCGCCCGCCCGACGAACTGCTCAACCATCGCAGCAGCGGGTGCTTGGGCCACTTCCTTGAGTTGCCCCAAATCGATCGGGCAGAGGCACGGGAACAGGTTCTTCAAGTCGTCGTTGTGCGGCTTCTCTCCCTTCGCTTCATCTTTCATTCTGTCAGATTCCGATCGGAAGGCAGCCAGGGTGTTGCAGTGCTCGATAACTAGTTCAGCTCGACTCACGTCATCTCTCAGAGAGTCGGCAAGGTTTTTGAACAAGACCGGGTGCCCGTCGAAGAACCTCTTAGCGATGGCCTCGATCGCAACCCCTGAGACGAGCACGTTATGGGCATGCGCGACGGCTCTCTCCCACCAATCGCCGATTCGGATTCGCGGAAAACCGTCCAACCGGCCGACAGGCACTTGCCTGTCGTTCGTCGGCCCCCCTTCCTCAAACGGATTCGCCAACCATGCGCGGAGTTCACGGATCATTTCGTTCCGACGTCGTTGCTCGGCAACAGCTTCCGAAGGGCTCGCCACTGTCACGAAGTCAGAGTGAGCTGTGTCGAAGCCGCTTTTTTCCACTCTTACTCCGACTACCTCCGCTTCACCAGCCGTAGCGGTCGTGACATCCACTGGACAGGAACCTTTCTGCACGAATTCAAGCAGAGATCGCTGTTCGTCGCAAGTGAGGAGGTACAGCTCGACTCGCCACAAGAGGTGTGTTGAACACCACACGTGGACTTCTTGCTCCCGAAAGACCGCCTGGTTGGCCTGGTGAACCAACTCACGGAGGAAATAGGTGTCACGTAGGGCATGGGTGAGAGCGCGTGCAACGGTGGCCTTGTCTTGGCCTTTCATAGCCCTCAGAACAGCCTCCCGCACTCGATCCAGCATCTCGTCGGGCGAACGGTGACTCTTGCATTCCTGAACCTCTCGGCCCAGATAGGCTACGAATGAGCCATCCCGCTGCGCTTTTTTAAGCCAAAGTAGGACGGCTTGCTTGGGTGTGAGTGAAGTTTCAATACTAGTTACGCGTTTCTTGACGGCTCTCATCGTGCACCTCCTCCCTCTCCTGCGTCAGGAAGCGGAACTCCCTGTCTTCCGATTCCGGGTCGAGATGAGACTGTGAATCCACCCGTTGGTTCCTGACAATCGCCTCAAGCGCTGCTATGCGATCAGCTAGACCACCCTGCTCCAGTGCCTTTAGCAGGACCGTAGACAGATAGCCGACAGTGTTGGCCACCTTCGGATCGAGTTGTCCCCGCAGGACTTGGTTGACCGTCATCCCCAGCAGTGCGACTACGTCGGCTTCGGTCGCCAGCGAGCGGTCGGGCGTGTCAAGAGGTAAGACGGCGGCTTGGCGGCTTCGTTTAAGCCCCCCTGCTCGTCTTGCGGCCGCGCGCTCCTCACTTTTTGCAGGATGGTGGAAGTAGCAGAATCCCGATCCGGCCACGGGATTCGCTTTGCACATCAGGCCGTCGGCCTTCTCATGCTCGCATCGTCTCGTTGACCTTTGAGTAACGGGCATTTCTAACCTCCTTAATGGTTTTACTGCCCCGCGGTGCACCTACGCACCGAAACTCGGGGCCTTGTATACCTCTAGACGTTGAGGAAAGTTATCGCCGGGAACTCGGCTCAGACAGTGGTGCAACGTGCAGGTTAACCTTCAGTCAGGATGCCCGTTGCTCAGGCAACCACACCCTGCTGCACGTCCTTCTCTCCGGTAGCGACGCGCTCGTCAAGAGAATTCCGGACTCGGCGCTACGTAGACGGCCACACCCGCCAGTGCTATTGGCCTCAGTTAGTAGAGGGAATCATAGGTCAGCAAGCACCATCGTTAACTGGAAATGTAATCCCCATCCCTCGACCGCGAACTCGCTTGATCCTACGCCGCCGCTCCCAGTGGGCCCCATCCTTCAAGCGGCATTGGGCGATTCACGATAGTCCCGCGCCGGCGGCGGGCGTCAATTGAGTTCCCGGTCGGCAGAGCCTCGCGCATCATCCCCCAGTTTTTGTCTGGACCTCAACGGCCAGATCTTTCTTCCGTACTGACAGCCTCCTTCGGAAGGCCTGCCCGTTCCTGGCTCGCGTGCCCAGTCTTGTCGGAGGGGAGTGCAGAGGCAGGCTAACAACAAGAAGTTTTGTGCCTTCAGTTCAGCACGCTCGAAACCTGTCCCCTGGTGACGTGGATGGCTTTCGGCCCATAGAGAAGGTGTCCATGTTCCGCCATGTGGCAGGAAGCAAAAAGGGCCACAAGGTTCTCAGGTGAATGGCCCTTCTGCTGGGTCCAGTGGTGTTTATCTGCTGAGTCGGCTAATGGTTGCGGGAGCCGAAGGCAGGA
>Ga0187886_1002993_pt1 | contig 12972 bp, 13 predicted proteins | sample June2016WEW_20_1_FD_133001 | JGI IMG/M metagenome (GOLD analysis project Ga0187886, IMG submission 133001) | Peatland microbial communities from SPRUCE experiment site at the Marcell Experimental Forest, Minnesota, USA - June2016WEW_20_150 | ecosystem: Environmental > Terrestrial > Soil >...
CAGGTAGAAAACGGCCGCCAGAAGGAAAAAGATCAGCGTCACGGATTTGGACATGCGCTCCAGTTCCCTGACGGCGGTAAGTCCGTAGCCGGGGTAAAGACCCTGAAAGAGAAAGGTTACAACTCCCACAAGTACTCCCGCTTGCGCAATCGGCAACGCGGTCTGCCAATTCAGGTTTTGCTCAATGATGAAAAGAAACCCCAGCAGGAGTGCTAGGATTCCACGGAGTATGACTGCCATGTAAAAAATCGAATAAAGCAATAAGGCGTCTGCCGACATTAAAATCCCTGAGACGAGTAATTTCCTAAACATTGCTCAATCTCCTCTTCCTTATTTGGCAACGCCTCGACATTTTGAAGGAATTGGGACAGCACCTTCTCCCGGTCCAAATGACGGTAAGCGAAATCTCTGCCCAATTAGCCCAATTGTTGACGCTCATGAGAGGAATTGGTCAATTTCAAGATAGCGTTCGTCAGCGCAGAAAGGTCTTCCGGTGTCATCAGCACGCCGCATTGACGTATTATACGCCCGACTTCAATCTCCGGCCGAGCCAAAGCAACGACTGCTTTGCCGTTGGTAATACATTCTAGTAAACTATGATCGCATAACTTGTCGGTGCCATCTGTTCGCGTTGGCAAGGCGAATGCCATATCAGCCATTGCAAAAAAACCAGGAACACCGTTTAGCAGGATGCGGAAAAACAACATAGAGGTCATTACGAGTTTACCCTCGCGAAGCGGGGGCGACCGCCTGCCCTCGTGTTCTTCGGGGGAAGGGAGTGAAGCCCCGGCCTCGCCCGGCGAAGCCGGAGTGGGGCCTCCGCTTCGCAAGGACAGGCTCGCAATGACGAATCCCGACTTTTTCTGCGCCCTGTTTGGTAAAACGATTTTCAAATACCTTGAGAGGCTTCTTATCTTGGTTGGAGGTTGCCGAGATGTGATTAGCCCCAAATGTCTTGCTGAAGCCACCGACAAATGTTATCATGTACCGCACTCTTTTTTAAGCTTATTCCGCGTAAGAAAAACATGTTTTACCGCCATTTCTGGGACAATGAGTGCCGTATTGAATAAGATTTCGGCCTATCCCGGCCGATTTTTTTGAGATAGAGGAACAACTCCAGATGCTTCTCCAATGGTATGCACTCCGAAGCAAACCCCACAGTGAAGAATTGCTATGGGAACAACTCGTCCTTCGCAGGATTGAGACTTTTTACCCTCGGATTCGTGTGAGGGTTGTCAACCCACGTGCTCGAAAAATCAAACCGTACTTCCCTGGCTACCTCTTTGTGCGTATTGATCTCGCACAAATGGGGGAATCGATCCTGAAGTGGGTTCCGGGAACCACGGGCCTGGTCTCCTTCGGCGGAGAACCGGCTTGCGTACCCGACAATCTGATCCATGCGCTTCGGACGCGGATCGAAGGTATCGACGCGGCGGGCGGTGAACTCCATGAATCCTTTAAACCTGGTGATCCGATTTTTATCCAGGATGGTCTCTTTAAGGGATACGAAGCGATTTTCGATCACCATATCTCCGGAACCGGGAGAGTTCGTGTTCTGATGCAGATGTTCCAAAGCCGATGTGTCTCTTTGAATCTGCGAATGGGGCAGATCGTCGGCTTACAACACAGGGCATAAATGTCGGCCCGGCAAGGCCGGTGTTTTTGCGCTGTTTTATTTATTCCAATGCCCGCAAACATTTTCGAGGAATGTCGGAAGGGCGGAGCGTTGTTGTTCCACATAGGCTATGGCGAAAAGTATGAGTGGAATTTGTTATACGGAGACTGGGATGGAGGCTTTTGAAATAACATCTATATTGGACGACAAGAGAATAGCCTTAACGCCTGCGATTATCATTACCTAAGGAGAAATAAACGTGCAATACATAAAAATTCTATTGCCTGAACGTATAAAGAAAATACTGCGATTGGCCTTAGAGCGAACTCATTTGAGACCATCGGCGAGACTATTTGGCTATAAGGAATATTGTGTATCCTCTCCATTGAAAAGAGCGCTCGTATCCTATCTGGCATCGCCCTTGCTTCCCGCGGCAGCAAACCGTGACCGAGTAATGTTTAGCAACCTCGGTATAGCGCAATATATTCCCCGCGCTCTGAATGAGTTGGGTTACGAAGTGGACATTGTGGAATGGGATGATCAGAAATGGTTGCCAAAGCGGGATTATGATATCTACATAGGACATGGCGGCATCAATTTTGAACATATATCCCGTGCATTACCAGAGAGAACCATTCGAATTCATTTTACAAGCGGTATTTACTGGAAGGAATTTAATATCAGAGAAGCCCATAGAATATATCAACTCGCATTACGACGTGGATACGTATTGCCCCCAGACCGCGCAATTAAGTATAGCGAGGAATATGCAGACCAGAATGCAGACGGAATTATTTGTCTCGGCAATCAGAATGCGGTTCGGAGTTATCGAAAGTTCCCGCGCGTTATCGGGATCAATAATGCTGTTTATCCGCCTGACTGGAAGGGTTTAGCGAAAAAGGATTTTAACCTTGGACGCCGGCATTTTCTTTTCTTAAGCGGTGGAGGCAGCCTTCATAAAGGCCTTGACCTCTTGCTGGAGGCATTTTCTGGCACGGATTGGCATCTTCATATCTGCCAAATCATTGATCCGGAATTTGCTGAACTTTACAGAACTGAATTGACCCAGCAATCCAATATTCACCTCCATGGACTTATCCGCATGCGTTCCAGGGAATTTGAGCAATTGGCGTTCTTGTGCAACTGGACGATTTCAGCCACTGCGTGTGAAGGTCAACCCGGAGCTACGTTAGAATGCATGGCCTACGGATTGGTCCCGATTTTGACTGCGGGCGCCAACATCGACCTTGAAAACTTCGGGATTCTTCTGCCCGAAACGAGCATCGACGATATTAGAAAAATAATTCTCGCTGCTGCGGAAATGGACGTGGAGGAATGCAAACAGCGCGCACAGCTTACTGCCAACACAGTGCGGCAAAAATATTCCCCGGAGGTATTTAATACAAGTTTTAAAAATGCTGTTCAGCGAATTGTTTCCGAAAAATCAAACCGCGCTGCGACATAACCCGCCATGAACCTCCAAAGGATGCATTGTTTTCTCGGTGTAGTCTTCCCTGCTAGCTAAAGAAGCGTCAATTGATACCATGGCGCGAATGGCCCAATATAAATATGCACTTATCCGGGTCATAGGAGCTTTTTCTGAAACTGGGCGTTGAGGAATGATATCAAACTGATGGGTCAATTGATATTACGAGCTCGCCAATGGGTTTCGCTCATCCGGATGAGACCATTTGATACTGCAACACCGGAAGGGCGATCGAAAGAACGACTTCGACGTGTGGGGTTGACGGCGTTGGTTTCGGCGTTTGCACAAGGCGTCAGCATGCTCACGGTGCTGATTTCCGTGCCTTTGACGTTGCATTATTTGGGCGCTGAACGGTATGGACTTTGGATATCCATTAGCTCATTGATCGCACTTCTCGGATTTGCAGATCTGGGTATGGGGAATGGGTTACTTAATGTGATTGCAGAGGCAAACGGTCGTAACGACCGTGTTGCAGCAGAATCGTATGTGTCCAGCGCTTTTTACATACTTACAGGGATGGCTCTCTTTTTTGGAGCAGTGTGGATCGTTATCTACCCTCATATTTCCTGGATTTGGCTGTTCAACGTCACAACCCCCAAGGCAATGGTGGAAGCAGGTCCAACGGTATCGGTTTTTATCTGGTGCATGTTGGTCAACCTCTCGGTCGGGCTTGTTCAAAAAATTTATGATGGGTATCAGGAAGGATATGTAAACGGGCTTTTTCGGGCTGGGGGCAGTTTGTTGGGTTTGAGCAGCGTATTGCTTGCGATATATCTCCGAGCAGATTTGCCCTGGCTTGTCCTGGCGATGGCGGGTTCTCCCGTACTTGCAATGTTGATAAATGCAATTTTATTATTTGGCGTCCGGCGTCCTTGGTTGCTTCCCAGATGGCGGATGATTAACTGGGTTGCAGCTACCCGGATTCTCAAGACCGGATCTTTGTTTTTTATTCTGCAATTGGCAGTGGCTGTGGGCTTTCAATCGGACAATCTTGTGATTGCGCGTTTCCTGGGAGCAAGCCAGGTTCCTCAATATGCTGTTCCGATGAGATTATTTATGGTTATCCCAACATTACTAAATTTTGGGCTGACGCCGCTTTGGCCGGCTTATGGCGAGGCGATTTCCCACCGAGATGCGCCGTGGGTTCGAAAAACCTTCAAGCGGTCGCTGCTGATTTCTTTTGGACTAAGTTTGCCTCCATCCTTGGGTTTAATGATTTTCGGGGGCAAGATTATCACATTTTGGGTAGGCCCGGAAATTCAACCCAATTTTATCCTGCTTGTTGGACTTGGCTTATGGGTAATGTTAATGAGCCTGACTGCCCCGTGTGCAGTGTTGTTGAATGGAGCTAATATCATTGGTTTTCAGACTCGCTTCGCAATTTTTATGGCTGTGGCAAATTTAACTTTTTCGATTTTCCTGGTGACGAGGATTGGGGTTTCCGGCCCGGTGTATGGATCGTTGATTGCATCGTTGATATTTGCGATACTACCTCTCGCATTCTATATCCCGCGGCTTTTTGCCTCGTGGAAAGTGATGGAGTCATCGGAGTAATGGAAATGGCAAATGCTTTTATTCGTAAAGTGAAGCAGGCAGTCCTACAGTCGAAAAATGGCAGAGCTAGGAGCCGGCTAAGCTCATGTGCGGTGTTGCTTTCCGCAATATTAAATGTTTTTGGCTATCCAAAACGAGTGGAGAATATTTATGATGCCTCAATGGATTGAGCAAGCAGTTTCTGGCATACGCAATTGGCGTCTTCGTAGGTTTCGAAAAATGGTAGACTGTATGGGGGATAATATTCTTTGGAATGGGATCGTTAGCAAAAGACCGTCGGGTTATATTGCGATTGGATCAAATTCAATTATCAGCGCTTGGTTCGTTTGCAATTTGCCAAGTTCGAAGATTTATATCGGAGAGAGATGTTGTTTGGGCAGCGGTGTATTAATCGATTGTGCTGAAAACATAGTGATTGGCGACGATGTATTAATAGCTCAAGAGGTCGTTATCATTGATCATAATTCGCATTCGATTTATTGGAGGGAACGTGCCCGTGATGGGTTGGATTGGCGGCAGCAGGGGATAAAGAATTGGGAAGTTGTTCCCAAGGCGCCGATAGTAATTGGGGATCGATGTTGGATTGGATTAAGAGCAATAATTTTGAAAGGTGTTCGCCTGGGAGACGGCTGTGTTGTGGCCGCAGGTTCTGTAGTGACAAAAAGTTTTCCCCCTAATTCGATGGTGGGCGGGAATCCTGCGCAACTAATCCGTATCATTGATCAATAGAAAAACAAAAACATGAAATGCAAAATCTATGATTATCCGATTACGCATGTTTTCGATACAGCAAAGGTGGTTGGAAAATAAAAATCATCTTATTACCAATGTAATTTGTGTGGTTTAATTCAACCACAGGACACTTATTAGCTAGCAGAAGCTTTTTCCAATACTCATAGTTATAGCGATATTGGTTTTGCAGGTGGAAAACTAACTCGGGTTGAGCTAACCAGAACCGATATTTCGCTTTTCATTAGTTTAGGAGAAAAATACTTAGGTTATAAAGGTGATTTTTGGTTATTTATACACTTGATATACAACAATTTGTTCACGACGTCTTTCGATATAAAAAGCCTGACGATTCAAAGTTCCAACTATAAACAGCTTTTAATAGATTTGAACACTTAGTTGATCCATTGGATGAAATCGTTAATTTGTTGAAGTTTTCACCAAATATGTTATTTGATCCTTGTTTGTTGCCCACGCCCTTTCTGAAATCTTCTAAATGATGGTATTAAGACTTGGATGGGGAGATAGTATATTTCTTGCATTATTCAACAGCATTAATAAGTTATTTAGCCTACAGGCTGAGAAAAAAAATTTACAGCAACGGTTGTAGTTACCATGGGTTTACAAATATATATGCCTCATCAAAATATTTGCTTTGGGAACGCGGGAGGAGAATGCCATGAATCGTCAATCAGTTTACTCGTCAGCCATCCTTGTTATCCCATGATTGCTCATAAGTATTTAGCCTCCCATGGAATAAATGTTTGTATTTTGAATATGGTGAAATGATGGAAATTGTCGTTGACGGAATAGTCTTTGAGAGCAATATACAGGGTGGAATATCACGAATATATACCGAAATTCTTCCCAGGATGTGCGAGCTATCCAACGATATAGAGTTTATATTGCTGACGGCCGGTAAACTAAAGCAGCCATTACCTTTTCATACCCGAATTCATCATCTCGCAAGACCGGGGATTCAACATCTTCTACCAGGGCGTTGGTTTGCCAATTTGAAGAATGATGCCCGCGGGATAATCTTGAAAAATATACCCGTTAACGACTCTCAAAAAGCTATCTGGCATTCCACATACTTTACACTCCCCTATCAGTGGCAAGGTCTGAATTTATTTGTTCTCGTTATATTTTTAAGTTTGCAATCTGTTTTGGATATCCTTTTTTCTCCCTTTGGCTCATATTATGCGATTGATATGGGCAATGCGATTGACAATTTTTAATATTTCCCTGTTTCTGGTTAAATCTCAAGCGAAAGCGGAAGACAAGGCATGAAGGTCTCGATTGTAACGATCTCATTCAACCAAGGCAGGTTTATAGAAGAGGCCATTCGTTCTGTCATCGAACAGGACTATCAGGATATTGAATATATTGTAGTCGACCCCGGAAGCACGGATGGCAGCCGCGAAATTATTGAGAGGTATCGAAATAAAATCAGCCAGATTATTTTTGAACCGGATGATGGCCCTGCGGATGGTTTGAACAAGGGCTTTCGCCGCGCCACTGGCCAAATATTTTCTTTTTTAAACGCAGATGATTTTCTGCTCCGTGGAGCGGTTTCACATATAATAGAATGTTTTCAAAACAATCCGGACGCTGATGCCGTCACGGGCCATGCGATTGTTGTTGACGCAAATGGAAAAAAACTTAGAAAGATGTATGGGCATTCTTTCAGCCTGCTTGACTCCGCTTATGGCATCGCTTTTGCGATTCAGCCATCCACTTATTTTAAGGCAAGCGCCTACCGGAAAACCAAAGGATTTAATATACAAAACCATACAGCCTGGGATGATGAGCTTTTTATAGACTTGAAATTGCAGGGAATGAGATTTAAATTTACGAACGAATTCCTGAGCGCGTATCGCGTGCATTCAACCAGTATCACCGGCAATCCGAGCGACATACATGACGATAAATTAATTAAATATAGACAAGAGCGCTTTGAAAAAATTATGGGAAGAAAACAAAATCGACTGGATGCTTTGCTTTACACAGGCTTCCGGGTTATTAAACTTATTAGAAATCCGCGGGAGACTTTTGAAAGAATTCGGCATGGTCCGATATATGGACGCTATAAATACTCAAAACGCTGATCTGGATCATTTCTGGGTTGGGAAAGGAGCATTTATAGTAATACTCCCTAAACCAATGGAATCTGCGGGATAATGTAATCCCATACCATGATTTCATCAATAAGGATGGATATCTCATGAGCCTAGTAAAGAAGGTAATTCAAAAAATTCTCTCGGCTCTTGGCTATAAGCTTAATCACTTATCAGAAATACAAGTAAGCTTTGATAATTTTGCGAACCTTGTGGAAGCATATGAACAACGTCTCAATGAATCAAATGGCCCTATTCCGACAAACGAGATCAGGCCTAGACTGCTTGCCCGGCTGTTAGGCACACGCCCATCTGAAGCATACTTTATTGTTCAAGCTTTGGATCAATGTAAAAATTTAAATGGCGATGTTTGCGAATTCGGTGTGGCCCAGGGGGAAACATCGGCCCTGATAGCCAACGAAATCGCACTCTCCGGCAATAAAAATCTTCATTTGTTCGACTCCTTTGAAGGCCTTCCCAATCCTTCTGAAAAAGACCAGTTGAAGGATGATATATTTTCGCTAGATAGCATGGAAGCCTATGCCGGAACGATGTCCTATCCGGAAGATATGGTGCGGGCCCGCCTAAAAGCAATTTCCTTTCCTTCCCAACGGTACGTTATTCACAAGGGATTCATTGAACAAATCCTTACAAAGGATGGAGGTTTACCGAAAGCAGTGAGTTTTGCATATGTGGATTTTGATTTCTACGACCCGATAAAACTCACTCTCGAGTTTCTCCATGGAATAACCCCAAATGGCGCAATCATTATCGTAGATGATTACGACTTCTTCTCAACCGGCCCAAAGGCAGCGGTGGATGAATTTCTCCAGGCGAAGAATTCAATGGAAATTGTCTATGAGTGTTTTGTGCCGAATATTCGATACGGATATTTTGCTGTTCTGACAAAAAAAGGCTACCTGGATGACAAAGGGGTCAACCAATGAAAATTGGCATTAGCGCAATTCATGTCCGCCCCGGGAAAAGCGGTTCTCATCAACCCTATCTCGTCAACTTGGTCAGCGCCATGTCCAAGCTGGAGACTGCTCATGAGTTTGTGCTATTTGTCACCCCGGCAAATCAATCCCTTTTTGAAGAATCACGCAAAAAAATGGAATTCATTACCTATCCCGCACTTGCGGAAAAAGTTTTACCCCGCATCTTTTTGGAACAAATGTGGCTACCGGTGGACGCGCGGAGAAGAAAAATTGACGTGTTGCACTATCCGGGCACAACGGCCTCTGTATGGATAAGGAAAAGTGACGTGGTGACAATTCACCACGATTCGGTGACGCAACGCATGTCCATGTCGAACATCCGCAACATTTATTACGACATTGCTCTATGGAATAACAAAAGAGCCGGACGAATCATTGCCCCCTCCCAGGTGTATGCGGATGAATTGATGAAACTATTTGGATATCGGCCGGAGCAGGTGCAACCGGTTCATCATGGCGTAAGTTCTATATTCCGACATGTGTCTGACAGTGAGGTGAATCAATCTCGCAAGAAATATGGAATTGAATCCAATGCCATATTAAGTGTTACGAACACATTACCCCATAAAAACATCCCGAATTTGTTGAGGGCGTATTCGGTATTGATGACCCGTTATCATCTCGAGAATCAACTTGTCCTGGTGGGTAACATCAATGAAACCGTGTTGACGCAAGCGATCGCCGATAGTTGCGACGTTCCTGAGCGCATGCGATCACGGATTGCCGTGATTCCATTTATCCCTCATGAACAATTGCCTCCAATTTATTCAGCCGCCGCCGTTTTTGTGCTTTTCTCAAAAGTGGAAACTTTTGGCATGCCCTTGGTGGAAGCAATGGCTTGCGGATTGCCTGTTGTTGTATCGGATATTCCAATTCATCGCGAAATATTACAAAGCGCGGGGCTGTTCGTGCCACCGGAAACCCCGGATGCGCTGGCGACGGCATTGCACAAAATATTAACGAATGAGGAATACCGGAGTTTGCTGGTGCAGTCAGCGCTAAATCGCTCCCGACAATTTTCCTGGGAAAAAACCGCTCGTCAGACGCTTCGGGTTTACGAAGAATCCTGGAGTTCAACACGGAAAGATTCATGACGATAAAGAGATGATGGGCAGGAAGGTGACCATTGGAAGCGATGAAGATTTTATGTACCGGCGGAAGTGGTTTTATTGGCGCGCACTTAATGGATAGTTTACTTTCCAAGGGAATTGAGGTGATCAATGTAGATATTGCAAATCCCAAAAAGCAAGCTCACAATGCCTACTGGCGTGATTGTAATATCCTTGATCTTGATCATCTGGAAAAAGTTTTTAGAGAATTTCAACCATCGCATATAGTCCATTTAGCGGCTCGCGCCACGGTAGAAGGAAAAAGCCGGGATGATTTTAGGGATAACACTGATGGCACCGCGAATGTTTTGGACGCCATACAAAAGACAGCCAGTGTTTCCCGCGTGGTCATTGCTTCCAGCCAGCATGTCCGAAAACCGGGCAGCGGATTACCACGAGACGATGAAGATTTTGCGCCGCATGGTTTGTACGGAGAAAGTAAGGTAATCACCGAGCAATTGACTCGGCGCGCCAAGTTATCCTGTCCTTGGACAATTATCCGTCCCACTACCGTTTGGGGGCCTTGGCATCCCTTTCTGCCGGGTGGTCTTTGGACAATGATGAAAAGAGGAGTTTATTTTCACCCCAAAAACGACCCTGTCATCCGAAGTTATGGATACGTAAAAAATGTAGTCTGGCAAATTGAAAAAATACTCGAAGCGCCTCCCGATTTGATAAACCACGAAGTGTATTATGTTGGTGATAGCCTAACTTTGCAAATTAACTGGATTAATGCCTTTTCGATGGCACTTACCAAACGCAATGTAACTCAAGTACCCAAAGAATGGATCAGGCTGCTTGCAAGGATCGGTGATGGATTGGGTATGGTTGGAATTAAATTTCCAATGGACGGTCCAAGGTACTTCAATCTTACTACGACAAATCCTGTCCCGATGGATAGGGTGATCCGACAATTCGGCGCCCCGCCTTATTCTTTGGAGAATGGAATCGCCGAGACCATTTTTTGGTTAAAAGACAAGGGCGGAATTTGGAAAAATTTGTAGGCTGTTGAAAAAGAAGGTCAACGGTTCAGCCGACTTGGTCAAGGCTCAAAGAGAAAACGTTGGAATACGATTGTAGTTTTCATGCTAAAATGGTAACCAGATAGCGGAGGTGGCCAAGTGCATGAGCCGCCAGCCGGAGCCGTTGGGCAATGTGATTGTTTAAAAGCCATTGATGATTAGGAATAAATCGAAATGGATATTAAAATAGTAATTAAACAACAAAGCCTAAATATAAATCGCAATAAACTGTTAATAAACCGATTTGTTTGGATATTGATAATATTTTGTAGTGCTGTTTTATTTACCTCCTCAATATTTCGAGCTGCAACATTTCCTTTTACATGTGATGAAAGCTTAAGTTATGCTATTATTAATTGGCAACCAGATTGGGGTTATACAGCCAATAATCATCTCCTAAATACTTTTTTCATGTGGGTGTGTTCAATCTTATTTGGTAATTCCGAATTATCTTTACGTCTTCCAAATGTACTTGCACATGCGATTTATCTCATATGTGGAATGTTAATAATAAAGCGGTTACAAAACACAATTTTACGGATTGCAGGATTTGTAATGATTAATCTTAACTTGTTTTTGCTCGATTTTTTCTTCTTGGCGAGGGGTTATGGGTTAGCATTAGCATTTGAAATGTTGAGTATTTACTTATTAATACGAACTTTTGAAGAAAGAAAACAGGTAAATTTCAAAAAATACCTATACCTATCAGTTTTTCTGGGATCATTAGCAGTGTTAGCAAATTTTGCTTTTTTGAATTATTACATTCCTTTAATAATAACAAGTGGCATACATATAATTCTGAATAAATCAAAAAACCAGATTTATCGGCAATGGGTTATTGAGATCCTTGCATTTATTACTGCTAACGTAATATTTTTGTCGTGTATTATTTTTATGTTAATAAAATTACAGCAAGGTGGTGAACTTTACTTCGGTGGAAAAAATAATTTCATAAATGATACTGTTGCTAGCCTTTTACAAGCCTCGTTATATTCAACAATAAATTATTCACAATTGACAGTACAAATATTATTAGCAATTATTATTGGTTTATTTTGTATTTTATTATTACTAGGCTTTTATTTTTGCTTACGAAAAAATATTTCAACATTTGTATTGTTTCTTTTTATTTTTCTTATAGCTGTATTAATGCCTATTCTTGAACATAATCTATTTCATATATTATTTCCTATTGAACGAACCGCATTATACTATATACCGCTTTTTATGATCATATTGATATTCGCATTTAATTCACTATACCAACTAGTAAACCATCAAATTAGTAGATATTTATTACTTATCATACCTACCTTAATTATCATCATTTTGGGGACCTATTTCTGTAAAGGTTTCAATTTACATTTCTGTTATTCCTGGGGTTATGACCGACATGATAATGAAATATTTGCAATAATCAATCAAGATCGTATACAAAATAATCCCGGGAAAATTGTAAAGCTTGGCAATAGTTGGTACTTGGAACCATCTCTTAATTATTATCGTATCACACGCAATTATAAATGGTTGGCACCTATTACGCGAGAACAGATAAGTAGAGAGAGTGATGATTATATTTATGCAAATAATACTGAAATTAGGGATTGGCCAAGTAGTAGCTATATTATACTGGACTCATATTCCGATACACAAACTATATTATTACGTGTAAATCATTGATAATAACTATTGATGAGATCTTCTTGAGTAAATTAATAAAATATGTGTTATTAAGAAAGAAGCAAAAAGATTCAGGTAATTAAAATAATTAGAAACCTCTGAATAATGTTCCATTGTAAAGGAGAAATTAATATAATGATTACAATGAATGGGAGGCATTATGCAGATCACCTTCGGCATGATGGAAGATCGTGAGCGGCGGCAAAAAGACACCTTTCTTGATCGGGTAAACGCGATCATCGATTTCTCGGAGATCGAAAAACTCCTAAATATCCTATATAAAAACGAAGCAGATCGGAATCCCATTCCTCCCCGTATTCTCTTCAAAACCCTCCTTCTGGAATCCTGGTATGATCTATCCGATGTTGAGATCGTGGAAGAAATTCATGATCGACGAAGCTTCGAGCGGTTTGTGGGAGAAGAAGTCCGCAAATACCACGTAGATGACACGACGCTTGTAAAATTGCAGAAACTAATGCGGGATCATGCGATCTATGAACGGGTGATCGCTTTGGTGGAAAAAGCAATTGTCCAAGCCGGGGTAAAAATCAAGAAAGGCGCCATTGTCGACGCCACCCTGGTGAAAGGAGCAACCCTTCCCAATTCAAAAGACAAAGATGGCGACAATGTGGATCCGGACGTTCATGCCACAGTACGCAATG
>Ga0187886_1002995_pt1 | contig 12967 bp, 11 predicted proteins | sample June2016WEW_20_1_FD_133001 | JGI IMG/M metagenome (GOLD analysis project Ga0187886, IMG submission 133001) | Peatland microbial communities from SPRUCE experiment site at the Marcell Experimental Forest, Minnesota, USA - June2016WEW_20_150 | ecosystem: Environmental > Terrestrial > Soil >...
GACTTTATACAAAACCGTTTTAATTCCCTCACCAAAGGTAAACAGGGCCCCAGAATCAAAGCCGGCCAGCTTTTCACGGGCTTAATGATGGAATCATCACTGGCCGGGAAATCCCGACAAGCCGGGACCGGCGCGGGATACAAGCCCGTCAGCAGCGACTGGCTCTATACTATGATGAAATCGGCTTTGGTAATAGGTCTTACCGACAGCGACTGGGTCGTTAAGGTGCATACGATGGCCGCGATTGAGCCGCTGAACCTCGATTACGACCTGATTAACGCCTGCTCACAGGGGCTTAACGACAAGAGCTGGCCGGCGAGAATGATGGCCGTGAAGCTGTTGGCGGAAAAACAGCAGGGAGGGTTTGCAAAGGTGCTCGACCATACCGCCCAGTATGACGACAACGCTTTTGTCCGAGATATGGCCGTCGCCTTCGGCGCAAAAGTTCCTGAGCCGAATCAAACGTCTGAGCAGCCGTTCCTCAAGATGCTGCTCGGCGAGCCGAACGCCGAGTCCAATTCAGTCATCCCGCCCACAAACTAATCCCCGGCTGAATCGCCTTTTGAAAAATCTCTCGAAATTTCACGAAAATTTACTTTGTATTACGACGATGATTTTGTAACATTTCGACCATCGTTAGCGTATGTTCTTTTTCAAGTATGGTTGTTTTATTATGACGCTTTTGGAAAGGATTTTATAATGCCGGCGAAAGTTGACAAAGAAAAATGCACCGCCTGTGAAGCCTGCATCAGCGAGTGTCCAAGCGAGGCCATTTCAATGGTCGAGGAAAAGGCACAGGTCAATCCCGAGGCCTGTATCGATTGCGGCGTATGCGTCGATGCCTGCCCGGAACAGGCAATAAGTATGGAGTAAAAAGAATATCAAAAATGAAAAATTAAAAAACAAAAATTTCAGAAAAACTGCAGAAAGACGGGCAATTTCCTTTTTGCGTTTTACTTTTTGATATTTGATTTTTCATTGGCCCCATCGTCTAGGCCGGCCCAGGACACCGGGTTTTCAACCCGGCAACAGGGGTTCGAATCCCCTTGGGGCTATTTTTTGCCGAAGGCAAAAAATTGAGCATTTGAGCAGGCGAACAGTTGAGCAGTGAAAAAGATGCGCAGGAAGCGTGCTCAAATGCGTTCAACTGTTCTACTGCTCAACTTTCAGCACCGCTATCTCGGTTCATATTTTTTACTCCCTTGTGTCTATACCCGAAAATAAAATCAACACCCCTTGTCTTGTTCTCTGCAAAAAGGTATAATTAAAATCGCCTTTGGCTGGGGGCAAAAGGCACTTGAGAGTGAGAATGATAGGGAAAGGGTATCAGTTCGTTATTTTCAATCAATGAGAATCGGTGCGAAGTGCAAACCTGAAATAAATAACAACGTTTTTTTTAGGAGGTAGAGAAATGAAAACTAAAGCAATTCTTGAAAGAAAAAATATAACACTAACATTACAGTAACAGGAGCCGAAACCATCTCCTAATTTAAAGGCCCTTTTGTCTCATTTTGGCTGAAGACATACACACTAAGTAGAAAGGAAGAATGCGATTATATGTGTCAAAATACTAACTCCTTATTTTGTAATAACTTACGAAAGCTAAATTCAATGAGTCTTTTTGCGTTCCTACTTAGAAACACGTCTGAAGTATATCGTTCTATATAACCTGCTCCCTGTTTTCTCAGTACAACCAGGTTGAATCCTTATAGGCAAGGCATGTAGGATTACGGGTCAGGCCAAAGCCAGTCATGTGCAAATACGGCAAGATCCTGAAAATTGACAGCGCCGTCAGAATTCAAATCAGCCAAGGGCGATCCTATACAGGAGGGAGGATCTGACAAACATCCGGCAGGGAGTACTGAAAAATACTGCTTCCAAGTCCGACCTGGTATAACAGTCAGCGTCTCGCTCACAATACCTGTCCTGTTACCAATCTGGATTCCATTGAACGTTACCGTAATACGATCGTCGGGTCTGTTAGGGTCAACTGCATAGGTTACCTTTATTCTTATGAGGGAACTACCGGACTGATTTCCGCAGATATCAAGAGTCAGATTATTGTCATCTGACGTGATTGTTGCTGGAGCTTTCAGCGTCCAATCTGTTGGCAGCTGGTGTATTATAATGGTATTGGGTTCAAGCACCCCATCATCAAGGTAATTGAGATCTGGTGGAAGGCCTTCTTCAATAGTATAAGTACACTGATCAACCGTACTTCCGGCAATAACAGGCAAAGGCCCACTAATTTGATCAAACTGTTGTATCATTTGTGCAACCAGTGCCAGTTCTTCGTCGTAATCAATGCCAGACACGTTAGCGATCAACTCAGTCATCGTGTTAATATCATTAGGCTCTGCAGGAGAAGATTTCCAGCGATTGATGATAATCATTTGCTCATTGCGGTTAGATGAAAGTACGCTGTGCTTATTTGTTAAACCGTTCTCGACCCCATTTAGTGAGCCTATCATTTTGTCGCCCCAATTCTTAATCTCGTTCTTAATACGTTCCTTTGAGAAGTAAGGGTAGTATTTATCAAGAAACTTCATAATATCATTAATATCGCTGGTTGTTAGGTCGTTGTACTCCGGTCGTACTGCTCTTTCTATCTTAAGGAATAGCTCGGCGTACAATTTATCAATAGCGACTGTTTCCGCATCAATGCGCTGACTTAATGCCCAAGCGGCTGGGGAATTGGGGTCAACTTTTTTCCCAGGATGTTTATCTTCCCAATCCATCAGGTCTCTAATCTTTTTCTGTAATACCTCTTCCTGCTTATTTATCCGGTCCAGCTCTCTGTCCAGATCCTTGACTTTTCGCTCATACCTTCCCAGCTTTCCTGAACAGCTAAGAAAAAAGAGTACAAAAACAGACAAGACCATCAGCCATCCTGCTAATCTGGCCGGACTTTTACAAAAGCTCTTATTAGTAAACATAATTTGCCTCCTTTTTTCATTCTTAGTTTTTAATTCTGATTTACAAAAAACTCACAAAATTTTCATAAACAAAAACCTGCTTATCCCAATTCATAATCAGCTCTTTTTTAAGGTTTCTAACATGCCGGCACTCTATTTACAACTGGCACAGTTTTCGAGGTTGAAGGTCAGGCCAACCCTAGCCGACTACTAACACCAAATCCTCCTTAGGAACAATAATCTCGTCCCAGTTGCAACGAGGCGTATCTGGTGTCATGATAGTCAGAATTCGCATAAAGCCCATCTCCTCAAGGATTGACAAAAAATTATTGCACGTAGAATACAAATCTACCACAGAATAACAATACGCGACTTGAGCATCTAAGTTTCATCTTGCGCTCCTAAAACTATCTGTCTTTGGGCAGATTCATTATACGTCAAACATCAACCAGTTTTTTAAAACTTAATGCAATTAAATACACATAGACCCAAATGTCAAGAAAAATCCCCGCTTATTTTGGGCAAGCCATAGAATCCTCCACGCTTTTACTTTTCGGCCTCGGTGCCCTCTGGAATCTTAAAAAGATTCCGAGGACTAAGTCCCGGAAATTCTTTGAATTTCACGGGGCGGCAATTTTAAGAAAGAAGCATAGTTAAGCCGGCCTATTTTTGATTGCCTTGATAAGTTCCATAGCCCACAGGGGCAGTGATGAAAGAGCAACAACCAGAAGCCAGTCAAAAGCAGTCAGGGATTCGGTTTTGAAAATAACCTGGCAGAACGGCGCGTAAACAACCACCATTTGCAGCAGAAACGATACTACCGCAGCCAACAGCAGCTTTGTGTTAGTAAATACCCCGATTTTGAAAAGGGATTCGGTCTGGCTACGGCAGTTAAAGGAGTGGAACAACTGGCTGCAGGCGAGCACTACAAAGGCGGCGGTCCGGGCGCGAGGCAGACCTTCCTTTTCGAAAAACAAAACAAAACCAAAAGCGGCCAAGCTGCAAAAGGCGATAAAAACACCCTGCGCCAGCATCAGATACGCCCTTTGTTTTGTAATTACCGGTTCTTTCGGCGGGCGGGGCGGCCTTTTCATAACATTCGGCTCAATGGGGTCAACGCCCAGCGCCAAAGCGGGCAGGCCATCGGTTATGAGATTTACCCACAATATTTGAATCGGAAGAAGCGGAATGGGCCAGCCGATGAGCGACGAGACAAACATTACCAGCACTTCGCCAGTGTTGCAGCTCAGCAGGTAGTGAATGAATTTTTTGATGTTGTCGTAAATACCCCTGCCTTCCTCGACGGCCGCTACTATCGACGCGAAATTGTCGTCGGTAACGAGCATATCGGAGACCTCCTTGGTAACGTCGGTGCCTGTGATACCCATCGCGACGCCGATGTCGGCTTCCTTGACTGCGGGGGCGTCGTTGACGCCGTCGCCCGTCATTGCCACCACCTCATTTTGACGCCGAAGCGCACGCACGATTCGCAATTTATGCTCTGGCGACACCCTCGCGTAAACTGTCCCCTTCTTAACCTGATTTGCGAGCTGTTCATCGGTGATTTTATCAAGCTCCTCGCCGGTCAGCGCCACCGAGTCGGCTTCGAAAAACCCCAAATCTTTGGCGATGGCAATGGCGGTGTTTTTGTGGTCGCCGGTAATCATCACGGTTCTGATTGACGCGGTTTTGCAATCCTGGATTGCCTTTCTGACTTCCTCGCGCGGCGGGTCAATCATCGCCACAAGCCCCACAAACGTCAGGTCTTTTTCAACGGTATCGGCCAGGTAATCCTTTATATTGTCCACTTCTCTGTAAGCCAGGCCGAGGACCCGCATCGCGTCGTTTGCCATAAGGTTGTTAGCGTCAAGTATGCCCTGAACGTCTTTTTCAGTAATGTTTCGCACCACACCGGCCGATTCGATTTTAGTGCAGTCGTTAAGCAGCACGTCGGGCGCCCCTTTTACGAAGGCAATGTGCTTGCCGGCGTTTTGGCGGATTATGGTCATTTTTTTGCGTTGGGAATCGAACGGAATCTCGGTTACAAAGACGTAATCCTTTTCCGCGTTTTCCTTCCATAAGCCGGCTTTTGCGGCGGCGGTGAGGATTGCCCCCTCGGTCGGGTCGCCGACGATTTTGAACGCCGGCGAACCGGGGTCGCGGGCTAATTGTGCGCCGTTGCACAATATCCCGCAAAGCAGCGCCTTATTAAGAGTCGGGTAATCGGCCGGATTTATCGATTTGCCGTCGAGCAAAAAAACGCCCTTTGGTTCATAGCCAATACCGGTTACTTTGAATTGCACGCCGTCTGCGAAAATCACCTGAACGGTCATCTCGTTTTTGGTAAGCGTCCCGGTTTTGTCGGAACATATAACGGTCGCACAGCCGAGCGTCTCGACCGAGGGCAGTTTGCGAATGAGGGCGTGGCGGGCGACCATTCGCTGCACGCCCATAGCAAGGGCAATTGTAACAATGGCAGGAAGTCCCTCAGGTATCGCGGCTACCGCCAAACTCACAGCGGTAAGGAACATATCCAGCACGGAACCACCCCGCAGAATGCCCAATACGAAAACCATCGCCACGATTACAAAACACAGATACACAATCCATTTGCCGAACTGCTCGAGTTTTTTCTGCAGGGGCGTGGTATCGCGGGTAATCTGCTGAATCATCCCCGCTATTTTGCCTAATTCGGTCTGCATCCCGGTTTCGCAGACAATTGCCCTTGCTTTGCCGGTTGAAACCGACGTCCCCATATAGACCATATTCGCCCTGTCGGCCAAGGGGACGTCGTTTTCTTTTAATGCCGCTTCGGTTTTCACCACGGGGGTCGATTCGCCGGTCAAGCTCGCCTCGAGAACGGCGAAATTCGCGGTAAGCCAGATAAGCCGGCAGTCGGCGGGGACGTTGTCGCCCGCCTCAATCTCAATCAGGTCGCCGGGGACAAGCTCGAAAGACGAAACGACCGCGTGCTGGCCGTCTCGAATCACTTTTGAAGTCGGGCTGGATAACTTTTTCAAAGCAGCAAGCGATTTCTCGGCCCGATATTCCTGTATGAAACCCAATATGGCGTTTAAAACGACGATGGCGACTATCGCCAGCGCGTCCACCCACTCCTGTAAAAAGCCCGAAACAAGGGCCGCTCCTATAAGGACCCAGATTATAAAATCCTCGAACTGACCCAGGAAAATCTTCCACGGCGATATTCCCTTTTTCCCCTGCAACTGGTTGGGGCCGTATTTGTTTAAGCGGGCTATTGCTTCCTGCGAGGTCAGGCCCTCGGCTAAATCAGCTCCAAGATTTTTGGCCACGGCCTCGATATCGATTTGCCACCATTTGGTCATTTGCATTTCCCTTAATCAATCGACTTTCGGAATTTCCAAATAATATAATCGCCCGTCGATTCTAAATAAATAAGATTCGACCCCGTTGATTGACGCGTTGATTAGGATTAGTTAAACCGGTATAGTGTAACTTATGACTAAAAATCGACTGCCTCTGCTGGAATTTAAAAATATCACTGTTATTAAAGGCAATAACAGGGTCATTGATTCCCTGTCGGTAACAATACGCCCCGACGAAAACGTCGCGATACTCGGGCCAAACGGGGCGGGCAAATCGTCCTTCATCAGGACCATCAAGAGGGAATACTACCCCCTGCCGAAAAAAAATGATTTTGCTTTCAGAATTTGGGGGCGGGACAGGTGGGACATTTTCAATTTGCGTTCCCTGCTTGGTGTTGTCTCAAACGATTTGCAGTTCGCTTTCGAGAGTCAAATGCCGGGTATCGAAGCGGTCTTGTCGGGCTTTTTCAGCAGTATCGGCTTATACGGCCATCGAGTTACCCGCCGGATGAAACGCAAAGCTGAACAGATTCTTAAATTTCTTGAAATTTACCCGCTTAGAAACAGGAATATGAACGAGTTGTCCTCCGGCGAGGCCAGGCGATTCCTGATTGCACGAGCATTGATTCATAATCCCAAAACGCTTATTCTCGACGAACCGACTAATAGCATTGACCTGCACGCCCAATATAAATTCAGGAAAATCCTGCGCAAAATTTCGAAATCGGGCATCGGCATAATTCTGATTACGCAGAACCTGCAGGATATTATCCCAGAAATTACGCGGGTCATTTTAATGCGCAAGGGCAGGTTTTATAAAGACGGCCCCAAGGCGAAAATTCTCACAAGCGCCAATATCAGCCGGCTGTTCAAAACACCCGTGCGTATAAGAAAAGAAAACGATTATTATTACGCCCACTATGACACCACAGAAAATAATTCGTAGAAGCCAATACTGGGTTTATATGGTCCGCTGCAAGGACGGAACGTATTATACGGGATATACCAAAAACCTCGAAAACAGGATTGCTTTGCATAAAAGCGGCAAGGGGGCAAAATACGTGAGAAACAAGCTGCCCATAGAGCTGGTTTATGCAAAAGAGTATCGCTATTACAAAAGCGCGATAAATGAAGAAATACGAATTAAAAAATTGAAACCGGAGCAGAAGTTAAAGCTCGTTATGAGTTATGCCAGAAGCAACCGTAAAAATGACAAATAAAACAGGTGAAACGCAGTGAGAGTATTCCTCCAAACCTTCGGGTGCCAGATGAATAAGCTGGATTCGGCGATTGTTGAATCGTCGCTGCAAGGCAAGGGCTATGAGTTTGTCGATAACGCTAAAGACGCAGACGTCGTCCTGCTCAATACCTGCTCAGTGCGAGACCACGCTGAGCAGCGGGTTATGTCGCATCTTGGAAATCTCAAGCATATAAAGGAAACGAAACCCGATTTGGTAGTCGCGGTCATCGGCTGTATGGCGCAGCGATTGGGTGATGAGTTGTTTAAACAATCGGCGGTGGATATCGTCTGCGGGCCGACACAGATTGCTGAAATACCCCGGCTTATCAGCGAGGCAATCCGGGAAAAGAAAAAAGCAGCGGCGATTGTGGAAGACATTAGAAAATCGTCTGAAAATCAATCGCTGGAAAAGTTTGAAAGCGTTTACGGCATCGAAGCGGAGATACCCGGTCAGGCATACGTCCGGGCGATGCACGGCTGCGACAAATTCTGCTCTTACTGCGTGGTGCCGAACGTTCGCGGACCTGAAACCTCACGCCCCCCTGCCGCGCTCGTCGAGCAGACAAAGCGATTGGCTCAAAACGGGATTAAACAAATTACATTGCTTGGCCAGAGGATTAACGCATACGAGTATAAGGCAGGCGAAAAAACCTATTGCTTAGCGGACCTACTCGAAATGCTCAGCCAAATTGACGGTATCGAGTGGCTCAAGTTCGTTACCAGTTACCCGTCAAAAAAATATTTTGAGGAGATAATGCGGGCGATGGCGAGTCAGCCGAAGGTCTGCCGATACCTGCATATTCCAGCTCAAAGCGGCTCAGACAAAATCCTCAAGGCGATGAACCGCGGCTACACCTCGGCGGAATACCTTGCATTGCTCGATACAGCCCGGCAAATCGTGCCCGATATCGCTGTCGCGGGCGATTTTATCGTGGGCTTCCCCGGCGAAACAGACGACGATTTTGTTCAGACCGCCTCCCTTCTCAAAAAAGCACAATACAAAAACTCCTTCATTTTCAAATACTCGCCCCGCCCCGGAACCATAGCCGACAAACGGCTGGAAGACAACATTCCGCTTGAAATCAAGACAAAGCGAAACGGTGAGCTTCTCAAAATTCAGGAAGAAATCAGCGGCAACCTTGCAAAACAGTTTAACGGAAAAACCGTCAAAGTTTTAGTCGAGGGGCCGAGCAAAAAATCGCGCCGAAATCAAGGGTCGGCATTACCACAGTTAACAGGCAGAACCGCTACCGACTGGATTGTCGTTTTTAACGGCTCACCCTCACTTGCCGGCCAATTTGCCGATGTCAAAATCACTCGAACAACCCCCCTCACCTTATTCGGCGAGCCAGTTTGATTAGCAAGCGGTATCATATCAACGTGAAATTCCTTTGAAAATTAACCCGTTTGCGGTAAATTGGTCGATGGTATTTCAATATCCCTGTTTTTTTGTGAGAAGACATTATGAGTAATTTTAAGATTGAGCCGGGGCACAGAATAGTGCGATTGCCGCCATACCTGTTTGCCCAGCTAAACGCACGCAAACAGGTAATGCGTCAGGCGGGCGCAGACATTATCGATTTAGGTATGGGCAATCCCTCGGATGGCGCCCCTAAGATTGTTATTGATAAGCTCTGTGAGGCCGCAAGGGACCCGCGTAATCATCGATACAGCGCATCGAGGGGCATAAAGGGCCTGCGCTTAGAAATGGCGAAGAAATACGCCCGCAACTGGAACGTCGATTTGGACCCTGATAAAGAGGTCCTCGCCTGCATCGGCTCAAAAGAGGGCTTCAGCCATATGTGCCTGGCGATGCTTGGCGCGGGCGATACAGCAATTGTGCCGGACCCGGCGTTCCCGATTCATAATTACGGCGTGGCGCTGGCCGGGGCAAACGTAATTTCGGTCCCGTTAGGCACCGACCAGAAATTCATCGATAACATAGCAATGGTCTGCGAAAATATGTATCCCAGGCCGAAGCTGTTGATACTGAATTACCCGCATAACCCGACCGCTGTAACGGTCGATGAGGGGTTCTTTGAGCCGGTGGTTGAGGTAGCAAAACGTTTTGGCATCGCTGTAATACACGATTTCGCTTACGGCGAGACGTGTTTCGACGGCTATAAGGCGCCGAGCTTCCTTTCCGCCAAAGGCGCAAAAGACGTCGGCGTGGAATTTACAACTATGAGCAAACCCTACGGGATGGCGGGTTTCAGAATCGGTTTTGCCGCGGGCAACAAGGATATGATTAACTACCTTGCGACAATAAAAAGCTATTACGATTACGGCATATTCCAGGCCGTGCAAATCGCCGGCATCATCGCTATGCGACACTGCGACAAGGATATTATCATCCAGAACCAGAAATATCAGTCCCGCAGGGACGTTATTTGTGATGGCCTGACCCGCATCGGCTGGGAAACGCCAAAACCCCGCGGCGGTATGTTTGTCTGGACAAAAATCCCGCCCGAGCACCTTAAAGGCAAGAGCACTATCGACTATGCGATGGACCTTATGGAATACGCAGAAGTCGCTGTAGCGCCGGGCAGGGCATTCGGCGAGCACGGCGAAGGTTACGCCAGGATTGCGCTGGTCGAAAATGAGCAGCGGCTAAAACAGGCCGTGCGGAATATCAAGCTGTTTATCAAGGAAAAGCCCGTAAGAAAAGGCAAACAAAGCAAACAATAACAGCCGGTTTGCGTTTGTCAGTTATCGCTTGGTTCAGCCGTAAAATTATCAAGGACTGAAAGCCGCAGTCGCTCCTCACTTGCGTAACATCCCTCTAAACCACTGTATAAACGCCCTGCCGGGCCGGTTTAAATATTTTAAAAAAATTTTAAAAAAATCCGAAAATTCTCTTGACTTATTATTCGCGGTATGATTTAATACTATTATCAGCTTGGGGGCTGATGAGAAAACTCACCGTTACAAAGTAAGTGTAATTGTCTATTCGCTCTTTGACAGTGTGTTTTCTCGAACAGGTTCTTTAACAAAGAAGAACCGAGGGAAGAGAAATCACAAGTAAATTGACGCGAGTGCCTCGTTTTGAGGGACTTGCATCTGTTAAGCGATAACAGGGAATTGAAGGGCCCGGTTATCGGACGTATCCGACATAGTCCCGACGCCATTTATCGGGGCTAAGTCGGAATTCGGAGCGGGGGAAATTCCAAGAAGAAGAGAATCGAGAAACACGCAGCGATTCTGCGCGCGTTACGCAGACGGTGTGTGAAACGAGGCGTTATGCACGCTTTTTAGGCGTGATAGGTGATGAAAAAGGAAAATATGAAACAGCGGAGTTCAAATTGAAACCACGGAGGTCAGTGATGAATAGCGAAGAGATGAGAAAATCCCGATTGTCAATCGGGATGACGGCACTGGTTTTGTTCGTTTTGGTAGTTTTCTCGGCGCAGGCGGCTTTTGCTGATCCTGTCTGGAGTGGACCAGGCACTACGTTTCAGGAATGGACATTTCCTACTGATCAAAGGACCAATGTGGCACCTAATGGAACTGGAGACCTTGCCACCGTTAGTCCGGGAAATCCATCAGCATGGATAGGCAAATACGCCGACCGCATCAATGACACCTGGGCGCTTGTTACAGACGAGATGGATTTTTACATACCCAATTATAACACCCCGAATCCCGAAAAAGATATGGAAATCGTAGTAGATTGGAAGCCAGGCAGCGGAAATGGTTGGCCTAATTGGCCTAAGCAGCCTTTGCTTTCAGTTTATCCTCTTCCCGGCACGGACATTTATCCGGAGGTTTTGAAATTGAGCGATACAGCATTAACAAATGGTCAAACAGAAACAATCTTTAGGGTCATTATTAGACCGAACCCAATGGCCGAATGGGTGGTCCTAAAAGGTGATGTTGTTGTCAGCCAAGTAGCTATTTCTACCATTTGCATTCCTGAGCCGGCCACAATTGGACTTTTTATCGGCGGCGCTTTTCTGGCTTTCAGACGCAGCCGGAACAGATATGGAAAGAAACAAATTATCGAAACAGTTGGAGATATGAATTTCTGAAATCACTGAAATCAAATGGGGGAAAATAAATGAAGGTAACTAAGACCATCGGCTTATTGTGCGTGCTAATCCTCGCTTTGCCTGTAGTGCACAGCACTTCAGCAGCATTGCCTTATAGCACATACGGCTCAGAAAACAAATGGGCCGGCTATAAGGACTACACAGAGGACAATTTCGACGTCAGGGTGGTATTCAACGTCTATGCTGTAGTAGATGGCCAGTTTGACTGGCCGGGCGACCCTTCCGCGATCGAGACCGACAAGTACATTTACGTTTATGAAATCGGAAACAATGGCGACCAGAGCAACAACCATATTGGAGATTTCAGCTTGCTCTATGCCGACGGCAGCGCCATTCCCCAGCATCTTATGCATAATACCACCTCGCAAAATGACTCTAGCGGCGGTATAGCGCCTGACGCCGCGGTAACCGCCAGCCAGGGCGAATGGGTATGGTCAACCGATAACGGCTATATAGAAGCGGGCCAGCACTCGTGGCTTTTAATGTTCAGCAGCGACCATGCTCCAACGACAGGCAAATTCGTGTTTCAGGAAGGCCAGACCGAGCCGCCGGCTCCTACGCCGGAACCGGCCTCAATTATTTTGTTCGGCTCGGCAGCCGGCTGGATTTTGACAAGACGGAACAATAAGCACCGGTCATCGTAATTATACCTGGTGTTTTGGTTGTAAATCAATAGTGGGGGTTGATGAGTCATAACGATTCAAAAACGTTTCGGTATGCGGCGATTTTGAGCGGAATAATGCTCCTTTTCGCCACGGGGGGGCCGGCGTATTGCCAAGAGGACAATATTGCGCTGATGCTGCAGCTTAGTCCTGTCGAAGGTGGTAAAGTCAATATCGAGCCGGGCGTCCATATGTATGACAGGGATAGCGCCGTAACCTTAAAAGCTGTCCCCAGCCCCGGCTATCAATTCGTTTACTGGGTAGGCAACGTAACCGAACCTTCGGCCAGCACAACTATAGTGAATCTCGATGGGCCTAAAATTGTCATAGCCGTCTTCGAACGTTCTAAATTCGAAATTCTTGAGGCCGCTGAGCAACCGCAATTTTCTGTCGGCGGAGGCGGCCTTTACCGCTCCCGCGTGGAACAGGGTTACGATGCAAGTGGCGAAATTATCTACCGGCCGCCCAGTTTTCATTTACCGAGTATTCCGCATAAGCCGCCCGTTCCTGAAGGAAACGACCCGCCGGTTCCCGTGCCTGAGCCGGCAACGATATTACTGCTGGCCGGCGGTATGCTTGCTTTAAACAAGAGATGCCGAAGAAGAAGCAAATGCACCCTGTGACGTTATAATCCTGTCCCCCTGTTTGCCGCTTCGGTTCGGCAACCTTGATAAAGTCAGCCCCGACAAAATCGGGGCTGACTTGTTTTTAAGAAATGCTGATGGCCTTTTGAGACCGTTTATGCTTTTCTGAAAAC
>Ga0187886_1002996_pt1 | contig 12967 bp, 11 predicted proteins | sample June2016WEW_20_1_FD_133001 | JGI IMG/M metagenome (GOLD analysis project Ga0187886, IMG submission 133001) | Peatland microbial communities from SPRUCE experiment site at the Marcell Experimental Forest, Minnesota, USA - June2016WEW_20_150 | ecosystem: Environmental > Terrestrial > Soil >...
CGATCATGATGCTATTGGCTTTCAACACAATCACATTCAGAGTGACAGTATCACTTCATCCATATTCCACTTCGCCCTTACGTCCGCCACCGTCCAGTAGCTCATTTCTTGCCGAATAACAAGGTAGACCTCAATGAACCTCACGGACTTGTCCGCATCCGAGGGCTTAACACTTGCTAATGGCAGTCTAGCTTTGTTTGGGAGGGTCTTGATCTTGAAGCGACGCTTGCATCCATCATTGACACGTCGGAAGTCTCAAATCATCAGGCACTCTCAATAGAAGATAGCGTGATTTGGGTATGTGCCCTAACAGGGCCTGTCTCCGAATGCTCCGGACTCTTCTCATACTTCTCGCGTCGTCTTCTCTCCTGTCATCTGTTCTCGTTACTCCAGTGGCTAGGGCTACTCAACCTGTAACTCCCGTTTCTGATTCGCAGTGTGTTTGTGGACCCAAGCGAGTGACTGTGCTCCTATTTGACTTTGCAGATGTCACACATGCCAAAGGTAGTACACTGGAATACTATGCGGGGATCGTCAGAGAGATGAATGCCAGTTATTACAGGCAAAGCTATGGGAAAATGTGGATTGTCGGCGGAGAAATCTATGGCTGGTACAGCACCAGCCTCCGACTCAGCGAGCTGAAAGTCACAACCTGGTACATTCAGTACGCTGACGCGGACAAGCTGGAGCGACTTGCCACACAGAAGGCGGGAGAGCTTCACATCTCCGGATATGTGTTCGCGGTTTTTGCTGGCCCGGTTTGGGCTTGGGCTACAGGTCATCCATCCTTCTTGTCAGTTGTGGGCGAGACTCGTTGGGACAAAAGCGGTTTCCTGCATGAATTTGGTCACAACCTCGGTTTGCCAGATCTCTACAACTATGAGAACCTCAACGCTGAACCAGTAGGCCAGTGGGATCTCATGGATCAAGGAGAGGAGGAGCTATCCGCTTGGTCAAGAGTTAAGCTAGGATGGATCGCAGCGGATTCTGTCGTTACGATAGATACGTCACGTACCCATGCCCTGGCCACAGTTCTTGTCAGTCCTCTCGATGAGCCGAATGGAATCCGAGAATTGAGGGTTCAAGTCTACGGCACTAATGCTTTCTTCTTGGCAGAGAATCGACAAGGCACTGAAACTGGACCGGCTGGGTATGGCAGGATTCGCCTCATCATCTACTATATTCAGGGATCTATCGAGAGCGGTAAAGGATCCATTGTAGTCATGGCTAACTTATCTCTGGAGGGAAATGCGGTCTATGTTGGGGCCAAAGCAGATTTCGCGTTCGTCCTCCTGAACGTACAGCCAGATGGCCTCAAGATTCAGATTACAACGAAGACGAATGGAGAAATAGCCCAGAGAACAGTCGAATCGCTTCGTTCCGCCAATGTCTCAGTCGTCACCGCTTGGGGCGACAATAGGCTTGAAGGCTTCTCGGAGGCGCAGCGAGAACTTAACAAGGCTTGGGAAGCCTACGAGAACGCGGACTTCGACTCCGCTACGTCGCTGGCAGGGAAAGCAACAGAACTCGCGCAGCTTGCCAAAGTTCCACAATCATACACTCAATTCGAAGAACTTCGACCAAACCTAGCAGCACAACTACTGAGACGAAATGCGTAAGCCAGGTAATGGTGAAGTTTCTCGAGGAAAAGGGTGGGTATGTCAAGGTGATCTCTAAGATGGCCACCATCGACCCAGAACTTCTGATGGACAACCTAAGAAAACTATCCAAAGGAATGAAGGTAAGCATAGAAAAGAAGACAGCGGTCTTAGGCGTCTCAATTGCAGCTACTGAATACACATACAAATTCGTTTGGTGATTCTCGGCCTAACTATCTTGAAGCACCGAAATTTCGTGTCGTCTCATCAACTCTGGAGAGTGGCACAGATTTGACGGACAGACTCGTGCTGAATCTCCTTCTCAGGACATGACCCAGCCTCCAGGACAGTCTGTCTGAAATCAAGCATTTCCAGACCGTGAATTGAACTTGAAAACGCCATTTCACGCACCGATCATAATAGCCATAATAGTCGGGGAGCTAGTCCCCTTAGATCCCCGGTCACTGCATGAGATCTGTTTTTGAGTATCCGATTCATGTGGTAGTACTGCGGGTATTCACTAAGTCGAAGGTTATATATTCCGAGTCCGGGATCCATACGTTGGCGTATTTTTCATGTCCTCAAGCAGGCTCGCCTTTGCCCTCGCGGTTCTAGCTGTTTTGGCCTTGTGTAATGTTCGGATTGTAAGTGCACAGCCATCTGTTCAGACGCTATCGGCCACGAATATCACCGATACGTCGGCTCAACTAAATGGAGATCTTAACACGAATGGGCAGGACACTGACTGGGCCTTTAAGGTTCTTGACTCTTCGGGAACTGAGATTCAGACCGTATGCTCAAGTGCGTGGAACGCAGGTTCAGTAGGTCAATCATCTGTTAACTGTCCGGTGTATGGCCTACAACCATCAACAAAGTACGGCTTCGCCCTGATTGCGATTTGGCATGGAGGTAATGGCGGCTGGCAGTATGGAAACGTAGTCTCCTTCACAACTCTAGCAAGTGGTCCGGGGGCAAAGACGGATGCGGCGACGGGTGTCACTGATACATCCGCTGTATTGAACGGAGTCGTTACGACGAATGGGCAGGATACAGAGTGGATGTTTGCGGTGGACGACATGAATGGGTTTGTGCAGAACTGTCCTGCCGCTGGTGGATTCACGCCTGCCGGAGTAGGGACCCAGCATGTCACTTGTCAAGCAAGCGGGCTGAAACCGTCTACAACTTACTCCTTCGTTCTGGACGTCTGTTGGGGTCCGGCTGGGGGCTGGGGGAATAAGTGTGCGTATGGGAGCACCCTTAGCTTCGCAACTTTGTTCACTGTATTAACAGCTACCATATGGACAAACATTCTGACCAAGCCATCGACAACTTCACAGCCCAAGGGTCCGGGGTTCGACTTCGCACTGTCAGTTTCCCCGTCCGCTGTCTCTGTGAAGCAGGGTGACACAGCCCACTATGCGGTTCAGGTCCAGTATAGTGATCCTTCGTATTATGGAACTATGATCAACCTTCAGCTAATGGGATTAGGGCCGGGGATGAATTGGCAAGTGACGCAAACTGGAGATCTCATGATCACCACCACCCCAGCATCCCCCACAGGAACCTACACCTTATCCCTGACGGGTTCAGCGAATGGGGTCACCCATCAAACCGGTGCAACCTTGATAGTTACGAGCCAGCAGCCTACAACCACTCTCACAACCACCACGAGCGTTAAGCCTTTCGACTATTCCGTTACCGTTTCGCCTTTCACTCAATCCGTGGAGATTGGGGGAACCACGTCCTATGTTGTGTCCGTGCTTCCGTTAAGCGGAAGCCCTGTGTCGGTCTCCTTGACCGTTACGGGTTGCCCGGGTGATGTACGCAGCAGCTTCACGACGCCGTCCGGCAACCCCCCTTACACGTCCACGCTCAACCTAGACCTTTCAGCCTCCTCAGCCAACGCTGGAGCATACACGCTAACCGTCGTGGCCACTGCTGGCGGCAACGTGAAAACCTCCACCGCAACCCTCATGATCAAAGAGAAAGCTGCACAGACAACGGCTGTACAGACCACGACCGGCGGAACGTCTACTACCACTGCCATCCAGCCCCCGTGGATAGGCGGAGACTTGACATGGATCATAGTCGGCATCCTTGCACTCCTCGTCATCATGTTCGCCGCACTCGCCCTCAGAAGACGCAAGACCGCATACCCGCCACCCGCCTCTGCACAGCCTGCGCCTCCAACCCCAGCCGAAAAGCCCAAACCAACATCGCTCTACTGTGTCCGTTGCGGAACAGAAAACCCGGTCACGAACGAGTTCTGCGTGAAATGCGGCCAGAAACTACTCCGTCCGAACCTCAGCCCATGAGGACGAAGTTGATTTGCCATCAAAGTGGGTAAGATCGCGAACTGTATTTCTGGCCATCGTGCTAACGGCCTCGTATTTCTTTGGCGCAATAATGCCTGAGGTTCATGCGTGGAGTATGAATGTGAACCCCATGAGCAGGACTACTGTTCCAGGGGGAACCGTCACCTATACCGTTTCGGTCTTCTACGATACACCTACGGACGCGCTTTTCCCGTCAGTTCTACTCTTGGTTTCTCCACCGGAACCGCAGGTAAGCGTCACCTTCGCTTACGACAACCCAGACCCTCATCCTCCTCCTTACACCGCCACGATGACCGTGCATGTTGACAACTCGAAGCCGCCTGGAACCTATACGCTATATTTGTGGGCGAATCCTTCTGGTACGCCCTTCCCCGGACCCGGCAACAGGGAGATAGATCTCAAGCTCGTTGTTGCGGGTGGAGCGGGTGGACAGGTTCACCTCAGCGTTCCGCACTCCCCTCTCAGCGTCGGTCAGGCGGTTTACATCGAGTACTACACAGACCCTGGCACCGATGGGATGATTACACTCATGATTACGAGACCTCCCCTACTGGCAATCTTCTGGACTAAGGGACCTGAAGCGATCACTGGAGGGCTTCTATACGACGTGACGGCGCCGGGCTTCGACACGTCGGGAACGTACCACCTAGCCGCAACCGTAGAGCTCTCGGGAGGAGGGTCGATAAATGGCGAAACAACATTCGAAGTCAGGGCAGGAGCTGCCTTCGGTTTCACTATGGCACTGTCGCCTAACACGGTAGAGGTGAACCAGGGTGAAACCGCACACTACAAGATCTTATTGACTTATAGTGACCCGTCCTATACCGGGACGAATGTCAACATTCAATTGTCAGGTCTCGGCCCAGGTATGGATTGGCATCTGACCGAGGCTGGAGACCTCACCGTCAGAACTTCCCAGACGACACCTACAGGAACGTACACGATCACTGCGATAGGCTCAGCTATGGGCGTGACGACGCGTCCGGCGTCGGCTACACTCGTTGTGATGTCCGGACAGCCTCCGCCATCCCAATTTGACTTCGAACTGTCAATCTCGCCAACGGAGCGTACAGTTACCCCTGGTAGCAGCGCTACCTTCACGGTCACAGTGAGCCTGGTTGCGGGGTCAGCGCAGAACGTTGTGTTAAGTCTGTCAGGTCCACCGGACATGATGGCATCGGGGGTCGTATCGGGAACGTTTAGCCCGTCGTCAGGTAATCCAGCGTACACTTCCGTACTCACCCTGGCGACGACTTCATCTGTTTCGCCCGGAAGCTACTCGTTGACCGTGACTGGAACGGACGGAGGAAAGACACGGACAGCTACCATAAGCTTGATCGTCTCACAGGAATTTCGGATCGATGTGACTCCCGCCTCGCAGACGGTGAATCAAGGCGAGACTGCGTCCTACTCAATTAGCGTAGTCGGCATAGGCGGATTCAATTCGGCAGTTTCGCTCACGGTTTCGGGATTACCTTCTGGCACTAATGGGGTTCTCAGTGTTCCGTCAGGCACTCCAAACTTCTTCTCTACGCTCACCGTAAAGCTTCCGGACAATGTGCCGACGGGTTCATTCACTTTGACGATAACCGGCACCGGCGACGACGTCACCAAGATCGCCAACGCGCTCTTGAACGTCAACCCGGCGAAAACGACTCTGCCACCAACCCAGACCACGACTACGGTTCAACCCGCGGGACCCGGCTTGCCAGATCTAACGTGGGTCATAATCGGTATCCTTGCAGTTCTCATCGTCATATTCGCCGCACTCGCCCTGAGAAGACGTCAACCCGCATACCAGCCAACACCTGCTGCACAGCCTACCTCTCCAACGGCAGCTGAGGAACCCAAACCATCACCTCTCTACTGCGCTCATTGCGGGACTGAGAACCCGTCCACAAACGAGTTCTGCGGAAAATGCGGCCAAAAACTTCTCCGCGCGAACCTCTAATGACTAGAGGAAGAATCCCCTAACAACCCGCTTTTCTCCTCTAGTCATTCATAGGATAGTGTTCCCAAGGAGTCCTTCTCAACCCCACCAGTTCCACTGACCGTTTTGTGTTTTCCACAAACACCCCAGCTTCTCTGTTTGCGGGAGGCTCCTTATCCTGACTTTGTAGGGAAGAGGTGATTCATGTCAAACACTGGAGAACAGTCAGGGCCTCAAGCCTCTCTCCGCCAGATGTCGCTCTTCAGACCCTAGCGAGGCCTGACGTAGTGATGAAGCGGGACTTCGTTTGTTAAGACTTACGCTGCACGACCACTCTACGTCTTCGATGCGGAAGCTTCGTCCAGACCTTCGGGAGATGCGTTACGCACGGCCGTTATGTTCGTTATGGCCTTTGTATCGTGACGATATAGTTGTCTTCATAACCCCAGTAGACCAACCCGTATCCGTTGGTTGTGCGCTTGTCAACCCTCAGCCTGAAGTTATAGGCACACGGAGGCATTTCGATCCTATCGTAGTTTGGATCGTCACCCTCATATCTGGTTGTATAGGATTGGGCGCCTTCCAACTGGAAAGCCCCTTGACCACCTCAGCGACCCCTGCGTACTGCGTGTAGAATGATAGAGTGAAGTCTTCTCCCTTGTGATATGCGGTTTCCATTTCAGGCATTTCGCTGCGTTCTCAGTGAACCATTGAGATCTGGTTACTTGCCCAGCGCTCGACTGCCAATTTCATGCATGTATGTATGATATGTCTGGATGGGACCCATAGCCGTTCGACTTAGCATAACTCATGTGTGTCTGGGTTTGAGTTGATTATAACCCAGATTCAACCGTCTCAAAGGTCATCATAACCCACATATTTGCACGAGGAAACAAGCACATAGCGCGTACTCGTTAGGTTATAACCCAAAAAAGGGCGGCACAGGGGTCGCAATATCGATTAACTTGCTCCACTAATAGTCCGTCTAGGGCATTCTCACCATGCAAATAGACGATCCCAAGGACATGAGTTCTTCCGCTGAGCTTAGATCAATGATTCTTGACATGATGGAAGATCAAGTTCTCTCATCATTTGACACCATACTGCTCCTCCTCTTGCCGCTCTCCATTTTCGCTCTTGGTGTCACCCCGTGGCTGTGGACCAGTCTGCGCTTTCTTGCACCATGGACACTCTCTTTTGCGTTTGCTTCCTTTCTGCCGCTGGGCATTCTTGTCTCAGCGAAGCTGAGGGGAAATGTGCAATCCCGAATCCTTGCGTGGATTATGTTCATCGTAATGATTAGCTGCGTGGCCGGGTCACTTGTATTCGTTGTTGCACTCAGCCTCTTCGTGAGGTTGCCGATAGCGACCAGACCGGGCTTTGAGCCTCTATTCATAATCGGAATCCTAACCCTATCGTACGGCTTGTCGTATCGCCAAGTCAGAGGTCTCAAGCATCTCCTGCTGAGGAGGATTCATTGGAAATCGTCTGAGATCAGAAGCATGTTCTCTAGTTATGAAACGATTCATCGATGCCTTTCTTCGATTACCAAAAGGGACTGGCTGTTCGGGACATTGTTCGGATTGACTCTGCTTCTTCTTTTTGTTCGCTACGGAGTTCTTGATGCGCCCTGGCAATGGGCGTCAGCAATCAATTTCATCCTACTCTTGCCCATTGTCGCTATTATCGCGGAAATCGCTTGGTCAAGACTGTCCAAACGATTCTTGAAACCTATACAGCACGAGCTGGCAGAATCAACCAAGAGTCTGGCATGTGTGGAAGGTATGGAAGGGCCGTCGTGGTTGACAATCATAGGTGTCGCGATATGGCTAGTGTTCTTTGTAGCCTTGGCTCTGGCATTGGCTGGGATCGCATTTGTGGGAATCTACGTCTACCCGTCGCCATGATGTAGTCACTTTGTGCGCGACGACGAAAAACGCCACTGCTATTGCTCTCATCGAAGTGGCGGTTTCCGCCCATCTCTACGCCGGGAGAAATCCCTACCCTCTCGCCGCCTTACTTGGGTAGTGAAGTGGGGAAACGTGAGGAACTCGACCGCAACGCTGAAGAGCCGAGAGCTACGAGTCCTATTGGGTCGGGTATGATGGCTCGACTTCTTTGGCGTCTTCTCATAACGGCTCTCATCACAGTCATTCTTTGCTCCGCTCTGACTAGCAGGGTCGAAGCGTCCAACACGAGGCCCGTCACCAACATCGCTGAGCTGTACTACCCCTCGGAAGCACCATACTACGCTGTGGCTCGGATCGAGGCAGAAGTCGCCTACCAGAACATACTTCCAGGTTACTATCTTGTCATAGGCCTCTACGACGCAGACGTATCGCAGGCTCTCACTTGGCCGGGGATGGGCTTTGTGGGCCAGCTATACTCTTGGTCAGGTGCAATTTTGAAGGGAGATGCGACAGGTACACCGTGGCCATGTAACGAAGCAAACGGTCTCCAACGCGTGGGATATGCCTGGTGCGCCTGGCAGTTTCACGAGGCGAGCCATCCTGACAGGGCAGGATCGCAGAAGGTTGTCTTCAACATTCCCTTGGCCTGCGAGAGCGAACCTTGCCAGCTCGAACCCGTCACGAGGCACCTTGGTATAGGTGCAGTGTTGACCCTCACCGAGATGGAGAATTCTATCTCTCTCGGCAATGCCATCGATACATCCTGGTCCCAGAGGGAATTCTCCATAGCTGTGGAGGTCCCCCAGACCTCGACGTCGGTCACAACCACAGCGATTGTGGTTTCGCCTACAACCATCACCGGTGTCAGTACGAATGCTGCGTTCACAATCAATCCCTCACAGACACGATCAGAAACGACCCAGACGGCAACCACTCAGACCGGGACCAATACGCCCGGAGGGCTGTTGGATATATTACAGCAAAACAGCCTACTCATAATTGCCGCACTAGCAGCCTTGGTGATCTTGTTCGCTGTCCTCGCCGTGAAAGGTCGTGGTCGACGCGCTGCCCCACAACAAATGGGACCGTCGCGAATCTTCTGCGGCAAGTGCGGAGCAGAGAACCCTGTATCGAATAGGTTCTGCCAAGGCTGTGGGCAGAAGCTTAGCAGCAGTTGACCACACAGCGCAGTGAAGCTTCTGGTCAGACGACATTCTTGCTTGAGCTTCTGAGACAACGCGCTTGGACTTGAGAAAGAAGCACGCAAAGGGGCTCTTCACATTCTGACCTGAAGCCTAAGCTCTCGCAGCAACTGGTTCTCCAGATGCATAGAGACTTCGTCGACTATTGATGATGCAAATCCTCGGAACAGCCTTTGTAGGAATCCTTTCCTTGGTCTGATGTAGACTACTCGTTTAGGAACATCGCCGAGCTGTGATGCAAGCTCTATCGCGCGGTTATGGTCGCCCAGCTCATCTACCAGCCCCATTTGCAGAGCTTTCTTCGCGGTGAAGACCTCTCCCGTGGCTAGGTTCTTGACCTTGCCCCTTTCGAGTCGTCTGAACTTGACGACACTGTCAACGAAGTCGTCATAGAATTCGTCGCTTAGCTCCTGTTCCTTTCTTCTCTCCTCATCGGTAGGCTCTCGATGGAACGATCCCATATCCTTTAGCCTGCCACTCTTCACGACCTCAACGTTTATCCCCAATCTGTCAAGCAGACCGCTCAGTATCGGTGTGACTGATATCACTCCGATGGAGCCCACTAGAGCGCTGGGAAGCGCAACGATCTTTGTTGCCGGACTGGAAGCCATGTATCCTCCCGAAGCAGCCATGCCTTGGACGAAGGCAACCACCGGTTTCACTTCTGCGAGCCTAGCTACTGACGACTGCAGGTAGCCGGAATCGGTTGCGGAGCCTCCAGGGGAATCAACTATGAGGAGGACGGACTTGACACGCCTATCTTCTCTCAACCAGTCGAAGACCCGGGCATACTCCGACGCCCTAATCTGCGAGCCAATAGTACCAGACAACTCGACTGCTGAGATGTGAGATCTGGGTACAATCATCTATCTACGCCCTCTTCTGTCACTGCTCGCAGAGCCTTCACGGGATTTGACTCTGACGCAATACATACACATGAACAAAGGCGGTGAATTGTTGCAGACTCTTGCTTCGAGGCATCTGGAGATGAACAATATGGTAGCTTTGGGGCAGCTCTACCTCTCACAAAGCTCAGTCATGTTGAGCACTTCGAAGGATTGAAGGAGAGGCAGAGAAGGGGAAAGCTCTTACACTCAAAATGTCCAGAGTTGAACGGGTGCTCAGACTAGTTGACCCGAATCAGCCTTGCCGGTGGTGTTTTCGGCGTGAGTCTGTTGGTTTGGGGTTTGTTCACGCTACTTACAGGCGGCAGCTTTTGGATGGCTGGGATTCTTCTTCCGGCGGGACTGATCTTCGTTGTTTGGGGTTTCTCTCCAAAGAAGGAAAAAGAGGCTCCAAGGGAAGAAGAGGACGAGTTGGTTGTTGTCGAACCCGGCGAAACCGCTACACAAGAGCAGCCAGCCCCCTCTTAACCCACCCCGTCATAACCCAAAAAATAGCCACACATAGACGGATTAGCCCTCCATAGCGGCAACCAGAGTGTGAAAGCCGCCAAAGAAAATCACAAACCTAAGAGAATCTTTGAATCGAGCTGGTGGCGCTTTCTCTTCGCCTCATCACGTCATCGCTAATGGTTCTACGGATACTCCTGTATCAGCTTGCCCTTCCAAGCCTTCCCTAGGCTCGGTTTCAAGAACACTTTGGCGCCTACCCGTCGTGCGCGTTTCACAATGTCGGTGATCCATTCCTTCGGGGGCTCAAGAAACATGTCTCGGCCTCTATGCCCTCTTCCCCACTCCACACCCTGCAACGACCTATGCCCTAGTACCTCCTTTTCTTTGGCTCGCTTGAACGACAAAGCCCCGACAACCACCCAATCCATGTCCTTCAGCGAAGTATCTTGGGGCAGGTCACCAAGCAAAGGTTCAAAACTGATAAATTTTCGATTTTCATTCTCTCTAAGCGCGTTAATTCTTTTCCAGTCGTTTGTTCCTTTCTCGTTCGTCACAGTAGCTCCCAAGATCACATTCGATGGATAGGAGAATCCGTAGCGGCTGTACAGTTCAGGACGTTTGCTCAAAATTGGGAAGGTATGGATTGAACACGGTTTCATTCTTTTAACAATCGGTTCCAGCCATTCTCTCTTGACGCCATCACCATTCCAATCGAAGTGTCCGTCAATGAGGATGTGTTTGGCTTTCCGAGATTTTGGCTTCAGTTTCTTGTCAATTTGCTCTAGGTGAGGATGAGGAACGTATCTAACACACAGGTCGCAGGGCGGGTTTGGGGCGCGGTTTTCCCTCCATTTGTTGCTCATATATTTCGCCGAGCCAGTACCGTAGCAGTACCAGCAACGATTCTTCCCATCTGGGCCAAAGCACCCAACGACAGGGTTTACGTTAAGTTCCGACCACTCTTTGCGAGACAAGTGTATTCGACATACAGTCTTCCTCTCTTGCTATGTATCATGTTTGGTCTACGAGCAATGGAGGCAGTAGGCCGGCTCCTCACTAGCCAACAATCCTCCAACCTTACGGGTCGTATCTGTGAATTCGCGTCAACGCCTCGCTTTGTAACCATAGCTCGCAAAACATATTGTTACGTACTTCCAGCTGGCTGAAACATGCCACTTTCAGACCATTATTTGAACCTGAAAACGCCGATTCACGCACCGATCATAATAGCCATAATAGTCGGGAGGGCTGGTCCGCAAGTGCTTATCGGAGCAACCGCCAGCCGTCAGGGTCGTACCTGTGAACCTGAGCCTTCGCATCGACCCCAATCAGCTTCATACCTCTACGCTGAAAGATCTGTTTCCTCAGTTTCTTGGCAACTCTCAGCGTGGTGACGAGGACAGCTCGACTATACCCCGCAGCCAATGCTTCGCAACACTGTCCAATGCCGCGGACGATGTCGTCTCTAGGTGATTTCACTTCTATTGCTATCCTCTCTCCTTCAGGACCTGTCGCAACACCATCAACCATGGCGTTGCCAACTCTCACAGGCTTCATGCTGACTTTGAAGTCATGTGAGCGATAGTATCGGGCTATTGCCCATCTGAGCCAACGTTCGTTCGTCATATGCGACCTACTTCCGTTTCTTGAATAACTTCATGTTGTCTACGTCGGTCACATAGTCGAACCCACTCTCGACTAGCACCCTCGCCTCGTCCACATTCTTTGCGACCTTGCAGACGAACTCATCTCCTCCGAAATCTACAAGGTGAGTGTAGACGAGCGTATTCTTGATGTTCTTGTGACCTAGAAGCTGCATCACGTGTAGAATGTCTTTGGTTCGATGGTACTCCATTGTAGCCTTATAGTGGCGCAGAGTACGGAAACTAATCGAGCCTAGTCGCGGATTGCCCAAGCGTCCTGCTGCGGCCTTGCGTACAAGCTCGAAATTTCTGAGGAAGTGTTGGTAGGCCCGAATTGTGCCGTCTCCAAAGATGTACTCCGCGCTCTTCCCAAGTTGGCCCAGCTGATTCATGGTTCTTGTGGAGAGCTTCAACCGTCTAGGATTCGAATGCTTCAGCGGTGTAATCGTCACGCATGAGTTTGCGAAGTCTATGTCGCTCCACTTGAGCTTCCATGCCTCCAGCGGTCTCGCGCCTGTGTCTTTGAGCAGGCTCAGGAAGGTGGATGTTCTCAATCGCATGGCGGCTATCAGTTGCTCAACCTCAGATTCCAGCGGAATGAACGGTAGCTTATCGACTCGTCTATACCTTGGAGGGACGAATGCGAGCCTGTGCTGTTTAGCAAATATTGCGTAGGCACCACAAGCCATCTCTTTCGTAGCCTCACTCCAGTCGGTTCTTGTGAGGGCTTCTTTCACAGACTCCGAGTTCAACAAGTCAGCCCGTTTCGCCAAGCCCTTCAGCAGTCGCACGTACCGTTCAATCGTGGTCTCGCTGTAACCCTCTTTCCTCATCCAGAAACCGTACCCAATAATGTCGGAAAAGACGGCGGCATTTCGGAGGTTCGGCTGTGGTGCGGGAGGGGGGATTCGAACCCCCGAAGGCCTACGCCATAGGCTCCTGAAGCTGAGGCAGCGTCCGGACGCTTCTACCCCTTAGACCTGGTTCCCGCCA
>Ga0187886_1002997_pt1 | contig 12965 bp, 12 predicted proteins | sample June2016WEW_20_1_FD_133001 | JGI IMG/M metagenome (GOLD analysis project Ga0187886, IMG submission 133001) | Peatland microbial communities from SPRUCE experiment site at the Marcell Experimental Forest, Minnesota, USA - June2016WEW_20_150 | ecosystem: Environmental > Terrestrial > Soil >...
GATTCCCGTATTTGTCTTGCAACGGCTGATTTTGACGAAGTGGTCGATTTTATTCTTAAGTGTCCTTCCGGCGATTATTTCGATACAGATTAAAGAACGAAGGAATGGTTCGACTTCGGGCTTCGACTGAGCTCAGCCGAATGTCCTCACCATAAAGAAATGACAGGCGCTAAAAACTTGAGTTATATAAGAAAAAACAGTAGATGTGCTGTTATTGCAGCTCATCCTGACGACGAAACGTTGTGGGCCGGCGGTTTGATGCTGATGCATCCGGAGGTCAAATGGACTGTGGTAACAATCTGCAGAAAAAGTGATGCGGACCGTGCGCCGAGGTTTTTCAAGGCCCTTGAAGAGTTCGGCGCAAGCGGTTATATGGGAGACCTCGATGACGGTCCTGAGCAGAGCGCTTTGAGTAATACCGAGGTTCAACAAACCATAATGGAGCTGCTGCCTTTCGACAAATTTGAGGTGGTCATTACACACAGCACAGCCGGCGAGTATGAGCGGCATATCAGACATGAAGAAACAGCAAAAGCTGTGATGGGGCTGTGGAGGTCCGGCAAACTGAAGACGGGGCAAGTATGGTCTTTTGCATACGAGGACGGAGGGAAGAAGTATCTGCCGCGGGCCGACAAAGATGCCGATTTGCAGGTGAAACTGCCGGAACATATATGGCAGAAGAAATACAAAATCATAACTGAAATATACGGTTTTAGTAAAGATAGTTTTGAGGCGAGGACGACACCTCGCCAGGAAGCGTTCCGGTATTGCAGAGCTACCTGTTAATGTCCGCTTTCGGCAGATAAATTTGAATTATAGGAGCAGATAAAGATGAAGGTGTTAGTTTTATATGATTACCCCCCATCTCCGGGCGGTCTTGCCACCCAGGGGCAACTGCTGCACAGAGGACTTGAAGAGATAGGGGTTGAGGTATTCTCGGTCAATTTTGAATCGGCGCCGGAAAAGGAGTGGTATTATCGCTGGTTTGAGCCGGATATTGTAGTAGGCGTCGGCTACTGGGGACATACACCTCATTTGGTTCTTCACCCGCAAAGATACGGGATAACGGCGATACCGTGGCTTGTAGCCGACGGATATATGGCAAATTACGGGGAGATACTCGACAAATTACCTTTGATACTGGTTACTTCAAACTGGGTGAAGAAGGTGTATATGCGCGACGGCCTTAAAGGGGACAACATCGAGGTTTTGCCTGTCGGGTGCGATACAAACGCCTTTGTGCCTCGCGACAAGAAAGAACCGAAGGTCGCCGCTGTCCGGGAGTCGCTGGGCGTGGCGGACGACCAGATAATGGTATTGACGGTCGGCGGCGACGCGGCATCCAAAGGGGCGCAGGAGGTGATGCAGGCACTGGCAATAAACGACCCTCACGCACCGGACTGGAAATACGTTTGCAAGGTCTGGCCACAGCCGAGGACGGAACAACAGAACCTGACGGACATACAATTGGCCACTAATTTAGGAATAGATAAAAATGTGGTCTATACCACCGGCAAGGTTTCGCGAAATTATATGCCATATCTATTGGCGGCGTGCGATATTTATGCGGCGCCATCGCGACTGGAAGGATTCGGGATGATTCAGGTCGAGGCGAACTCGTGCGAAAAACCCGTGATAGGGATAAAGGCGATGGGGATGTTAGACACAATGGTGCACGGCAAAACCGCCTTTTTGGCCGAGATTGCACAGGAGATTCGACTTCGTGAGGCGGTCCTCGGAGATGAGTCGGGCTACAAGGCAGGTCATAAGCACATCTTCAAAAGGTCGAGGATAGTAGATTACCGGGCGAGCGTTCATGATATCGCCAAATACCTTATGGAATTGATGAAAGATGCCGGGCTGAGAGAGCAAATGGGAAAAGAAGGAAGAAAACGAGTTGTCGAAAACTTTGACTACCGGGTCGTCGCAAGGAAATTTGTTGAGATAGTTTCAAGACGCTTGGGTATAACATAATAGGTTCGACAAGCTCACTACAAGATGGATAAACAGCAAAAAGAGTTAATAATCAAGGCCGAGGGCGCTGCTCTGGAGGCGCTACTTCACAACAGGCGGGGTGCGCGGGGTTTGCCCCGGACCGCCGGCTGGGGGTATCCTGAACCGTATACGAGGGACTTAATGATATGCTCACTTGGCATATTGACCACAGGGAATGAAAAATTACTTAAATCGCTGCGAAGAGTCCTGGAGATGCTGGCGAAGAACCAAACCGAGCTGGGTCATATACCATCTTTAGTGAACGACCGCGAGGACCGAGGCGCAAGCGATGCAACGCCGCTATTTCTTATGGCTGTCGGACTTTATCGAATGGTAGTGGGGGAGAAAGATTTTCTTAAAGAAGCTGTCCGGAAATCACTGACGTGGCTGAGGTATCAAAGCCCGCCGAACCGATGCCTTGTGGCACAGCAGCCAACCAGTGACTGGCGTGACGAACAGTGGGTATTTGGATACGGCCTATATGTTAATACTATTGTATATACCTGTCTGTGTCTTTTCGGGCAGCACGAACGGGCAGCGGAGGCCAAGGAGGCAATGGAGCGGTTTACTGTCAAAGGCGAAAGGCAGAATCGGCACGTCCACGAGGGCCTGGTCCTGAGGCGCAAACCTTATTACGCCATGTGGTCATACAAGGTTTACCGGAGCGAGCGGTTCGACCTTTTAGGCAACAGCATAGCAATCCTTTCCGGGATAGCATCACCATCAAGAGCGAAGAAACTGATATCGTGGATAGAAAAGGAATCAGAAGCATTAAGAGCAAATGAAGACCTTGCGGTTGATTTGCCGCCGAATCTTTTCCCATACATCCGGCCCGGTGACCCCGATTGGATGCCACGTTACGAGAAATACAATCAGCCGGGAGAGTATCATAACGGCGGGATTTGGCCTTTTGTTTGCGGCTTTTATATTGCAGCTTTGGTAGCCGCCAAGAAATATATGCTTGCTGAAAAGAAACTTGTTGCTTTAACCGAACTTGTTCGCCCGGCACGCAAGGCCAATGTAGAGTTCGGATTTAACGAATGGCACCGCGCCCAGGATGGCACGCCGCAGGGAGAAGACTGGCAAAGCTGGACCGCTGCGATGTATCTTTATGCAGCTAAATGCGTAGAAGAAAAAAGAACGCCTTTTTTCGAAGAGATTAGAGAGATCGACAGCGAAGGTGATTAAAAAAGGAAAACAGAACTCTTTGCCCGTAGTAATAATGGGGTGGTAAGTAAATTTTGCAGAAAAGAGGGAAGGGCAGCCGATATAAAGTTGGTGGTTCCGCCTGCGCTGAGGCTACGGCGGACAAGCAGGAGCGAGTGTCTGGGTTGATAAGAATTTTTTTATCGGACTTGAACCCTTGAAAGAAAAAAAGTCATACGAAGTAGCGGCAGAATGTCTTGGTATTGCTGCGGCATTGGTTCTTTTGTGCAGTTGCGTCAGTTTCGACATAGGCGATTGGCCAAGCAGGTTTGTGTGGCCTCATAACAACCCGCCAGCCAATTGGTGCGGACGGACTGGGGCTTTTTTTGCGTATTATTTGATGTACTACGTCGGGCCGGGGGTGTTTGTAATATTAGTTTCGGCGATTTGCGTTTTAATGGCGAAACTGACACAACGGACGATAGGACAGGGAGTTCTGCGAACAATCGGGCTGATGCTTGTAACTGCGGCGGCATCGAGCAGCTTCTATCTTATCCGGCCTCACAGTGTTTTTAGCTTTCCGATGGGCTCCGGGGGGATTTTAGGAGTAGGAGCGGCGGAGTTTTTGCGGGGGCACTTTGCGATTCTGGGGACTTTCATACTGATTACGGCGACGTGGGCTGTCGGGATTGTTCTGCTGGCGGACACCTTTATGGCTGGGATGTTCGGGTGGGTTGGTTTCGTGTTTGGGAAAATGGTCGGCGTGGCGTCTCCAGTATGGTCTGCGGCGAGGCAGCAATCGCAGGCACTAAACGAGATATGGCAGAAATTAAGCGCGCGACAAAGGCAGCTTTCTGGCGTAAGCCATCCCCTAGCGGAGACAGAGGTGGAGGAAGTGCAATTCGAAAGTGACTATGAAGATGAAGACGGAGCTGAGGATACAGCCGGCGCTGCCGAGGAGCCGAGACAATTGAGACTGATACAGCCGCAGGTGTGCCGAGCGGCCAAGGCATACGTGCCAATGGGTTCGACAAGCTCACCACAGGCGAGCTATAAGGATTATACACTGCCACCATTAGAGCTGCTGAGTGAGCCGGAACGGACTTTTGCTTCGATGCAGGAGAAGGTTATCAAGGCCAAAGCCACGGCACTGGAGAAGCTGCTGAGTGAGTTTAATGTTAATGCGCGAGTAGTGGAGGCCGATACAGGGCCTGTTATAACAATGTTTGAGCTGGAGCTTGCAGCGGGTGTGAAGGTCAGCCAGATTAGCACACTTTCAAATGATATGGCACGCGCACTTGGAGTTGGAGCGGTTCGTGTTGTGGCACCACTGCCGGGCAAGCATACGATAGGTATTGAGGTGCCGAACAACGAAAAAGAAAAAGTGCGTATAAAAGACCTAATACAGTTAGCCGGGAATAAGCCGCAGGAGATGGAGATACCTCTTTTTTTAGGCAAGGATTCGTCGGGTGAAGCTCTTGTTTCGGACTTGACGACAATGCCGCATTTGCTTATTGCCGGCACAACAGGCTCGGGCAAGAGCGTGTGTATCAACAGTATCATTGCGGGGATACTGCTTACGAAACGGCCGGACGAGGTGAAGCTGATATTGATAGACCCGAAGATGGTAGAAATGACGGCCTTTAATACCATTCCGCACCTGATGTCGCCGATAGTAATCGAGACGCAACGTGCGGTTCAAATACTCGAATGGGCGACGGTAAAGATGGATGAGCGGTATGCGCTTTTTGCGGAGGCGAGGGTAAAGAACATTGCCGAATATAACGGACTCGGGGCCGAGGAGATTGTCAAGCGATTTGGGCCGGACAGCACCGAGGAGGAGGCGAAAATTCCAAAGAAGCTGCCCTACATCGTGATAATAATCGACGAGCTTGCAGATTTGATGATGACAGCCGCCAAGGAGATAGAAGCATATATCGTTCGTCTTGCGCAGAAAAGCCGGGCAATTGGCATTCATATTGTATTGGCTACGCAGCGTCCACAAGCGACAGTTGTTACCGGGCTGATAAAATCAAATATGCCGACCAGAATTGGCTTTCGTGTTGCGGCAAGACTTGACAGCCGAATAGTCCTTGACCAGAACGGCGCAGAAGCACTGCTTGGCCAAGGCGATATGCTGTTCCTTAAGCCGGGCACAAGCGATTTGGTGCGTGCGCAGGGGACATTTGTAGATGAGATGGAAGTTCAGCGTATCGTCAAGTACTTAAAAGAGATAGCTGAGCCGCAGTTCCATCCGGAGCTTACGGAGCTCGGCCGGATAGATACTTCGGATATGGTCAGAGATGAGCTGTTTGACGAAGGGGTGCGGATTATACTGGAGAGCCAGCGAGGGAGCGTGTCACTGCTGCAGCGCAAACTCGGCATTGGCTATGCGCGTGCTTCGCGGATTATAGAGATGATGGCCGGGGCGGGCATTTTAGGCGAATACAAGGGCAGCCAGGCACGGGAAGTTTTGATGACGCTCAAGGAGTACGAGAAGCTGCGAGAGAAGATGGAGGCAGAAGCAGAAACGCAAGCAGAAGCGGAGGAGGATTCAGGCGAGGATGGGGATTCGTCCGGGCCGAATTACGTGAGCGAAGGACAGCGCGGCTATGTCGCAGTTGATAATGATGCCGATTAAGAAAAAAACAGACGACAGAGGACGGAAAAATCTGATTTCTGACTTCATTTGTGGTTGGGTTGTGCCAGGGTGTATGTAATCCGCCAGAAATAAGTCGAGTCCATTTCTCTTGTATGAAAAAACGCTTTTTGATGCCTAAAGGAGCTTTTTTTGTCAAAAAAAGAAAAAAGGTTGATTAGCAGTTTTGAATTGTGTATATTCCTGCAGTTGAAAATGCCCTGTCGCACGGGGTAGCGACGGAAGTTAAAAGTTCAAAATTAAAAGTGTAAATTTGATTTTTTGACTTTCCATGGGGTCAGCAGTTTTCACGGCATGGCTGACTCAAGCCTCCGACAGGGCCAAATCGGCCGGGACAAGACGGTCTCCGTGACAAGACAAAGAGCACGAGTGAAAAGAGCATAAGAGCGAAAGCAAATTTGCGAATTACGCAACTTTGGTATTTTCACGAGAGTTACCCGGTGGTGTAATCGGTAACACAGGAGGTTTTGGTCCTCCCATTCCAGGTTCGAGTCCTGGCCGGGTAGTTAAGAAAATCAAAAATTAAAAATCAAAGATAAAAGATAAAAGATAAGGAAGCATGACGGAAAGAGTTGCGATAATTTTAGCAGCAGGGGTGAGCAGCAGGATGAATACACAAATGACGAAGGTGCTGCATGAGGTGTGCGGACGACCTATGCTTGCTTATGTATTGGACGCCTGCCGCGGAGCCAGCGTTGAAAAGATATACGTTGTAGTCGGCTTTGGCGCAGAGCAGGTAAAGAAGAAGTTCCAGGCCGATGCCGATGTGGTGTGGGTCCGGCAGGAACAGCAGAAAGGGACAGCGCATGCGGTTTTGTGCTGCAAGGAGCACCTTAATGGGTTTGACGGCCAGACGCTGGTGCTTTGTGGCGACGGGCCTTTGATTCGGGCCGAGACACTCAGGAAAATCATAAAAAAGCACGAGGCCGAAAAAGCGGCGGTGACACTGGCGACGGCAATCTTAGACGACCCAACGGGCTATGGGCGGGTCTGCAGAGGCGCAAACGGCAATATCACGGCGATTGTGGAGCATAACGACTGCACAAGCGAGCAACTGAAGATTAGGGAGGTCAACCCAAGCTATTACGTGTTTGATAACAGGATTCTTTTTGAAGCTGCAGCAAAGGTCAAGCCAGATAATGTCAAGAAAGAATACTATCTAACAGATGCGATTTCGATTATCATCGCAGCCGGCCATAAGGTTGCTGCGATTGCGGCACTTCGGCCCGAGGAGGCGATGAGCGCCAACACCAACGAGCAACTTCAGCAAATAAACAGGATTATGGAGAGCAGGCTCTCAGAAAACGTAAAAAGGGATATTAAAGTAAAGGCGGGAAGACAATGCCACTAAATGACAGTTTGAAGGTATTCACCGGCAGCAGTAATGCGGCGTTAGCCGGTGCGGTTTGCAAGTATCTGGGGATTTCTCTGGGCGGTGCGAAGATAGACAGGTTTCCCGACGGTGAAAAAGTTATCAGAGTGGAGGATGATGTTCGCGGGAGGGATTGCTTCGTTGTGCAATCAACCTGCAAGCCGGTTGATGAGCATTTAGTGGAGCTTTTAATCTATTTAGACTGTCTGCGAAGGGCCAGCGCCAGCCGAGTTACTGCGGTTATCCCTTACTTTGGGTATGCACGGCAGGACCGAAAAGACGAAGGTCGAGTGCCAATTACCGCAAAATTAGTGGCCAATCTTATAACTTGCGCCGGTGCCAACAGGGTGCTGGCGATAGATTTGCACGCACAGCAGCTTCAGGGGTTTTTTGATATACCTGTTGACCATTTGACCGGCGAGCTGGTGCTGAACAAGTATTTCAAGGAGAAGAAAATCAGCAAGTTAACGGTGGTTTCGCCGGATGTTGGTAATATGAAGACCGCATCCAGATACGCTTCGCATCTGGGGGGGGAACTGGCAATTGTGCACAAAAGGCGAATAAGCGGCAGCGAGGTGGATGCTCGTGAAATCATCGGTGATGTGGGAGGCAGAAATGTTTTAATGTGCGATGACATCATCGCCACCGCCGGGACGGTGTGCAGCGCAGCGAAGTTAGTAAAGCAACGCGGAGCCGGGAAAATATACGTCGGCGCAACACATGGCGTGTTTGCAGGAGACGCGCTGAAACTCCTGAAGAAGGCACCGATAGATGAGGTGGTGGTTACTGATACCATACCGCAAAACAAGGAGACCAAGAAGCTGCGTAATATCAAGGTCTTAACTGTTTCTGCGATGTTAGGTGAGGCGATAAAGAGAATTCACAAAAACGAATCAGTCAGTTGCTTGTTTGAAGAATTTTGAGAAGAGTCCGCCTGAGGCGGATAAAATTAAAGCGAGGCAAAGGCGATTATGGAAAAGAGTTTGTTATTAAAGGCAGAAATACGAGAACAGACCGGCACAAGCCAGGCAGCGAAGATGCGTAAGCAGGGCCGGATACCCGCAATTGTATATGGGCACAAGGAAGAGCCGGTGGCTATTTCACTGGATGCACATAATCTGGTCGAAGGGCTGCATCACGGGCATCGGGTGATGGATGTGCAAATCGGTAAAAAGCAAGAAAAGATGATTATAAAAGAACTGCAATATGACCATCTCGGCAGAAATATTATCCATGTGGACCTGATGAGGGTTGATGTAGCCGAGACGATTAAGGTGGCAGTTCCTATTGAACTTAAGGGCACAGCCAAAGGGACGCATGAGGGAGGCGTCGTTGAAGTGCATACAGACCATCTGGAAGTCGAGTGCAGAGTAACTGATATTCCTGAGTCTATTGTTGTTAGTGTGAAAGAGATAGGCCTCGGTGATACCTTGCATGCCAGCGATGTCGAGCTGCCCAGCGGGGTGAAGCTGGCAAGTGCGCCATCAACGCTGCTGGTTACCTGCAGCTTGGTTGCTGCCGCTAAGACCACCGAGGAGCTCGAAGCGGAAATGCCGGCTGCTCCTGAAGTCATCGGCGAGGTCAAAGAAGAGGCAGAGGAAGCTGAAAAGGAGCCAAAGGAGTCATCAGAAGAAACTAAATAGTGCCTTTGGTGCTGAGAATAGATGGATGGGCCTGAGATTAAAATGGTTGTGGGCCTGGGGAACCCGGGCAAAAAATATGTTGATACGCGGCACAATGTCGGGTTTAGAGTAATAGATTCGCTGGCTGATTCGCTAAAAATAGATGTAAGGAAGAAAAAATTCGGCGCCTGCTTATGGTCAGGTGAATTTGCGGATAAAAAACTGATATTGCTAAAACCGATGCGGTTTATGAACTGCAGCGGGCAGGTTGTTGCAACGGCGGCAGGTTTTTATAAGCTCGCATTGGGTAATTTGCTTGTGGCAGTCGATGATATGGCGTTAGTGCCGGGCAGGATTCGAGTCAGGATGAAAGGTTCGGCTGGCGGCCACAATGGTTTAGCTGACGTGATAGAGAAGCTCGGCACGGAGAATATAAGCCGATTGCGAATTGGTATCGGCCAAAGTAATAGCAAAGAGGCAGCTTATGATTATGTTCTCAGCAAACCAGCAGAGACAGAGAAGCCGCTGCTGGATGAGGCGATTACCAAGGCACGGGACGCAGTGCTTTACTGGATTGAATATGGTATTAAAGCGACGATGAATAAGTTTAATCCGCCATAGGCCCGCTGCACGTCAGGCGCGGCTGAGGCGGGAAACAGGAGGTAATTAGTTTGAAGACTGTTGTTAAGAAAGGAACCCCGTCTCGCAAGAGAAAAACAAAAGGGGAACCCAAATTGTACGAGGCGATGTTCCTTGTTGATTCGGCTGAGGCAGCAACAAACTGGGAAGGGGTTACTGCGGCTATCAAAAACATATTGGAAAAAGCAGGAGCGGAGATTGTCTCGCTAAGAAAATGGGACGAGCGGAAGCTCGCCTACGAAATTAACGGCAAAGGCAAAGGGATGTATATCCTTTGTTATTTCAGGGCCGAGGGCAGCAAACTGCGGGACATTGAGAGGGATATTCAGCTCTCGGAGCGGATTATGCGAGTTTTGATTCTGTGTGCCGAACAAAGACAAGCCGAAGACATTGAAAGGGGCTCTACTTCCCAAGAGAATAGCGAAATGGGAACCCAAAAACAAACAGACGAGGGACGAAAACAGACAGAGCAAGGAGAGAGGGAAGTATCCGAGCCGGTTGTATGATACACCGGAGACGTATAAATTGAAATGGGATTGAGGTGCATTGTTGACAGATAGCTGAATTATCAATTATAAAGAGGAGTAATATGGCTAATTTTAATAAAGTTTTCCTGATGGGCAATCTGACTCGTGACCCACAGCTGTCCTACACTCCGAACCAGACGGCTGTGGTTGATTTCGGGCTGGCGGTGAACCGCAGATGGAAAGGACAGGACGGCGAAAACAAAGAAGAAACTTGTTTTGTGGACTGCCGGGCATTCGGTCGTCCGGCTGAGAACATAAACAAATACCTGACCAAAGGCAGGCCACTGTTCGTTGAAGGCAGACTGACTTTCAACAGTTGGACGGCCCAGGACGGGACGAAGCGAAGCAAACACCGCATTACGGTGGAGAACTTTCAGTTTCTGGGCGGCCCGGCGGGCGCCGACAGAACTGAGCAGGAAACAAGTGAAAAAAGCCCCGTGGCAGAAGAAGACAGTAATAACGCCGGAACAGATGATATACCGTTTTAATCCCGTATGGTCCGCCGTGGGCGGATGTGAAATGGTTCGACTATGCTCACCATAAAAGAAAGGCAGATAGACAGATAACAAATGGCAACACCAATAAAGAAAAAAGACAATGAGGGAAAAGTGCGTCGTGCGGGCGTTCGGGAGCAGACACAATGTCGCTTTTGCAGAAGAGGCGAAAAATACGTTGATTATAAGGACATCGAGACTCTGGAGAAACTCCTGACCCATCGCGGCAAGATATACTCACGCAAGCGCAGCGGCAATTGCGCCGGCTGCCAAAGAAAAGTGAAAACGGCAATTAAACGCGCCAGATATATGGCGCTATTGCCATATAGTATTTAATGGCGGGTAGTCCGCTGTCCGCCGCAGGCGCAAGAGGAAGAAATTATATGAACGCCGTTAGAATTTATACAACGATGAATAATGTAATTAAGGAGCGATAAGGTGCAGAAACGAGAAAATTCCAGTAAGGCAAGTACTTCTAACATGGTGAAGGTTTTGCTTTGTGAGGATGTTAAGGAGCTGGGCTGGCTGGGAGATGCTGTTGAAGTCAGCGCGGGGTATGCGAGGAACTATCTGCTTCCGCAGGGGTTGGCGATTGTGCCGACCGAGGCGAATTTGCGTTCTCTGGCAAAGGAAGCGGCCACACGAGCAGAGCAAAGGAAGCTCGATAGGGAGCGGCTGAAAGAAGCGGCGGCAACGGTGGAAGGGGCGGAAGCTGTCGTCGCCGCCAAGGCGAACGAGCAGGGAGTCCTGTTCGGCTCGGTCGGGGCCGGCGAGATAGCAGAGAATCTCCGTGCGCAGGGCTTTAAGGTCGCCGACGAGATGGTTCAATTGGCGGAACATATAAAGCAAGTGGGAACGCACAGCATAACGCTTATATTCGATAAGGATTTGACGGCTACTGTTAATGTTGTCGTTGTCGCTGAATCGGCCACAGGTCCGCCGAAGGCGGATGAAAATAAACCAGATGACCAAGGCAAGTAAAGAAAAAGTCGTTACGGCCACTCGTCAGGGCAAAGGCCCTGCTGTAGTCCCGAAGAGAAACACGGCTGTTGGTGTCCCTGCATCAAATATTGGTGCGGAATCGGCTGCCGGGACCCTAAGGGGTATGCCGGAATCGCTGGCGGCAGAGGCGGCGGTGCTGGGCTCGATGATAATCGACCCGGAATGCATCAGCGAGGTTGTCGAGCAGCTCAAGACAGAGGCCTTCTACCGAATCGAGCACCAGATGATATTTGACGCTCTGGTTGCGCTTTACGAGAAAAATAAAGGCGAAGCTATCGATGCTGTGCTGCTTCGCGATGAGCTTGAGAAGCGCAAACAGTTAGAGGATGTCGGCGGGGTAGAATATCTTGCGAGAGTTATGGATTCTGTGCCATCTTCGGCCAACGTGATGTATTATGCCGGGATTGTCAAAGATAAACAACTGCTGCGAGAGCTTGTTGCCGCTGCCAGTGAGATTTTGAGTGATGCATACAGCGGAGACGGCGAGGCGGGTGAAAAACTTGATGAGGCTGAGCGCAAAATTTTTACCGTTACCGATAAAAAGATAAGCGGTTCTGCCTCTGAATTAAAGGATTTGATTTTTCGCGCTTATGAGCTTATAGAGAAGCGTAAGGACAGCATTGTTACGGGCCTGGCGACAGGATATCATGAACTTGATGGGTTAACGTGCGGTTTGCAGGATGGGGAGATGATAATCATTGCCGGCAGACCAAGTATGGGAAAGACGAGCTTAGCATTAAATATTGCCGAGTATATCGGCGTGATAGAAAAGGCACCGGTTGCGATATTCTCATTAGAGACAGGCAGGCAGCAGTTAGCTGAGAGATTTTTGTGCAGCAAGAGTAAAGTTGATGCGCAGAAAGTCAGAAAAGGGATGCTGGATACTGAGCACTACGAGGCGCTTCGGGATGCCTGCAGCGAGCTGAATGAGGCACCTATTTTTATTGATGACACCTCATCGTTGACGCCGCTGGAACTTCGCGCAAAGGGAAGAAGACTGAAAAGTCAGCGCGGCATTCGATGCATCATAGTGGACTATCTGCAATTGATGCATTTGGGAACAAGCAGGGTTGAGTCTCGCCAGCAGGAAATTACGATAATTTCGAGATACATCAAGGCCTTGGCGAGAGAACTGAATATTCCCGTTGTAGTCTTGAGCCAGCTGAATCGCTCACCTGAAGGCAGAGAGGGCCACCGGCCGAGGATGAGCGATTTGCGGGAGAGCGGCAGCATTGAGCAGGACGCTGATGTTGTGATTCTGCTACACCGCGAGGATTATTATCGCCGCAGCGAAGACGAAAAGGATTACAAGCCGGATAATACCGCCGAGCTGATAATAGCCAAGCAGCGTAACGGCCCGACCGGAAACGTCGAACTGAGATTCATGGAAAGGTTTACGCGGTTTGAAAATGCTTCCTATGCGTCCGCTGAAGGCGAAGTCAAGGACGGCGTGCCATTTTAAGAATTGATTATTGAAAGGAAGCAATGAAAAAGTCTTACTGTCCACCA
>Ga0187886_1002998_pt1 | contig 12963 bp, 15 predicted proteins | sample June2016WEW_20_1_FD_133001 | JGI IMG/M metagenome (GOLD analysis project Ga0187886, IMG submission 133001) | Peatland microbial communities from SPRUCE experiment site at the Marcell Experimental Forest, Minnesota, USA - June2016WEW_20_150 | ecosystem: Environmental > Terrestrial > Soil >...
AAGTGCAGGATGGGACCCTTGTGGCAAGTAAGTATGTTGCCGGACCTGAAACATTCAGTTCTTTAGGCGGAGAGCTTCTGTCAGATTTTTATCTTTTCAGGATCCCTTACAGAATTTCAGGAGGAGTGAGGGCAGCATGGAAAGAGTTCGGAAAAATTCCGTCTTTTGAAATAATTTTCAACATGGATATTAACGGAACCAAAATTGGAAAAAATCCCCGGCTTTGACCCTAAATCATTTGACGTGCATATTTTCTGATCAGCTCCCAGGCTTTTTCCACATGGCTGAATGTAACGTTTGTCTGACCGGTCACCATCCTGAGGGCATATTTACCATTAATCATTGTATGCGAAAGATATATCCTGCCGCTATCGTTAAGAAGGTGATTTAGCTTTTCATTAAGTAAATTCAGCTCTTTTTCATCGCGGCCTGCAGGGCAGAATCTGAAACATACAACATTGATTACAACAGGTGCAAGGATCTCAAAGCCGGGCTCTTCAAGTATCAGCTTCTTAAGCTTTGCAGCAAAGTCAATGTGGTCCCTTATTTTTTTTTGAAGACCCTCCGTTCCATACGATCTTATCACGCTCCACAATTTGAGAGCCCTGAATCGTCGTCCGAGGGGTATGCCCCAATCACGGTAATCATTTACGATTCCTCTTGTCCTGGTTTTAAGATACTCCGGCAATATTTCAAAGGTTCTGATCAATGAAGCTGCGTCTTTTATGAAAAATGCAGTGCAGTCGAAATTGGTGAACATCCATTTGTGAGGATTGAAGAGAAAACTGTCAATATATTCCTTCCCGTTGATCATCCATTGAAATTCGGGCAGAATAAGGGCCGTACCGGCCATGGCGGCATCGACGTGAAGCCATATATCATTTTTGCTGCAGATCTCTCCTATAGCTCTTAAAGGGTCAATGGCAGTGGTTCCTGTTGTTCCGATCGTTGCAACCACGCAGCAGGGGACAAATCCTTTTTCCCTGTCGTCCTCTATTGCCTTCTGAAGCGAAGCCGCGTCCATTGAAAAGTCATCCCTGACGGCTATTTTTACAAGATTGTTTTTCCCTATCCCGCAAATTTTTACTGCCTTATCGACAGATGAATGTGCCTGTTCTGAGCAATAAACCCTGAGCCTGCCTGCTGAGCCGGCGCCTTCATTGTTGACTTCAAACCGTGTGGCTTTTTCTCTGGCCGTAATAATTGCAGCAAGAGTTGCGGAAGATGCCGAGTCCTGTATGACTCCTTCCAAGGAGGATGGAAGACCTGTCATTTCCTTCAACCAGATCATCATTTTCTCTTCGAGCTCCGCCGCGGCAGGTGATGTTTCCCAATTCATGCACTGTGCACCCAGGGTGGCTGTTATCATTTCTGCAAGAATTGAAGGAGGGCTGCTGTTTGCAGGGAAATATGCAAAAAAATCAGGGCTTTGCCAATGGGTTATTCCCGGCATGATTATCTCATCCAGGTCGCGCATAAAATTTTCAAAGGGCTCTGGTCCTTCAGGAGGTGATGACGGTATTTTATTGAATATTTCTCCGGGTTTAACTCCCGATTTTACCGGATAATTCCCAACGTTTTCCAGGTACATGGCCATCCATTCCACCAGAGAATGGGCATGTGTCCGGAATTCATCAGGAGTCATTGCAGAGTTATTGTTTTACCGTTTCGGCAAGCAGGATTATTATATTCGCCTTTACCTCGATCACTCCTCCGTTTATCTCATATCTTGTTTCCGTTCCTGCCTGATCAACCATTATTACAGGTCCGTTTTCGAGGGTTGAAATTATGGGAGCATGGTCTTTCAGTACCTGGAATGATCCCTTCTTTCCCGGGACTCTTATTGATTTTATGTCGCCTTCAAAAACCTTTCTGTCAGGAGTGATGATCTCTATTTTCATCCGGGAATATATTATTTCGACTGGGCCAGAATCTTCTCGCCTTTTTCGATGGCATCTTCAATGGTTCCGACGAGCATAAATGCGGCTTCGGGGTACTGATCAACCTTACCATCCATTATCATATTGAATCCCTTAATGTTATCCTCTATGGATACGAGGGCGCCTTTAATACCAGTGAATTGCTCGGCAACCTGGAACGGCTGTGAAAGGAATCTCTGTACCCTTCTTGCCCTGTGAACCACAAGCTTATCTTCTTCTGAGAGCTCATCCATGCCAAGTATTGCGATGATATCCTGAAGTTCATTATATCTCTGGAGCAGCTCTTTTACCCGCTGGGCACAGTTATAGTGTGCTTCACCTACGATGTCGGGAATAAGTATCCTTGAGGTTGAATCAAGCGGGTCGACAGCAGGATATATCCCAAGCTCTGATATTTTACGGCTAAGAACCGTGGTCGCATCAAGGTGGGCGAATGTTGTTGCAGGGGCCGGGTCGGTCAGGTCGTCTGCCGGAACGTAAACTGCCTGAACGGAAGTTATTGATCCGTGTCTTGTTGATGTGATTCGTTCCTGCATGATCCCCATTTCGGTAGCCAGGGTAGGCTGGTACCCAACGGCAGAAGGCATTCTTCCGAGAAGAGCTGACACTTCAGAACCGGCCTGTGTGAAACGGAATACATTATCCATAAAGAAGAGAATATCTCTTCCACCGCTCTTGCCGTCGCCATCCCTGAAATGTTCTGCAACCGACAATCCCGAAAGAGCAACCCGGGCCCTTGCTCCGGGAGGTTCGTTCATCTGACCGAACACAAGTGCCAGTTTTGATTCCTTCAGTGCGTTCATGTCGACTTTAGATAGGTCCCATCCTCCCTTTTCCATGCTCTCAAGGAATTCTTTTCCGTATGATATAACTCCTGCTTCAAGCATATCGCGTAGAAGGTCGTTACCCTCCCTTGTTCTTTCGCCAACGCCTGCAAATACTGATAACCCGGAATAGGTTTTGGCAATATTGTTTATAAGCTCAAGTATCACAACAGTCTTGCCGACACCGGCACCGCCAAAGAGGCCGATTTTTCCTCCTTTTGAATATGGCTCGATGAGGTCAATGACTTTAATACCGGTATAAAGTATTGCTTTGTCTGTGGAAAGATCTTCATATTTGGGTGGTTTCCTGTGAATGGGGTAGCCTCCTGTTTTGTCGAGCGGACCGATGCCGTCAATAGCCTCCCCTGTCACATTCATTAGTCGCCCTTTGATCTGTTCGCCGATTGGCATTGTTATCGGTGATCCTGTTGCAACCACCTCCATTCCCCTGCGGAGGCCGTCTGTTGAATCCATTGCAATCGTTCGGATGGTATTTTCGCCGATGTGCTGCTGGCACTCGACGACAAGGGTGGCACCATTATCCCTTTTGATCTCAAGGGCATCATAAATATCAGGGAGATCCGTCCCCTGCCTTTCAAACATAACGTCAACGACTGGTCCGATGATCTGGCTGATTTTCCCGGTATTCTGTGACATGTCCTTAATTTATTTAAATTCTTTTTCAGAAGATACAAATTTAATAATTTTTGAAGTCGGAGTCTCTTTTTAGCTCTATAAATTGAGATTTTTTACATTGAATTCTTTAAAATCATAATCAAATATTTTATTGCCTGATAATTCTTAATGATATATCTTTATGTCAGTTACTAACATTTAACCATTAAACGATCCATATGAAAAAGATTTTAGTCCTTATACTTGTTGCCGTAATGGCTTTCCCGGCTATAAATGCTCAGTTTACAAAAGTTGGCGGTGGCCTGACTTTCAGCTCCGGTTATTATTACGACAAGATGAATTCTATTTACAATAAGGGTGGAAATCTAGGCTTGTCAGTGAAAGGTTTGTATAAAATTACAGTGCCAATTCAGGTCTCGCCATCTTTAACTTTTTTTCATCATGTTCAAAAGGATGCAGGTGAAAAAGACGTGGTTACAACTATGATGTTTGACTTAAACGGGCATTATATTTTCAATTCCCTTGATAAATTTGAATTCTATGGTCTTGCTGGACTTGATGTTTTGCTTGCGTGGAAAACCACTAGTTACCCGACGTCAGCATATCCTTCACAGAAGGAAAATGATAATGTACTGGGACTTAATCTGGGAGCAGGCTCGTACATGAAGATTACCGACCAGTTTGACCTTTATCTTGAAGCAAAATATATCATCAGTAAATACTCGCAGTTCATGCTCAATGCTGGCATTCTCATAAATATTGACTGGCTGAAGAAACACGAAAATACCGGGATAAATTAATGATCCCGTCCTATAAGAGAGATGGCAAGATTCGTCATCTCTTTTTTTCTTAATTCATCCACTGAAACTTTCTGAAGGAAATCAAAAGCCTTATTGATATAATCGTACGCAAGTGTTTCTGTAATCTCCCGGATATTCAGTTGTTCGTATAGTTCAATTACTTTTCTGACCTTTGTCTCCGGATCAGTTTCGCTTTCTGAAAAGAGCTCCTGTAAATGTTTTAACTGCATGCCGGTCGCCGTTTCCATTGCTTTCACGAGAGGAAAAGTTTTTTTGTTGGCAACAATATCGCCTCCCTGTGTTTTTCCGAAAACCTTTGTTTCGCCCCATACATCCAGCAGATCATCCTGTACCTGGAAAGCAAGCCCCAGGTTCCGGCCAAAATCATAAAGCAGTTCAGAATCCCTGTCGTCTGCTCCGCCTATAACAGCTCCTGTCTTGACTGCAGCAGCAATAAGCACGGCTGTTTTTAATTCTATCATCCGCAGGTACTCTTCCTGAGATACAATAGCAGCTTTTTCATAATCCATGTCAAGCTGTTGGCCGATACACACTTCTATGGCAGCTTTATTATATACTTTGAAAACCTTAAGAAGCTTGTCGGCAGGCGCCTGCATGACACAATCGTTAGCGATAAAAGCCATAACATCACCGGAAAGTATTGCCTGCTTTGTATCCCATTTTGCATGGACCGTCGGGAAACTTCTTCTTACCGGAGCATCGTCCATTATATCATCGTGAACGAGGGTAAAATTATGGAATATCTCGAGGCCTATTGCCGGAAGAACAGCTTCATCAATAGTGTCGCTGAAAAAGTTACAGGCCATCAGAGCCAATACCGGGCGAAGTCTTTTGCCGCCAATGGATAGAATATATTTAACAGGGTCAGTGAGCCTTGAAGCTTCGCTGTTATAGGAAAGGTTTTTCAGAGCCTTGTCAACTACCTCCTTAAGTTCGGAATGATTGTACATGCTGGTTCAGGACTTTACCTTTTTGAATTTGATTATCCGTTCAGTGCCCCAGATCCGTTAACCACCTCGAGGATCTGGTTGGTGATCGCTGCCTGTCTTGCCTTGTTATACTGCAGTGCGAGATCTTTGATCATTTGTGTTGCATTATCTGTTGCCTTGTGCATGGCTGTCATCCTGGCACCGTGCTCTGCAACAAACGAATCAAGAATTGCCTTATAGAATTGTATCTTCAGTGATTTTGGAATAAGCTCTTTGATGATCTCTTCTTTTGTTGGTTCATAAATAAAGTCAGCTGGTGCAGAATCACCTGCATCATCACCAACGGTTTCAACCGGCAGGAACTGTTCAACCGTCAGTTTTTGAACAGCAGCGTTCTTGAACTGGTTGTAAACGATCTCAACCTTGTCATATTCGCCCTTTACAAATGCAGCCATTATCTCCTCAGCAATAAGCGAGACATTTTCGAAAGTGAGATTATTGAAAATGGCATTGCGTTCCGGCAGCATCCTGAGGTTTTGTCTCCTCAGGTAATCAAATCCCTTCTTCCCGATAGCCAGAAAATCAACGTTTCTTTTATTGAATTGCTCAAGGTATTTATCCGAGACAACCCTCCGTGCTTCCCTGATGACATTTGAGTTAAAGGCTCCGCAAAGTCCGCGGTTTGACGTAACAACAACTACAAGGACTTTTTCAGAAGCTGACGTGCGGCCGTATACATTCTCAATTTCCGAATCTTCAAGGCTTTGCGACAGACCTACCAGTATCTCATGCAACTTATTGGCATAAGGTCTCAGCCTGACGATCTTGTCCTGCGCCCTCCTGAGCTTGGCGGCAGAAACCATCTTCATGGCAGCGGTGATCTGCTTTGTAGATTTAACAGATGCTATCCTTATCCTTAATGCTTTAAAATTTGGCATTTCCGACTCAATTATTCATCTTCGGGCATCATTTGCCCGGCGTATATTTTATTGCCATCTCAGTAGCTACCTGTTCAAGCACTTTTGTAATATCATCGTTAAGAATGCCGTCGCGTAGCTTATCGAGAACATCGCGGTGCTTAAGGTCCAGAAACTCTATATACTCTTTTTCAAAATCCTTGACTCTGTTTACCGGAACATCTTTCAGCAAGCCCGTTGTCCCGCAATAAATAATTGCGATCTGCTTTTCAACAGGAATCGGGGCATATTGCCCCTGTTTAAGGATTTCAACGTTTTTCGCTCCCTTGTTAAGAGTAGCCAGGGTAATTGCATCAAGGTCGGATCCAAACTTGGAGAATGCTTCAAGCTCGCGGTACTGTGCCTGGTCAACTTTCAGTGTCCCTGCGATCTTTTTCATTGATTTGATCTGGGCGCTTCCCCCGACTCTTGACACTGAAATTCCTACGTTGATGGCGGGACGGACACCGGCGTTAAAGAGAGACGACTCGAGGAATATCTGGCCATCAGTGATTGATATCACGTTTGTGGGAATATATGCCGAAACGTCTCCGGCCTGAGTCTCGATTATAGGCAGTGCAGTAAGCGATCCGCCACCTTTTACCATATGTTTTAATGAATCCGGAAGATCGTTCATGTGTTTTGCCACCTCATCAGATTCAATGATTTTTGCGGCTCTTTCAAGAAGTCTCGAGTGCAGGTAAAATACGTCACCCGGGTACGCTTCTCGTCCAGGGGGGCGGCGAAGAAGCAGGGAGACTTCCCTGTACGAAACGGCCTGTTTAGACAGGTCGTCGTAGATGATGAGTGCATCGCGGCCGGTGTCCCTGAAGAATTCTCCGATAGCTGCACCGGCAAATGGTGCATAGAATTGCAAAGCGGCAGGATCCGAAGCTGTAGCCAAAACGATTACTGAATATTCTAGCGCACCGTATTCTTCAAGTGTCTTGGCAATGTTTGCGACGGTAGAGCCTTTTTGTCCTATCGCCACGTAAATGCAGTAAACTGGCTTTCCTTTTTCAAAATTGCTGCGCTGGTTTATGATTGTATCAATGGCTATTGCTGTTTTTCCTGTCTGCCTGTCACCGATAATAAGCTCTCTCTGTCCACGGCCAATGGGTATCATTGCATCAATAGGCTTTATACCCGTTTGTAGCGGCTGTTTTACCGGTTGCCGGAAAATAACTCCCGGGGCTTTCCTTTCAAACGGCAAATTAAAGAGCTCTCCACCTATGGGTCCCTTGCCGTCCAGTGGATCACCTGTCGGAGAGATTACCCTGCCCAGCAATCCTTCACCAACGTTTATTGATGCTATGCGGCCGGTTCTTTTTACAATATCCCCCTCATTTATTTCTTCAGTCGGGCCCAGAAGAACAGCTCCGATATTATCTTCTTCAAGGTTCAGGACAATTGCTTCCATTCCGTTCTCGAACTCTATCAGCTCATTTGATTCTGCATTTAAAAGTCCGTAAATACGGGCGATTCCGTCACCAACCGTTAGGACTGTTCCTACCTCTTCGAGTTCAGCGCCTGTTTGTATCCCTTCGAGTTGCTGCCGGAGAATTCCTGAAACTTCTGCTGGTTTAATATTTGCCATATTGTTAAAACTTAAAGTCTCTTTAATAGTTCTTTTCTATGCTGTCAGGGAGCTCCCTTTCAGCTGTTTTTCAATTTTGTGCAGTTTGCTTCTTACGCTTGCATCAATATAGTTATCCTCAATTCTGAGCACAAATCCACCCATTATACTTTTATCAACAACTTCAGCAAGCTCTACTTTCGTTTTAAATATTTCTTCTATAAGGGTTATGACCTGTTTTCTGATTCCCGGGTCGACTTTTACCGCAGTTGTCAGAATTGATTCAGTGATCCCTTTGTATTTCTTTGTCTCGAGCTTAAATGCCCTGGCCATTGCCGGGAGAAAACTCTCTCTTTCATTCCTGACTACCAGGTCAATGAAAGAAAGGGTTATTTTTTCGACATTTTTTTCGGCTATCTTATGGAATATATCAATCTTTTTTGACGGCACAATTATAGGACTGTTGAGAAATTCTTTCATTTCCGGAATGTCGCATATTCCGGAAATAAAGACCATGTCGTTATAAATCTTATCAAGGATCTTTTTCTCGAGAGCTGACTCAAAGAGCGCACGTGAGTATCTGACGGATATTTTGCTGTCGTTCATCTTAAAAGGAATATACTAATTCTTGTTGAGGTCAATATCCTTAAGGTACTTATCGATCAGTTTTGATTGTTCGTCGCTTTTTGAAAGTTTCTCTCCAAGTATTTTGGAGGCAATATCAATTGAGAGGCTTGCAACCTGTTCGTGGATTTCCGAAAGGGCCTTTGCCTTTTCATGTTCTATTCCGGCTTTAGCTTTTTGCACAATTTTGTCAGCCTCTTCGGTTGCTTTTCCCTTGGCTTCTCCAATAAGTTTGTCGCGGACATCCCTTGCCTCCTTGAGGATCACTTCACGTTCTTCCCGTGCTTTCTTCAGGATGGCTTCGTTATCGCTCTGGAGTTTAAGCATATCCTCGCGTGCTTTCTCTGCTGAGGCCAGGGAGCCTTTTATCATTTCATCCCTTGCCTTTACGGCAGAGAGGATCGGCTTCCAGGCAAATTTTGTCAGCAGGAAAAAGAAGAGGCCGAAGATCAAAACTGACCAGAAGACCAGGCCTATTCCCGGGGAAGTAAGACTATTTGCCAATATTATCATATGCGGTAAATTAAATCGTTAAAAAATAAAAGGAAGGCCTGCAACCAACCGTTGCAGGCTTCTTGATTTCTTCTCTTATTTTGCAATAAGAGCAACGACAATTGCGAACAGTGCAGCTCCTTCAACGAGAGCTGCAGCAATGATCATGGCCATCTGGATCTTGGAATAGGCTTCCGGCTGCCGTGCTATGGCATCCATTGCCGAACCGCCGATTCTACCGATACCTAGTCCTGCGCCTATCACTGCAAGACCTGCCCCAATTGCTGCCATTGTACCTGTCATAATTCAGATTTTTAGTTAAACAAAAACATTAATGATGCTCTTCCGGCATTGCCATTCCGATGAACAGCGATGAAAGAAGCGTGAAAATATATGCCTGAAGGAATGCCACAAGAAGCTCGAGGCAATCCATAAAAACCACGAAGAAAATTGAAACCGGGGAAATGGAGAAGGAGTTGAAAATAAAGATAAGGCAGATAAGGCTCAGGACAATTATATGACCTGCAGTGATGTTGGCAAAGAGTCGGATCATAAGAGCGAATGGTTTCGAAAAGAGGCCTATGATCTCTACCGGTACCATAATCGGTAAAAGCCAGAATGGAACTCCCGGTGCTGCAAAGATATGCTTCCAGTAAGTTTTGTTCCCGCTGAACTGGGTAATGAAAAAGGTACATGCAGCCAGCACAAAGGTAAGGGCAATATTCCCGGTAACGTTTGCACCGAACGGAGGCGGGAACGGGATAAGCCCCATCACATTGTTAAGCAGTATAAAAAAGAAAACAGATAAAAGGTACGGCATGTACTTTTCATAGTGATGCTCTCCCATGTTTGGGATAGCAATATCGTCGCGGATAAATAATATAACAGGCTCAAGAAAGCTTTGGATGCCTCTTGGATAGCTTATTCCGGTCTTTTTATATGATCTTGAGAGAGAAATAAAAATCCAAAGTCCGATCAATGCTGCTGCGAGCATTCCAACCACCATTTTTGTTATTGAAAAGTCAAGAGGCTTGTTTTTCTGATTGATCTCGCCGGTTTCATTTGTCATAAAAATTTTCCCTTTGAGATCACCTTCTTCCTGAATCTTATAGCCTTTATATACTTTACCGTCAGCCAGCTTTTTCGATGAAAAAATATCGAGGCCTTTTTCCTTGCTGTAAAGAATCACAGGAAGGTAAATAGCTACCCCTTCTCCGTTCTTCTTCGTCAGTATATGCCACTCATGCGAATCGGCGATATGATCAAGAATAAATGTGCTGGCATCAAAGGCAGTTGCTTCTTTTTTCGTGGCCGGCTCTTTCTGGGCCGACAATGGAAGAGAAAATGCTGCTAGCAGAAAAATATAAAAGAGCCGTATAATAATCCCGTTTTTCAAAATTCGTGCTTATTATAAAGATTTGTGCTTCAGTGTTTTCAATATAACAAATATTAAAAACAAAGTGAATGTTAAATATAAGACAAAAAATAATATCACAGATGATAATCCGGTTTTTTTAGCAACAAAAAACCAGAAGAAAACGAATAAAAGCTCCATAAGGAATTTAAGGCTCACAGATACAAGGCTGTGCATGACTTTAGAATCAGGTTCTTTTGATTGCCCCCTGAAAAAAACAGCCATGCAAATGAATATGATCGTCATAAAAACGGACGATGCAATTGCCGCCTCGCGTGATCTGAATCCGGCGCTGAACAGGTTATTAATAAGAAATGCAGCTGAAATGACAAGTATGCCTAGAATGATGAGAAGAATGGAATATTTCAGGAGCGGTTTCAAATGATAATTTATTTTATAAGATCCTTAATCGAAAAGTAGATTGCGGCAAAAACTCCGAGAAGGGAGAGAATGATTGTGAAGACAGGTGTTTTCCACCCTGTCAGCTTATCGAGTTTTACCCCGCCCAGGGTGGTTAAAAGAATTATAGCGACCATCTGGAAAGCAAGGCCTGAATATCTGCCAAAGTCCCTGAGACCTTTATTTTCCGGCTTTGTCTGGTTCTTTTTCTTTTGGGATTCCTGCTCCTCCATTGTTGACGTTTTCGCTCATTTTACAATTTCCCGAGAATATAGCTCCGGGTTCAATAGAAAGTTTTGAGGTTACTATATCGCCAAGAATTTTTGAAGAAGCTTTAAGAATAAGCAATTGATTTACGCTGATTTTCCCTTCGATGCTGCCTGACACTTCGGAGTTTTTGCAGATGACTTCGCCTTTCACCTTTCCAGTCGGCCCGATTACCACTTTCCCTTTTGTTAACAGGTTTCCGGAAAGTGATCCGTCAATCCTGATATCGCCGGTAGATCTTATATCGCCTGTAATATCGGTCCCGTTGCTTATAAGGTTGATAGCAGCTGTTTCAGTCTCGTTGTATTTTGCCATAGCGGTTAGAATTTTTGAGATACAAACTTAATAACTGACAAATATAAAAACTATTGCAGAGAAAAAAGCTCTTCAGCCCCTAAATCCCCTGAAGGGGACTTAAAAGGAACTGTAATAAAGTCCCGCTTTGTGCGGGATTGGGGGCATTTATTTCGGATCATAAGCCCACTTCAGGTAAATTGATCCCCAGGTAAAGCCTCCCCCGAAAGCAGCAAGGATAAGAATGTCGCCCTTCTTCAGCCTGTTTTCATATTCCCAGATGCACAATGGGATTGTTGCTGTCGTGGTGTTTCCGTAGTTTTGAATATTAATCATTACCTTATCAGGGGGGAGGCCCATTCTCCGGCCGGTAGCGTCAATGATCCGCAGATTTGCCTGGTGAGGGACCAGCCAGGCTATATCTTCAGGTTTAAGATTATTACGTTCCATTATCTCCGCAGCCACATTAGCCATGTTGACCACGGCAAATTTGAATACGCTCTGCCCTTCCTGGTAAAGATAATGTTCTTTTGCCTCTACCGTTTCATGGGAAGCAGGCTTAACCGAACCTCCTGCTTTAAGATGCAGATATTTGCGTCCTGATCCGTCGGTATGAAAAATATGATCCATTATGCCATAATCTCCGGTAGTCGGTTCAAGCAGGACTGCCCCGGCTGCATCGCCGAAAAGCGGGCATTGTGTACGATCGGTATAATCGGTGATCGATGACATCTTGTCGGTTCCTACAACTATTACTTTCTTGTACTTGCCGGTCTCCACAAATGCCGCTGCTGTCTGAAGTGCAAAGAGAAAGCCTGAGCAAGCGGCATTAAGATCAAAACTAAAAGCATTTTTTATTCCGGCTTTATCGGAAATGATATTTGCTGTCGCAGGAAAAAGCATGTCAGGCGTAACTGTCGAACAGATAAGCAGGTCTATTTCTTCAGGTGAAGTTTCTGTCTTTTCAAGCAAGCCTTTAACTGCCTGGAATCCCATGTCGGAACTTCCCAGGCCTTCGCCTTTCAATATTCTTCGTTCCTTTATTCCGACTCTCTGCATTATCCATTCGTCGGAGGTGTCGACCATTTTTGAAAGCTCGTGGTTTGTAAGCCTGTATTCCGGAACCCATGCATGGATTCCGGTGATGGCAGCTCGTAATTTACCCATATTGAATTAAATTGCCTCTTTAATCTTTTGAGCCAGGTTAACATGAACGACCGCCCAAGTCTGAAGTATCATGTTCATTATAGCCTTTCTCCTAGAAATGCCGTGACCAATCACAACATTTGCATTTATACCGATTATCGGCGTTCCCCCTATACTTTCAAAATCAAGTCTGTCAAAAAAAGCATCCTGCAGATTTCTTGTCTTGTAAACATAATGAAATGCTTCAGTTTGCTTTAAAATGACATTGCCGACAAACCCGTCGCATACAATGACGTCTGCCATTGTTTCGCGGAAGAGTCCATTAGCTTCGATGTTCCCTTCAAAATTGATTCCCGGATGCTCTTTCATCAGTTCATAGGCTGCCTTCACGGCAGGTGTGCCTTTTGATTCCTCTTCACCAATATTCAGAAGCCTTACCCTTGGATTGCTTACTTCAAGCACATATTTTGCAAATATGCTTCCAAGTATTCCGTATTGCAGCAGTACGTCAGGCTTGCAGTCGATATTGAGCCCGACATCAAGGATCACAGCATTGTGGCCATCAATGGCAGGCAATATTGTAGCAAGAGCCGGACGAAGAACTCCGGGTATGGCACCTACCGTGTAAGTGGCACCCACCAGCAT
>Ga0187886_1003001_pt1 | contig 12956 bp, 19 predicted proteins | sample June2016WEW_20_1_FD_133001 | JGI IMG/M metagenome (GOLD analysis project Ga0187886, IMG submission 133001) | Peatland microbial communities from SPRUCE experiment site at the Marcell Experimental Forest, Minnesota, USA - June2016WEW_20_150 | ecosystem: Environmental > Terrestrial > Soil >...
GAGAGGTAGCTCTAAATAGGCTTCAGCCTCTGTTCTTAGTCGAAGCAACACATGGTTGTCGGAGTCACGTTGGTAAACGTCGTTCCAGGCCACGAACGAAGCGTTTTTGACGCGCTAGGGATCATTCCTGGGATTAGAGAACTCTACCACGTCTTCGGGGAGTATGATTTTTTGATAATCGTGGAGGTCGAAGGACTCCTGTTGCTCAGCAAAACGGTTGATAAGATTCGGGATGTGGAAGGCGTTACGACCACCCATACGGTCGTAGGTGCGGAACTTGCAGATTCGTGATCGACTGATGCGAGACGTTCAAGGACCGGCAAACCTGCAGGGCTGCTAACTGCACCGTGGGTCGCTCTCAAGTTTTTCCTACCAGCGGAGCATCTTTATAGCCTCATCACACAAGCAATTTCGCAAGAGATCGAGTTTCACTAGGATGAACTGACCATTTTATACATGGAAAGCAAGAAGAAAATCCTGTTCCTCTGCACCCATAATGCCGTGCGATCGCAGATGGCTGAAGGGTTTGTCAACGCTCTGTATGGCAATCGGTATGAAGCGTATAGTGCCGGACCCGAGCCGACAAAAGTGCATCCCTGCGCAATTGCAGTGATGGCGGAGGCGGGCATCGATATCTCCAAACAACGCGCAAAGTCACTGGATGTGTTCGATCAAGTGTCTGTTGACTATGTCGTGACCATGTGCGCTGATGCCCGAGAGAACTGTCCGATTTTTCCGGGCGGAGCGACGTACCTCCATCATCCATTCGACGATCCCGTCGTCGTAACGGGATCACACAGCGAGCAGTGTGCCCAATTTAGACGTGCGCGCGACAAGATCAGGGAATGGATTGATGCCACGTTTGCCTCGTGATCCTTGACCTGCGGCAATAACCCGAGTAACAGTAATATGCTCGGAAAGCCTAAAACTAGCTCTGCCTAACTGTCGAACCGTATTGCGCGATCCGTCCTCGCATGACTCTCAGACCGCGCAGTCTTTTCAGAGCCAATGCGGCTGCCTTTCGAACGGCGGGTATGATGTCGCTCAGCGACTTTTTTAGCGGTTCTATCGCTCGTTCGTCGCGAAGCCCCCCAAGCGATGTGGCTGCTCTCTCTCGGACGTCATAAACCGGATCACGTAGTGCATCGATGAGCGATGGAACAGACCTCGTGTCCCTCAGCTCGCCAAGAGCTTCAGCTGCCGCTCGTCGAACTATCCATTCGTCATCGGAGAGCGCCGCGACGAGGAACGGCGCAGCCTGTCGTTCGTTGACCCTACCGAGGGCGATCGCTGCCACCTTGCGGACTCCTGCGCTTTCATCTTCGAGAGCGCCTATCAAAGGGGTTACGGCATCTTGATCGGTTATCTGGCCGAGCGCCTCTGCCGCAGCAGCGCGAACGTAGGCGTAGCTATCGCTGAGCGCTTCGATGAGAGCTGGAACAGCGCAGTGGGCGACAGCTACACCTAAGGCCTTCGCCGCATCCGCACGCACGCGCTGATCGCGTTTATACTGCAGAGCTTTTAAGAGTCCTGCGATATCCCCTGTAGCAGCGCGCTTCGAAACGTTTGGTTTGAACAACAGGTCCAATGTCTCTTCTCTAGCACGAGTCGCGCGGGCAATCCCGTTAAGCACTTTGTTCTTGGCAAACACTGTAATTCATATATTTCGTATGAAGATATAAAGATATATCGATACGATGCTCAAGCGATTAAGACGCTCTGCGCGAGACAAACGCACGCGACTATGCGAGTTCGTTTCATCAACGAATCGAATGATTCATGTCGCAGCTTATCCAAGACGCGAATCCACAACTATTTATAAAATCAATATATGCAAATATGTAGATATAAATCAGCGATGTAATACGCAAAAGGGTAACGTCGTGGAAGTCAAGATTCTTGGAATGGGATGTGCAAGGTGCAATAGCCTTGAAAAAATGGTGCGCGACGTGGTCGCCGAACAGGACATTGACGCCACCGTGAATAAGGTCACGCAACAGCGGGAGATATTAGCGTACCCTGTTTTAGCGGTTCCTGCCTTAGTCATCAACGAAGAGGTCAAGGCGTTCGGTCGACTGCCAAGTAAGAAAGAGATTGCAGATTGGCTTATCCAAGCACAGCAAACCCGAGTGAAACAATGAATGATAGTTTAAAAACGTTAGCAGCTTTAGCTTTGCTGAGCGTTCTCATTATCAGTATTAGCGGCTGCACTGTCGGGACCTCGGGAAACAAGCTGAGCTTCGTAGGAGGCACGTCACACCCCTCTGACATAACCACTCTCTTGAAAAAAGGACCTGTCTTGCTGTACTTCGGTGGCAGCTGCCAAAGCTGTGCGGAGCAGAAAGTGATCATTTCACACCTCGAGAGTCAGTACAGCGGAACCGAAGTCACAATACTGCGGATTGACCCATCAACAGATTACACGCACAAAGCTACGAATTACGGCGTGACGACCATTCCAGCGACGATAGTGATAAGGAGTGATGGCGCAGTCGCGAAAAGCATTGGATTGACGGACGAGCAGACCCTGAAAAACACGATTGAGGACGCGCGACAATGGAGATAAACCCGTTGATCGCTTTTGGAGCGGGACTTGTAAGCGTCTTCACTCCGTGCGTACTTATCGTACTTCCAGCGGTAATGGCATCATCGACGGAACGTGGGAAATGGCGACCGCTCGCAATCGTTCTGGGACTGAGTATGTCGTTCACCGCAATGGGGTTGTTAGCGTCCGCGTTCGGCTCAGCGTTTCAAAGCGTCAAAGGGTATCTGGACGTAATTGCTATAATCATCGTGATGTTCATAGGCGTGTGGATGTTGTTCGACTTGCACTTACCGTATAACGCTCCGCGACTGGGATTCGTCAATGCTGTCTCGAAACGATCGTATAACCTCCCTACTGAAGGCGTTTTCAGCGGTTTGTTACTCGGAATGTCACTTGGGATCGTCTGGTTACCGTGCACCGGTGCCGTCTTAGGCGCGATTCTGACGTGGGTCGCAGCACGTGGAAATGTGCTCACTGGTGGCCTCCTACTCCTGGTATACTCGCTCGGATTCGCTGTTCCTATGCTAGCCGTTGCGTATTCGACGAAGCTGTCATCAGCTCTCGTTGCCAAGACTGCAAACACTATTTGGATAAAACGAGCCGCAGGATTGGTGCTCCTTATCGTCGGCGTCTACCTGATAAACCAGCGTTTTTTATTCTATTAGGCTGAGAAGTTTGCTCGTGATACAGACGCAAGACATAGTGGCGCATTTTCTGGAGGCCCAAAGTCAGCGTGAACACTTATGAAGCCTCTTACTATCCAACAGGTCAAAGGGAGCAATACAAGAGACGAGCTTTTCAAGCTGATCTCCTTAAGCTTACTGTCGCTATTGTTGCTGAGTTGCTCATCTTTCTTGTCTGGTTTGATGGGCCGGCAAGAGAGCGCTATGAAATCCTCGTCCACATAGCGCTGCCTATATGCATCGTCCTCCCAATCATTAATTATCGTTACCTGATCGTGGTGCCGTTCATAGCCTTCTTACCGGATGTGACACGAGCGATCGGCATTGATATTTCACATTCCCTCATTATCCTACCGCTCGTTTTCGTAGCAGCCTCCCTGCCTTTTATCCGTCGACCAAAGACTGCACTTATCGCAGCTTATGCAGCCTGCGCTATTTGGGCGAGTCATCTTATTATTGATACGCGAAAGTATGCGACTATCGAACATTTTAATGGATATCCGTGGAGCGATTTGGTGCTTTACGTACTCCTTTTAACCGTACTAGGCTTTTTGCTTGTGCAGGCCTTGCGTTTCGGCGATGACCATTTCAAGGGGGGCGGCTATGGACCTGGAGATAGCAGTTTAAGCAACCGGACTCCGCTTAGAAGTGAGTCTCCGATAGCTGTTCATCGCTTGGACGATAATGTATCAAGCCCTATCTCAAGACCGCGGCGATCGAGAAAGATAGAAGTAACTGCACCTGAAGGGTCCTCTGAAAAATCCGCAGTCATTAAGGCGAGGAATCCTTTAGGTTCGACTGATGATGAGCTGCAATTCTATTCTGACGGGTTTGTTGTCGGAGATGTGACCTCAAAAAAGGCGTTGAGGAGCAAGATGAGGGGTAAGAAAGGATTATAGACTAGGTACGTTTTCGCTGGCTCTCACGTTACCGAGTCTGGCAAAAACTCCTTTAATTTGGAGAGGTTTACCTCAAATTCCTTTTTGAAAAGTAATGGACACTGGGTTAATTTCACTTTGTCATTAACCAAGTTTAAAGCGAATGCCAAACAGGTTAGTTCCCCACACTCTTTACAGTTGTTTCCCGGAAGCAGTGTATAGATATCAAGAGGTCGGGGGGTCGGTCTGGAGGTATAGGTCGGTTTGATATGATCTTTATTCGCATAAGTCTCATTCACAATCTCTCTCAGTTCTTCGATGACCGACCTTGCTTCACTGTCGTCCTCTAGTTTGGCCACTGCTATTTGTCGTGGTCTGAAGGTTATTAAGCGTCCTTCTCGCCTAACGGTTAAGACCTTCTCATTATGATCATACTGCAATCCTTTCATAACGGTGTTGAGGTAGGGAAGTACTTCGCTTATATCCTCAAGTAGTTCCACAAGGGCGTTTACCTCTTGAGATGAAGGACAACAGTCTGAGAGAACTAACCTCAACGTATAGTCTCTAAGTAACATTTTTTCTCCTCTTCTTTCCTGAAAAAACGTAATTCTCCTTCTTGACTGCTGATCCCGTTAGCGATGCTTGTTGCGATCTCTCGGCTCCCCCCTCGATGTAGAAACCCGATGGAGCTTGAATTTTGGCAATGCTGCTTTTGAATTCGTTAAGAGAATCTGCGACCGTTTGATTATTATAATAGGCGACGTCGGCTAAAAGCCTGTCTCGCCCTGTACCTGCATTATTCGTCGCTATGGATCGCGATTATTTTGCTTACCAGTTGGCATTTATCATTTATTCCGTCGCTTTTCTCACGATGACTTGGGAGAGGGTTTCAATCTCCGCGGACCGGGCCTCTTCCATCCCGCGTTTAATGATTCCTTCCCTTGTTGCAACAATTAAATATCCGGTCTCGTTCCGATCGCATCCATTCTCTTTTTTATACAACATTCTTCACATCCGTCTACCGCAACGAGATTTTCCTCTTCCCGGAGTTCCTCATCCAGCGGACGTTTCAGGGCGGTAAGTTGCAGATGACGAGTAATCAGTTTCGGATGTCGGTAACGGAGCCAGGTTCCGGTCCTAGTGGTGAGCTTTCCTATATGAGAAACCCCTGAGCACGTTAGGAGAAGGATTTGCCGGTCATTATCGCTCATTCGTATCCTCTTATTGCTTAACTACTAACGGATCCATTCGGGCTCTGATACCTAATTTTGATTTAAATTTCTGTTATAATTCATTCTGAGCGTATCCCATTTGGCGTCAAAAAACTCGCATTTTTTTGCTCGTGACTTTCTGTCTAACTATACCTAAGGCGGTTTCGAGTGCCCCTTTGACGGTCTCATCTTCTTCATCTTTCAACGTGTAGGTGAGGGGTGCCATCGCGCTCAGATCGCCTATCATCCCCAGCGCAAGAGCAACATGAACACGCACGTCTGTATCGCTATCCTTTAAGGCGCGTATCAAGGGTTCAACCGCCTGCACCTCTTCCAGTTCTCCGAGAGTCTCTGCAGCGCTCCGTCGAACCGCCGGGTTTCCATCATTCAATGCAGCAATTAACTCAGCAACAATTGTTGCAGTTGTCATTTTGCTCAGATCGTTAGTATCCTAAGTGCACAGTTGCAGCAATATTGTATTAATATATTATCATATATCAATAGAATGTTAATAAAAAGTTGAAGCATCAGTTACAACCATCAAAGCGCGACCCTCTTTACGTTCTACGTTGTATTTTCACTCCATTAATTTTGCGTACAAATGAGGGGGCGCCGACTGCAAAAAGTGTTCATTAGTACGACATGAAAATTCGCATATATATGATCATATATTTATACCTTTAACAAAATGTATCTTTGAAAGGGACGGCTATGAAGATCAGTGACCCAATCAAATCGCTTCAGAACTTTGCAGAGGCATACGACATCAACGTGGAGGAGCGTAAAAGTACGCTTAACGAAATTGCCGAGGAGATTGACGCGCGCGACACATACAAACAGGCACGGACGCTCAAGGCAGTAGCCGACTCAACGAGGCTTAAAATTATAATGGCTCTGAGCCATCACGAACTCTGCGTTTGTGAACTAATGTTGCTACTCAATGCACAGCAATCCGCAGTTTCACACCACCTGCGCATACTCAAAGACGCCAACCTCGTAGTGGAACGACGCCAAGGCAAATGGAGCTTTCACCGACTTGCGGGCGATCACCTTGGAACGCTTTTAAGAGCGCTCGACGAGTTGGAGTAGCGCAAACGTGGTTCACCTCCGATTACATTTCTTAAAACGCACGTAACCTTCTGATCTGTTTTTACTGCACGTCGTTTTTGCTGGGCGAGAGAATCAGCGCTATAGCAGCGGATGCTTTCAAAACATTGATATATGTTAATATATTGATATTTAAGTAGACTCAATGCCAAGTCGCCGACGAACGATAGCAGTTGTCCGGTTTGGCCTCAATCACTGTTAGTGTAGCGGAGACAACTAGCAGATAATCAAAAATTATGAGGTAAACCGTGGTCCCAGATATTTTACAAGAAGCTGTTAATTACTTAACATACGTGTTGATGGGTTTAGACCCTGCATCTCAGTTAGGCAGTGCAATTAACTTCTTTATCTATGACACCATAAAAATCTTAATTTTATTAACGGTAATAATATTCACTATAGCCTTCTTCAGAAGCTATATATCACCTCTAAAGGTCAGAAAAGCGTTAGGCAAAAGAAATGAGTATCTTGGGAATGTGATAGCTGCTTTTATAGGCATTATCACACCTTTCTGTTCTTGCTCGGCAGTGCCGCTCTTCATAGGATTCGTAGAATCAGGAGTGCCATTGGGAGTGACTTTTTCCTTTCTAATTGCTTCCCCTATGATAAATGAAATCGCTATTATCTTATTGTGGGGTTTGGTGGGGTGGCAAATAACAGCCATTTACATTTTATCCGGACTCGTCATTGCCATAATAGCTGGCATAATTATTGGAAAGCTCAAATTGGAGGATGAAGTGGAGAGCTACGTTTATGAGATGATCGAAAAAATAAAAGCGGCGGAAGCATCAGGAATGACTCTGGAAGAGGATAAGCAGACCTTAAAAGAACGTGCCCTCTCGTCAAGAGATTACACTACAGATCTATTGAAAAGGATCACGCCTTATGTCGTAATAGCAATTGGAATAGGTGCGATTATACATGGATATGTTCCCACAGATTTCCTCGTCACCTATGCTGGTGCAAATAATCCTTTAGCGGTACCCATAGCAGTATTGATCGGAGTACCTCTCTATGCTAATGCTGCAGGGATCATCCCATTAGTTGCAGTCCTTATTGATAAGGGAATACCTCTTGGAACTGCTTTGGCATTTATGATGGCAGTAACCGCATTATCCCTGCCAGAAATGATTATACTCAGAAAAGTATTGAAACCTAAACTCCTGGCAATTTTTGTAGCCACATTGGCAGTGTCCATAACCGCCATTGGCTACTTATTCAATGCTATAACGTAAAATAGCAGGATCTTTGTAAAATTCATTATTTTGAATATTAAATGTTGATATCAACAGAGGTGATTAGGTGAAAATAAAGGTATACGGACCGGGATGCGCAAACTGCCAAAATCTAGAAAAAAATACTGAAGAAGCTGTAAAAGAAAGTGGTGTAGATGCTGAAATCACGCAAATTCAGGAAATTGACCAGATACTGGAAGCTGGGATAATTGCAACTCCTGGATTAGCAATCGATGGAGAAATAAAGTCCATGGGGAGGGTTCCGTCTGTGGAAGAAATAAAAAGATGGATTAAAGCTAAAATGTAAAAAAATAAAGAAAGAAATCCAAATTCTTTCAGCAGACCCTCTTTGAATCTCTATAAGACGATTTTCCAAACGTTTATGTACAAAATTTATTGCTTCTTCAAATGCATTCGGTGACCCTGATGCCCTTTCTTTTTACATTCCTGGTTGCACTGAAAATGCTCGCACGACGGTAAAACTGCGCCGTTGCATCATAAGCGTGAGTACTGGCTTCGTATTTGTGATGTACCCAGAATACACCGATAATGGAGGCGTGGAGAGCGTCAGAGGACTTGAAAAAGCAGGTCGGGACCGAGACCGCTTTGGTTGCAATCAATTATGTGCTCCCCGAGAAGTATGGAAGAAATGTCTTCTTTAACAACAGGCGAAGACAGCAAGAAAAGGACATCGCGGAGATAAAACAGCGATTTAAAACGCCAATATTTACGATCCCTCTCCTAGATCACGAGCCGGAGGGCCTGACGATCTCAAACAGTTGCGACAAGACGTCTTTAATTGACGAGGGTTGTGAAAACGAGCTTGCTGACAAAAAAGTTGGCGACAAACGCCTTTTCAAGCGACGCGTCTCAACAATCCTACAAATCTAAAGTTAAGAGGTGGTGATGAGTGGATTTAGATGTTAATATTGAAGCTCACGACCTGCTATGGCGACTTATGGAGCCTGCGGTTAAAAAGCGCTACACTGAAAGCTTTGGAGTAAGAAAGGCGCAGATAGTTGAGACTGAGATGGCTAAACTTGTCAAATCGGGGTTCGTCTTAGAAAAGGACAATCAATTCGAGCTTACGCCCAAAGGACACACACTCTACAATTTGTTGGCGAAAAAGAAAGGTTGTTGTCAACCTACGTAATCACTAAAACGCAATTACGATTGCGAGCCGTGTATCGAGGGCAGTAATCAAGCATGACCTGTCACTCGTGTCACGGGATTATGGAAGATGCGCGAAATGAGAGAGTTATTACATGGTTGAAAAACCCAAAGGACGACTATCGTTCCTAAACGAATTCCTGACGCTCTGGATCTTTCTAGCGATGCTAATAGGGCTAGCGATAGGGTATTTTGTCCCGGGCGTCCCGGACGCGCTCAACCAATTATCTGTCGGAACGACTTCCATCCCCATCGCCATCGGGCTCATTGTGATGATGTATCCACCACTAGCCAAGGTTCGCTACGAGGAGTTGGGGGCGGTCTTTCGGGATACCAAAGTGTTAGGCCTAGGGCTTGTGTTCAACTGGATCATCGCACCACTCGTGATGTTCGCGCTAGCAGTCATCTTCATGCGCAACTATCCTGAGTACTTCATAGGGCTCATTCTCATCGGCATCTCGCCTTGCATAGCAATGGTCATCGTCTGGATCAACCTCGCTGGCGGCGACAATGAGTACGCGGCTGCCTTGGTCGCCCTGAACTCCATCTTGCAGATTCTGTTCTACTCAGTCTACGCCTTCTTCCTCATCACAATACTGCCTCAGTGGCTTGGCATAACTCAAGTGGCAACCGTGGTGAACATATCTATCGTTGAGATTGCGAAGACCGTGGCAATCTATCTCGGCATCCCGTTCGTTCTAGGAATAGTTACCCGATACGCAGGATTGAAACTCAAAGGGCGGGAATGGTACGAAACGCGTTTCGTCCCGAAGATCGGACCTGTTTCGCTCTTAGCGCTGTTATACACTATCATCATAATGTTCTCTTTGAAGGGGAACCTCATTATATCGCTCCCACTCGATGTGGTGCGCATTGCGATCCCGTTGCTCTTCTATTTCTTAGTTATGTTCTTCCTCACTTTCTATGTCTGTTGGCGGGTCAGGATCAACTATGCTAAGACGGCCACCCTGGCATTCACTGCAGCGAGCAACAATTTCGAGCTTGCGATAGCGGTCGCCGTGGCGGTCTTTGGCATCAGTTCGGGGCAGGCGTTTGCTGCTGTCATTGGACCGCTGATTGAAGTACCCGTTCTCATAAGCTTAGTGAACGTAGCTCTATGGTTTTCTGCCACCCGTTTTCTTCCAACTGGAGAACCGACGAGCACTCAGGTATGAATCACGCGCACGTGCCACGTCGGCAGGGCAACGCAGCGCTGGCATGAGTCGAGGTCGTTTGAGCTGGGGGCAAAGCATATCACAACACGAAGCGAATTCTATCGCACCTTTCAACAAAAAGAAAACGCGGCAGAATGGAGGACGCGACTATGGCGATAGAGAGCCCCTCATACAACGTTGAAAAAAAGGAAGATAGTTTCGAGATTAGAACGTACGCGGCATATATTATTGCCCAAGTTGACGTGGAATCAGATTTTGATGGTGCGCTAAGGAACGGATTTGAGATTCTTGCTCATTACATCTTTGGAGGAAACCGGAAGAAGGAACCGATCCCTATGACGGCGCCCGTCTCCGAGGAAATCCCCATGATGGCCCCGGTGACGTCAGAAAAGATATCGATGACTGCTCCGGTAACGTCAGAAAAGATATCGATGACTGCGCCCGTAACCGAAGAACAGGCGGGAGAACGCTCGTACCGAATATCCTTCGCTATGCCATCGAAGTTCACGCTCGAAACGCTCCCTGAGCCACAAGACAAACGGATCACGTTTAAGGTCGTTGAGAGCCGCAGAACAGCCGCGATACGGTTCCCGGGCCGTGTGCACGAGAAGCTCGCGACTCAGAAGACCGAGGAACTCAGGGATTGGCTCTCAAGGAATGGCATTGTTCCAAAATCAAACTTTGTTCTCGCTTTATACAACCCGCCGTTCATACCTGGCATCTTTAGAAGAAATGAGATTATTGTGGATGTTTGACGCCCTGCATGAAAGCCGACGCGCATCAATTTCCGGCAATCAAATTTGCGCCCCTCTATTTGCTTACGTGAGGCGTGACGTTACCCGCGCGTCGATGCGGGCCTGAAGGAAAAAGGGTGTCGCAGAAGTATCGGTACTTTCTGTTCTCAAGCATTCGTTCGCGAGAAAGAGCTCTCGGATGTAGGGGCGATCTCTAAGCTAACGGCGTCGCACTTCGCTGGTTACGAGATGCTGGCCCTAGTATAAAAGACTCAGGTTCTCCTTGCCTTTCTCGCGTTCTTTTCTCTCCGTCTCTGATAGTTCAAGGCTGTGATACGCCTCCACGATATCGCTGAAGAGCAGCTCCACCATATCTCTGCTAAAGTTCTCCTTGATGACCATCCGCATCACGGCGACGCCCTGGGCGTTCTCAGGAAGGTAGTAAGCGGGCACGATCCAGCCTTTTTGCCGGAGCTGATTAGAAAGCTGGAAAACCGTAAAGGGGGCATCCTTCAAACGAAATGCAATGAGCGGAAGCGTGCGTTGTTTGTTGATGATCTCAAATTTTCCCGTGTCGTGCAGCTTTTCGGCGAGGTAGCGGCTGTTGTTCATCATGTTCTGCATGATGTCAGTGTAGCCGCTTTTTCCCAGCCGTATGAAGTTGTAGTATTGGGCGAGAATGGTGCTGCTGCCCTTCGAGAAGTTGAGCGAGTAGTTGGTCATCTCGCCTCCGAGGTAGTTCACCTTAAAGACCAACTCGTCAGGAAGATCTGTCTTGTCTCTCATGACGAGCCAGCCGATTCCTGGATACACCAAGCCGTACTTGTGACCGGACACGTTGATTGACTTCACCTGTTCAAGTCGGAAGTCCCATTCGAGATCAGGATGGACGAACGGTGCGACAAATCCGCCGCTGGCACCGTCAACGTGTAGGGGTATGTCCCAGCCCTTGGTCTTCTTAATGTCAACGAGAAGGTCGTTAATCTCCTTGATGGGATCCATCTGTCCGGTAAACGTGGTCCCGAGAACCGCGGCAACGCAAATGGTGTTCTCGTCAATTTCCTTTGCGACTTCATCCGCGCTGACGATGTACGTGTCTTCTTGGAGCGGGATCAGTTTCAGTTCCACGTCGAAATAGCGGGCGAATTTCTCCCATACCGTGTGCACGTCAGCCCCCATGACGATGTTGGGATGATCCCACGGTTTTCCCTCAGCCTGTCGGCGCTTTCTCCAGCTCCATTTGTGCGCCAAGACGCCGAGCATAATGGCCTCTGACGACCCAATGGTGGCTGTTCCAATGGATTCGCAGTCGTCGGGTGCGTTAAACAAGCGGGCGAGCATGTTCACCACGCGTTCCTGTATTATCGTGGTTTGCGGATACTCGTCGTTGTCAACGTAGTTTTTATCAAGGCTTTCAGCGATGAGTTTATCCACTTCGGGCTCCATCCACGTAGTCACAAAGCTTGCGAGGTTTAAGGAGGGGTTGCCATCGAGGTTCAGTTCATCGTGAATCAGCTGGTAGGCGGCCCGCGCAGGCATGCCTTCTTCAGGCATAACGTATTTCGGTACCGGCTCACCGAAAAAGCGTCGGCCGTACGTCGTGGTGTGATCTGTTTCTGACTCCTTCTTCGTGCTCAAATCGACCTTTTTAGATAACATAAAAATCGCCTTTTTTTGTAATTGAAAACCGCTGGAATCTCTGAGGAGTGAGTCCCCTTTGTTTTGATTCCGATTCTTCTTAAACCGATGATTCAACTCGGTCGGGCTCAGTGCAATAGTCCTTACCGTTTCCGACAAAAAATGAAAACCGTTTTACTTCTTAAAGTATTTTGGGCACCAATGTCGTTAGATCGGCCAGGTGGAACGAGGCCCTATAAGACACCCCCTCGAAAGGATCTACAATTTGAATTACACTGAAAACAACTCGCGCCTTCTGCTTGCGAGAAGAAATGCCTGTTGCCGGTTGCAGTCGTCCGAAGCGGACCTACGGTTCAGGAATATTGATCGCCGCGAGGGCTTTGGCAAAGCGCTCTGAGCTAGCAACTGGCGAGGTTAGTATGGCAAACCGATCCAAAAAAATGTGGGCAAAAACGCATGACGATGCGATTCGCTGCGTCCGATTCTCAGATTCGCTCTTACTGCCGATCGGTCGCGTATATTTGCGGGGGGGTTGGGGTAGTTTGTGACACGCTCCAGCTTCAAGCAGTCAGATAGCGGC
>Ga0187886_1003002_pt1 | contig 12949 bp, 10 predicted proteins | sample June2016WEW_20_1_FD_133001 | JGI IMG/M metagenome (GOLD analysis project Ga0187886, IMG submission 133001) | Peatland microbial communities from SPRUCE experiment site at the Marcell Experimental Forest, Minnesota, USA - June2016WEW_20_150 | ecosystem: Environmental > Terrestrial > Soil >...
GATTTCAGGCGCCGTGCCCCCTGCGCATATTGTTGATGGTTACCGAGGTGTGGTGAGCGAGCGTCAGCCTCCAATGTACTTTCCTTTCGGCGGGGGCACCATCAAAGGAATCTGCAAACCCGGCCACATAGTGTGGAGTCGAGTCTTCATTGAAGATGGACGGCTGAAATGTGACCTTGGTCTAGCTGAATCGGTAAGGCTCAGGGACGAGGAGAATGAGGAACGTTGGCGGCTGACGACCCCGCAGTGGCCGATGATGCAAGCTGTACTGAAAGGCGTTACTCGCGACCAGATGATGGCACGCCACAAATCGAACCACATACAAGTCGTGTACGCGCCTGACAACGAGAGCGCACGGCGAGGACTATACGCCAAGGCCGCAGCAATGAACGAGTTGGGTTTGGGCGTCTCTATATGCGGCAAAGCCTGAGGTCTGAAACAATGCGTTCAGCCTCAACTTGTAATTCCTCGTTCTGCTTAATGCATGGCAAAGTGGCCGACAGAGCTGGGCATTCGTGCCTGCACACAACTACGTAGCCTTAGACCTCGGGGCTGAAAGTGGACGGGTCATTCTCGGCACCCTATCCGACACGGACCTAGAGATGAGAGAGATTCACAGATTTGCAAACCTTCCTGTGACTGTCTCTGGGACATTGCGGTGGAACATTCCTAGGATCCTTGACGAGCTCAAGAGTGGACTCCGCCAGGTCGCCGCGTGCGAACCTCAGATCGAGAGCATAAGCACAGATTCGTGGGGATTTGACTATGTACACTTCACGAAGAACGAACCCATGCTATGTCTACCCTACCACTACCGAGATTCCAGGACTGACGGAGCACTTGAAAAAGCATTCGCAGCTGTCCCTGCGGATCTGATTTTCTCGGAGACAGGCACGCAGTTCAGCCAATTCAACACACTCTACCAGCTCCTCGATGATATGAAAAGTCGACCGACCATAATCCAGTCGAGTGAACACTTTCTCAATATCGGTGACTACTTCAATTACCTATTCTCAGGAGTCTGCCGCTCTGAAGCATCATTGGCCAGTACGACCCAGCTCTATAACCCACGGCTGCGCACATGGTCGGCAGAACTCATCCAGCGTTTCAACATGCCTGACAGGATTTTCGCCCAGATCGTTGCCTCTGGGACAAAACTCGGACCTCTGCTTCCTACTTACGCTGAAGGAGGCCTAAGAAGCGCACAGGTGGTCGCAGGTTGCTCCCATGATACTGCAGCTGCCGTAGCAGCTGTTCCAACCGATGGAGGAGACTGGGCCTACGTGAGTTCCGGAACTTGGTCCCTCCTCGGAGTCGAACTCCAGGAGCCGATCATCAACAGGCAATCCCAAGAGCACAACTTCACCAACGAGGTCGGCTACGGTGGAACGATACGTTTACTCAAGAATCTGGTCGGGCTCTGGATCGTTCAAGAGTGCCGACGCGAGTGGAGCCGATCGGGTCGAGAGTTCTCCTACGCTGACCTGGCTCAAGCCGCCGAGAATGCAACCCCTCTGCGGTCCCTGATCAACCCGGCTGACCCACGTTTCGCTAAGCCGTCTGGAATGCCGGAGAAAATAACCGACTACTGTCGTGAGACGCGACAAGATATTCCTCAGACCCCTGGTGAAATTGTCAGATGCACCCTTGAGAGTCTGGCCTTGCTGTACCACAAGACGCTAGATGAAATCAGCTCAGTAACGGGTTACCGACCTAGGTCGCTGTACATAGTCGGTGGAGGCAGTGAGAACCGATTGCTGAATCAGCTGTCTGCGAACGCTACTCAGATGATTGTGCTGGCTGGTCCAACGGAAGCCACCGCGGTCGGCAACATCCTAGTTCAAGCGATCGCCATGGGTCATCTTGATTCTCTGCGTGACATGAGGCGCATCGTCCGTGACTCATTCCCAGTCACCGAATTTCGGCCCGAGGACAACTCAGTCTGGAACGATGCGTATGATCGGTTTCAGAGGCTGCCATAGCGAGGATTCTGCTACGAGGCGTTATGGGATTTCACTTGAACGTGCCTGTGCCCCAGGTATCGAGCGCTGCTCTCAGCTCATCATGAGACTTTGCGTATTCCGCCACAGGAATCTCCATGCGAGAGGCTTCTATTGCTTGCCTGAGGGCTATTGCCCCGGCTTTGCCTCCGTTCGGATGACCCCATATTCCTCCGCCGGCTTGGACGATTACGTTCGTTCCCACTAATCGGATTAGTTCAGGAACTTGGCCCGGATGCAGGCCTCCTGAGCAAGTTGGGAACACGGACTTAATCCTTCCCCAGTCCTGGCCCAGTAACTGCTGCGTGGGAGGAATGAGTTGCTTCTGCAGATTATCCCTGAGAGCCGTAACCTCCTCGATGGGAGAATCAAGTTTCCCAATCGCAGTGCCGATGTGCAACTGATCAACCCCGATCAGCCTTGCTATGTCAGAAACCACCAGCATCGACATACCATGCAGACGATTACGTGTGAATGCTGCATGAAATGCACGATGAGCATGAATCGCCAGCTTGAGACGCTCGCACTCTCTCCTGACTGTTTGTAAAGCGGACCAGCCGGCTGTTAGGATGTCGACCATCACATATTCCCCGCCGGCATCAGAGACAACCTTAGCCCTCCGCAGCATTTCATTCGTTTCAGCGGTAATGTTAATCAGGTAACTCTTGCGTTCGCCCGTTTCACGTTCGGCCTTGTCGCGGAGCCTGAAGCATCTCTGGGCACGTTCCTTGAACTTGTTGAAGCTCTGCGAGGTCAGGTTCTCATCATCTTTCAGAAGATCGACACCTCCCAGCCACGCCTCGTAGCCAGCTTCCGCGTGTTCGCGAGCGGTAAGTCCCAATTTCGGCTTCGGCACGGTCGCTGTTAGCGGTCTGTCCTTAATCCGCAGAAGGCTCCGAAGTCCGTCGATTCCAAGCCTAGGCCCCTCGAACGTCCGTATAACCTTCCCCGGCCATCGTACATCCTCCAATCTTAGGTTCTCAACGGCTTTCATTCCTAGCACATTTCCAACAATCGAACTCAGGATTTGCGGCATGTTCCCCGGTTCGAAAAGCTCGTTGGGGTACGCGATTTTCACAAGGTTGCCGCTCACGTCGAATGCCTTTGCCATCAGCCTTCGTATCCGCGGCTTCATCGTAGTGACCTCCGTCCACGTACCAACAGACGACTCTGAAGCAACGCGCCCGGCCGCATCATCAATTGTGAACCCTTCCGCGGGCTGAACTCTGAAAAGACAAATCAGATCATCTCGCCCCGGGTTGTAGGTTCTGTCTACAAACTCGTGATACCATTCAGTCATGCAGATTCACTCTCGGTCCTTGGCATACTCTGTCGCATGTAAAAGCATCGAAGAGCTTTCAAAATCCCTGAGATTTTCATGCTGGAAAAAAGACATGATGTCTACTTCAACATTGTTGGCCTTCGCGACTCTCCTTTCTCTAATTCAGCTCGCAGAGACTGCGCGACCACAGTTACATATCACGAACTCGGTGAAAGGACTTATAGCCACCCAACCACGCAGCCACACGCTCAAGTCCTCCGACAAAACGTGAATGGAGAAACCAGAATGAAGAAGATTCGGATAACTGACCTTCACGCCGATCTTCCGTATGAGGTAATCAAACAGAGAGAAGCGGGACAGCACCAAGTCCTCGAACATCGCTTCCTCAACCTTTTCAGAACAGGATCTGTTGGCACAGTGATTTCTCCTATCTGGCTTCCGGAGCAATACAAACCCAATGGTTTGAAACGCGGCATGCAGATTGCGGACGCGTTCTTGGAGGACATCAAAGAGTCCAAGTCATTCAGGCTAGCAACAAATCATAGAGAGTTGCTGGATTCGGAGAGGAAGGGAAAGATCAGCCTGATCTTGGGATGCGAGGGCGGGGAGATCATAGAGGATGACTTGAATCTTCTACGCGTTTACTACCGACTTGGGCTTCGCGTTTTCGGTTTCATGTGGAATCATCGCAACCTACTGGCGGACGGATGGTACCATGTCAGCGATGACCGAGGCCTGTCGGATTTCGGGAAACAGGTTGTCGAGGAGCTCGACAAGCTGGGGGTTGTGATTGATTTGGCTCATATGGCGCCTAAAGGATGGTGGGGCGTCGTGGACGTGGCGAAACATCCGCTGATTGTCTCGCACACATCCACGCGCGGTCCACCGGATCCTTCTATCCGCGCTATGACGGACGATCAACTGAAAGCTGTTGCGAGCAACGGCGGCATCGTTGGAATAATCGCAATCTACAGTCAAAGCATAATCAGGAGCATACCTGACCTCAGAGCCTATTGTGACCATGTCGAGCACGTTGCCAAGGTCGCTGGCCCGGAGCACGTGGGCCTAGGGCCCGATTTCGGCTACTTCCTAGTCGGAGCTCTAGCAAACGATGACTCCCAACCGGTGAAGGACCTTGAAGATCACTCGAAGCTTCATGGAGTGCTCACGGAGCTGTCCCGCCGGGGCATGTCAGAAGAGGAGATTCGCATGATCGCCCGAGACAATTTCGCGAGGGTCTTCAAGCAGGTCGTTGGGTGAGCAAGACATGAAGAACCTAAGGATAGTGGACCTTCACGCCGACTTCCCGCACGAGGTAATCAAGAAGAGGCCGCTTGGGGAACACCGAGTCCTAGAACAGCGGTTTCTCAGCATTCTCAGAAAAGGGTCCGTCGGGACTGTGATTGCTCCTATTTGGTTGACGCCGGAATTCAAACCCAATGGCTTGAAGCGCGGTCTACAAATCGCAGACGCATTTCTGGAAGACATAGCGGAATCGAAAGCATTCAAACTGGTGACTAGCTACAAGGAGTTACTGGATGCTGAAAGGAAAAAGAAGATTGGCTTGATTATGGGGTGTGAAGGTGGCGAAATCATCGAAGACGACGTTGACCTTCTGCACATATACTATCGCCTAGGCCTGCGGGTTTTCGGTTTCATGTGGAACCAACGCAACCTCCTAGCTGACGGATGGGACCACGCGGCTGACGACCGCGGCCTTTCCGATTTCGGCAAGCAAGTCGTGGAAGAAGTTGAGAGGACGGGCATCGTGATTGACTTGGCGCACATGGCGTCCAAGAGCTGGTGGGGTGTGATGGACATGGCGAAACACCCACTTATTGTCTCGCACACTTCCACACGGGGACCGCCTAATGCCTCCGACCGTGCCATGACGGACGACCAGCTAAGAGCTGTCGCGTCTAACGGCGGAGTTGTTGGGATAATCGCCGTGTACAGTGAAAGCCACATCAGAAGCGTACCTGACCTGAAGGCTTACTGTGACCATATCGAGTACGTCGCTAAGGTTGCTGGGCCGAAGCACATCGGCTTGGGGCCCGATCTGGGTTACTGGTTCTTTGAGAACGGTGTTCCTGAAACTTTCGCGGGTTGGTCCGACTGGAGGATGACGAAAGACCTTGAAGATCACTCGAAGCTTCCCGACGTTCTTCGCGAACTGTCCAAACGCGGCATGTCGGACAAGGAACTCCGCCTAATCGCCAGAGACAACTTCATGAGAGTCTTTAAGCAGGTCGTCGGCTGAAAACCAGCCACAACAACCCCAACTCTTACCTCGGCTACAAGTCTCGTTGCTTCGCCAGCCGTTTAGGAACACCCGAACCGCGCTACCCCACAACTCGGGGTCAGGAGGCTGGGGTCCTTGGGAGAAAAGTATCTGCGAGGTGGCACGAGGCCAGATGGCCTTTGGAAACCTCGAGGAGTTCGGGCTCAACTGTTCGGCATTTGGCCACTGCGTAAGGGCAGCGCGTATGGAATCGACAGCCAGTCGGAAGGTTGATTGGGCTTGGCATGCTTCCCCGAAGGTTGCTTGGACCCTTTCGCCTTGAAGGGTCGGGCACTGGGACCGCCTCCAACAGCGCGTTCGTGTATGGGTGAATTGGATTCTCATACAATTGAGACGTGGGACAGTTCTCCACTATCTGCCCAAGGTACATGACTGCGATATGGTCGCACATGTAGCGAACAACGCTTAGGTCATGAGCGACAAAGAGATATGTCAGGCCGAATTGCGACTGCAAATCCTTAAGGAGATTGAGTATCTGCGTTCGAACACTCATATCCAACGCTGAGACGGGCTCGTCGAGGATCACAATCTTAGGGTGGAGGGCAAGCGCTCTTGCAATGGCAACTCGTTGCTGCTGACCTCCACTCAATTCGTGTGGGTAGCGGTTGTATTGTTCCGCTGTCAGCCCAACTGCGCCAAGCATTTGCCTGACCGTACCTTCTCGAGGACCCGCGTTACCCGTCTTTTGAATATCCAACGGTTCCCGTACTATCTGCCCGATGGTCATTCTGGGATCCAAGGATCCCGCGGGATCCTGGAATACTGCCTGTATTTCACGATGGATGTTACCTAACCTTGATTTTGGAAGCTTTCCGTGGATGTCGTCCCCTTCGAACAGCACTCGTCCGGATGTTGGTTTCAACAGGCGAAGGATGACTTTGGTAGTCGTGGTCTTTCCGCAGCCGCTTTCACCAACGAGGCCAAAGGTTTCTCCATGTGTCACTTTGAATGAGATGTTGTCAACGGCTTTGACTGTTCGTGGTGCGTTGCTGGTCATCTCGCTGAGGGTTCGTTTTACCTGGAAGTACCTGCACAACTTTTCGACCTCTAGGAGAACTTCCATGAATCACGACTCCTTGTTCTGCTCAACTCGACTCCGAACGCCAGCATTTTGAGTAGCCCTCCGAGCCTTCGGGGAACGCTGGCGGCTCTTGGGTGGCACATCTATCGTCTGCAAGTGGACAACGAGGGTGAAACCGACAACCTAATGGTGGGTTGATCAAGTCAGGTATTGTTCCAGGAATCGAACTCAGTCGCTTGATTTCCTTGTCGGCTCTCGTTGTAGATTCCAACAGGCCTTTAGTGTACGGGTGTTTGGGATTCAAGAAAATATTTTGAACGGTTCCAAGCTCCATTCCATGGCCGGCGTACATCACGAGCGCTTCTTCGCAGACTTGCGCTACGATTCCGAGGTCGTGTGTGATGAGTATGACGGCCATGTTGTGCTTGCGTTGAAGATCCTTGAGTAATGAAAGAATCTGGGACTGCGTGATTACGTCGAGTGCCGTTGTGGGCTCATCTGCGATTAAGAGATCCGGTTTCGTCGCGAGGGCCATGGCGATCATGATTCTCTGCCGCATCCCGCCACTGAACTGGTGTGGATACTCTTTCGCTCGTTTTTCGGCTTCAGGTATTCCCATAGCTTCCATTAACTCAGCCGCTCTCGCCTCGGCTTCGTGTTGAGCGATCTTCTCATGCACCATCAGCGTCTCCGCAATCTGAAACCCGACTCTAAGAACAGGGTTCAAGGAGGTCATGGGGTCTTGGTAGACCATGGCAATGCGCTTGCCGCGTAGTTTGCGCATCTCCTCTTGGCTGAGCTTGATCAGATCCGTTCCGCTGTACAGTATCGTGCCTGAATCGATTCGTCCTGGCGGCCTAGGGAGGAGTCCCATTATCGTTAGTGCCGTGACGGTCTTACCGGAACCAGATTCCCCGACAATCCCCAAACCCACGCCTTTCTTGACGTTGAAGGATAGGTGTTCAACCGCATTGACCACACCTGACGCTAGGTAGAAGCGCACACTCAGGTCCTGCACGGACATCAGGAGATCATTTCTTTCTTTCTGCAACTTGGGCCGCCAGCGATTCTCGTCGTCGTTTGAGTTTAGGATTGAGAGCTTCTTTGAGCCCTTCACTCACGAAGTAGAACGCTAATGCAGTTATGAAAATGGCAAAACCTGGAAAGAATGACATCCACCATGTACCACGGAGCCAATAGCTCATCGAGACGTTGAGCATGAATCCCCAGCTAACAGACAGTGGAGTCAAGCCCAAGAATTCCAGCGCGGCTTCGGTCAGGATTACGGCCGGAATGCTCAGCGACGCATATACTAGGATTGAGTTTAGTTGGTTGGGCAGTAGATGCATGAACAGGATACGCTTAGAGCTCGCCCCCATCACCCTCTCTATTTCGATAAACTCTCGCTTCATCAGCGCAATCGAATCAGACCTGACCACTCGCGCCATTACAGGCCAACCGGTGAGCCCTATGGCAAACATCACGTTGAAAAGGTTAGGACGACTGAGCGACACGATGACGAGAATCAAAGGGAGAACTGGAATTGTCAGAAAACCGTCGGCAATTCGCATTATCAATCCATCCATCTTCCCGCCAAAATACCCAGCCAACAGACCAGCCATAGTGCCCACAACTGCAAGTAGACCGCCAGCCGCGAATGCAACTATTAGCGAAGTCCTCGCACCGAAGATTATCAGAGCAAGTTGATCTCTGCCTAAATGGTCTGTTCCCAAGATTGCGGAGAAACTTGGCGGCAACATTTCTCTGGTTATGTCGGGTGCTTCCACGTCTCCGGGGAACAAGTAGTTCGCTAGGAGGGCGGCTGCTATAAGGGCGATGAGGAAGAAGAATGAAAATAACGCTCCTCTGTTTCTGGAGTAGTTTCTCCAAAACTTTGAGGCTCTCGCAAGACGTGACTCAGTGGACGCGTCAATCATAGGTTATCCTAGGGTCCAATAATCCATAGACTATGTCGGTGAGGAGATTGGAGAAAATCGTGAGAATCGAGAAGATGAAGAAGAGCGCGAGGACGACGGGGTAATCACGCCTGCTGATTGAGTCGAACGTCAATGAACCTAGGCCGGGCCAGGAGAATACGGTCTCGGTGAGTATTGCACCTGTAAGAAGGGACCCAACGAATAGCCCCAGCATCGTCACGGTGGGGAGGAGGCCGTTGCGTAGGGCGTGCCTGTAGAAAACCAGCCTCTCAGAAAGCCCCTTGCCTCTAGCTGTCATGATGTAGTTCTGGTCAAGCACCTCTATCATGCTGGAACGGACGAGAAGCGAGAAATTTGCTATGTTGATGAGCGTTAACGCAGTCACTGGCAGTATGAGATGCCACAGGTAATCGATAATGCCAAAACCAGTTGCTGTAATGGATGTCATCCCACCAGCAGGGAGCACGTGCACAAAAACTGCGAAGACGGTCAAGAGGATGAACCCCAACCAGAAGACCGGCATTGAATAAAAGAAGAATGCGAAAGACGAGAGGAACCGATCCAGTAAGGAGTAGGGTCTTCTGACGGATAGGATGCCCATAACGATCCCGATGACGACTGTCAGTATTAGGCTCGGAACCATCAGAAGAAGAGTAGCAGGAATTCTTGATGCAATGACCGTGAACGCTGATTCACTGTAGAAATAGGAGAGCCCCCACTTTCCAGTTACCATTCCTTCCAAGTAGAGGAAGTATTGCTCTTGGATCGGCTTGTCCAATCCGAACTGTTTGAGGATCAAAGCCTTTGCCGCGGGCGTGATGCGTGGATTGAGAAATACTGTTTCAGGCCCGCCTGGAGCCAAATGTAGAATTGCAAAGTTCAGGCTCCCAACGACTATGATGAGAGCTATCGCTACGAGCGCTCTCTTTGCAATGTAGGTTGGGAGCCCCATTAAGATATCAACAAAAAGGGGGTTTGGGACGGTTTGGGGTCGCCACTAACTGGCTTTCTTCCCACGCCGCCCGAAGTAGTAAGCGAATGCTCCCACCACTATCACGGCTAAGACTGCGATAATCCCTAGCGTGGTGTAGTCGGGGCCTGGTGTTTCTGCAGCAGTCGTCGTTGTTGTTTGGGCAACCATGGTGAGTTGGGCAAGGTTCTGGTACTTGACAGCTCCCCAGTAGTCGTACGATGGATTCCCTAGGCCTAGGACGATTCCTTGCCATTTGGTATTCCACGCGACGACTTCGATTGCGTAGTAGAGGGGAATGTTCACCACATCTTGATATGCAATGCCGGCGATTCTCTGGTAAATCCCAACCCTTGCGTCACCACCCGTAGTGTTATCGCCGAGGGATACGAGGTATGTTGCGAAGGGGTTGTTGTAGCCACCGCCGTTCCATCCGCCTTGGCCGATGTTCCACGACGCGCCGTTCACATTGTAGCCGACGTTGGTTGGATCTGGCGATTGAGATTGACTCCAGAGGGCAACGTTCCAGTCCTTCGGAGGCGCCATGTAGTATCGAGCTCTGTAGCTGGCCAACTCCATCATGACCATATTCATGTCGATGCCCACCGCCCTGAGTGCATGTTGAATCAGCTGCATCATCCTGAGGACCCCCACAGTGCCCAAGCGGCCTGCTGAGGGCGCTATGAATGTGAGCTGCATTCGAATGCCATTGCTGCTGGCTGGGTATCCGGCTGCGTCAAGAAGCTTGCCAGCGGCAACACGATCATACGGGTAGGCTGGCGTTGGAATCGAGTCGTTCCAGACTCTCTTGCCGAGGTAGTACATGTTGGGTACAAAGATCTGGTTTGCCAATACATAGTAGCCATGGCCGAACGCATCATCTAGGATGCTTGAGAGGTTCATGGCCATCGCGATTGCTTGTCGGACCCTCAAGTCCGCGGTGGGGTTTTTGCTCCCGTCAGCGAGTGTTGGACGGAAGTTGGGAACAAAGTAGGCAAATATTTGGGGCTGCTCGACACCTAATTGGATATCCGGCACATTGCTGAACGCCTTGACGTCGGTTCCTGGCACGTTCATCACCAGGTCAACTGCGCCGCTTTCCAGGGAGATTTCTGCGGAAGTCGTGTCACGGAATATCTTGAAGATCACTTTGTCGAGTGTTGGTGTCCCACCCCAGTAGTATTTGTTGGCTGAAAGGACGTATCTGTCCCCAGGAACCAGTTCCGTGGGAACGTAGGGGCCTGATCCAACCATTTTCGACACGTCTAGGTTCGTTGTAGTCAGGTCAAGGCCTTCGTAGACGTGTTTGGGAAATATTGGGAAGCCGCCTGCGGCCGTGAAGAAGCTTCCTGAGGGATTCTGCAAGTGGAAAACTACTGTCTTTACATCGGGAGTCGTGATTGCGCCTGGCGCTATAGTGACGCCTGTGATGGTGCCAGTCTTCGCGGTCTGGAGCGAATTCCAGTAGCTGAAGAATGCGGGATTGCTCTCGCTCTCCAGCGTGGCGGTGAACACAACGTCATCTGCTGTTACGTCTTGTCCATCGCTCCACTTCGCGTTCGGCTGTATATTGAATGTGTACGTTAAGCCGTCCGGGGCAATGGTCCACGATTGTGCCAGCCCAGGAACCTCTTTACCGACCTTGTCCCATGCGATCAGTTCCGGAAAGACAATTGCGGCGTAGTAGAAGTTCAGGGCTTTGACTGGGTTGATGTCGCCGGGTTGTATGTCTGTTGTTGTGCCGATCACAAACACTTTTTCTTGTTGAGCGAATGCAAGCTGAACGGTTCCGACGATGGTCAATGCGACGAGGAATGCTGCTAATAGATAACTGATTTTCATTTTACCACCCGTCAAGTTCAACGGTTCATTCGAATTAAGAGCTTTATCTATATAGAAACTCGATGGATATCCCTGCGCGCGAGGCTGATTTGAGATATAACAAAATCAAGCCTCTTTTGATGTGGAAAAAGCCGAAGGAAGATCGAGACCCGGAACACTAGCTCAACACGGTGTCGGCTACGCAAAAAGTTATGACTGCAGGGTCGCAAACGTCCGAAGCGATTCAACAGGAGAACATGGATATCGTGCTCAGTGAAATTCGCTCTTCTGCAGATGAGGCGAGATTCCCGACTATTCTCTCACAACGCAAGCAATCTGAGGTTGTGAATAGGATTCTTGCCGAACGTTTGGAAACTGTTTTGCCGATGGCTATGAGGGAGACGGGCTTGGACATGTGGCTCATCATATGCCAAGAAGACAACTTCGACCCCGTCTTTACGACCTTGATCCCGATGGACACGTGGTGCCCTATCCTTCAAATCTTAGTCTTCTTCGACCGCGGACCAAGGCAAGGCGTTGAACGCATAAACCTCTCAATGACTGAGACAGGGAACCTATACGAAAGGCCTTGGAAGGGAAAACACCATCCCGAGCAGTGGCCCATGCTCAGGGAGATCATCGAGGCACGGAACCCGAAGAGGATAGGCATTAACATTGGCTCCGTCGAGTGGGCGGCAGGCGGCCTTACCTACAACCTCCACAAACAGCTCATCGATAATCTCCCGCAGAAGTTCGTTGAGCGCTTAGAGTCAGCTGAACCGGTCGCAACTCGGTGGCTCGCAACCCTGACCGATGAGGAGATCGGCCTCTACGAGCAAGTTACCAACGTTGCCCACGCAATCATCGCTGAATGCTACAGCAGAAAGACAATCATACCGAACATTACAACCACCGACGACTTAGTTTGGCACTACTGGCAACGTAGCGCGGACCTTGGGTTATCCTTGTCCTTCAGACCCTTCTTCAACCTCGTACGCAGCGACGAGGCAAAAGAAAAGTACGGCCCTGAGGACAACGTCATCCGCCCTGGAGACTGCATCCATTGTGACGTAGGGATCAAGTATCTCCGCTTGAATAGCGACCATCAAGAGTGGGCGTACATTCTGCGCCACGGCGAAGACGACGCTCCGGAAGGACTCAGGAGGCTTATGGCCGAGGGAAACAGGCTGCAGGACATCTTCATGTCAGAGTTCAAGCGGGGCCTCACGGGCAATGAGATCCTGCATAATATCCTCGAAAGAGCGAAGCGAGAGAATGTACCCAACCCAAAGGTCTACTCCCACAGCCTAGGCTACTTCCTCCACGAACCTGGCCCACTCATAGGTCTCCCTTGGGAGCAGAACCTTTGCGAGGGAAGAGGGGACGTGAGGCTTGAGCACAACTACTCATTCACAATGGAACTCTCAGTCGAAGCCCCGGTCCCCGAATGGGGCGGCCAGATGATGCGAATGAGTCTCGAGCAGGACGTCGTATACACCCAAGGCGTCTGCTGGCCCATGAACGGAAGGCAGACCAAGTTCCACCTACTCTGATGCTACTATAGGCCAGAAGTGTAGGAACGCACGCTCCTGCATGGTCGGGGTAGGTTCAGAGGA
>Ga0187886_1003003_pt1 | contig 12948 bp, 16 predicted proteins | sample June2016WEW_20_1_FD_133001 | JGI IMG/M metagenome (GOLD analysis project Ga0187886, IMG submission 133001) | Peatland microbial communities from SPRUCE experiment site at the Marcell Experimental Forest, Minnesota, USA - June2016WEW_20_150 | ecosystem: Environmental > Terrestrial > Soil >...
CTCTACGACTCTCTACTGCTCACGCAGCCACTCCACAAGCCACTACCTACTTTTCACCTACTACCTCTCTATACTACCGGCTATCCTCGCGGATATATAAAAAAATAAATATAAATAAACGGGCTTGGGGTGGCTTGGGATACCGTCAGGAAGATCTGGAATGACAGGGGAAAAAGCCTCGAGCGGAAGGAAGGCAGAGCGAAGCAGTTGTGCGCCTTGCCGTTTTTTGAAGTTACAGGCTGGCGCACGCCTTATCAGATGGTTCATTAACTCTGGTTAATTCCTAAAAGTGAATTAACCATAGTAAAGTATAAATCCTTCCTTTGACACTTAGAGGATAGGCAAGCAAGGTAATGCAAGGTGAAAAGGAAATGGAAAGAAGCATTGGATGTCTAAAGCATGAAACAGCGAAAGTCTTCAAAGCGGAGACCCAAGTCTGTTTTGCCAAGAACGCTGAAGCGAATCCTAAGCGACCCCTATGTGCGCCAAACAGCGAAAGAAGTAGTCAAAGAGATAGTAAGAAAGCTCTTGAATTCTCAGAAATAGAGGAATATGACGGCGAAGTGCTACAGAAACTGGGTGAATATATTACGATTATGTCTAGCCCCATCCGAATAAGAATGCTGAATTATTGTTTGGCAGAGCGTTCATTCACCAATATAATGTTGACACTTCGCTTGAATCCTGCATCTCTAAAACACCATGTGGATCTACTGCAGGCAGGCGGGTTCATAGAGAAAACAGGAAAAGGCAAGGATACACGATACAGAACAACAGGCTTAGGCTCAACAATGTTGGGCTTCGTTGGTGAAGTCCTGAGTGTCGTCAGGGCGACCTAGCGCTTGCTCAACACGCCTCATCTTCCCCCTTTTTTTCTAATTAGCACACCGACCCACCATAAGCCTGCGGACTTGTTCCGGCGCGGCGGTTGTTATTTGAATCCGATTATCTTTAGGATCCATTGATAGTAGATATAACGGCGAGAAAAATAATGGATCAAAATCTTCTCCATTGTTTTGCCTTCTTTCCGAAGTGTCCACCCTCCTCAATGTGATAGTGTTTGAGTTGGTTCCTGCCCCGTCTCTTCTTGGTTTTGATCTCCGGAGCGTTTGGGAACTCTAGATGAACCCTGGCTTGCGTGTTAATCAGCTCTTCAGGGACAGTGAGTTGTATCCGGCCATATGAATATGTAAACGGGTGGTTGTAGTACTTGAGCACTTTTGCCCTTTTGTCCAACGGCGCGTGTTTCTGGACCACGACCACCGCATCTGCACATAGGGTTCCATCACGATTGTAGTAGACGTCAAGCGATCTTCGAGGGCCCTTTCGAGGCTTCTCTTCTTTGGGACGTCGCAGAGTAATACCGAGCTGATCCTCGGCAATCCGAATGTTCTCAGGATAATGGACCTTCTGAAGGAACCCGAGATCTACGTCTTCCATTTCAGGATTGACTTTTCGGATCATTCTTCTGATGTTTGCTTTCTGCGTCTTGAGCGGCATTATAGGGGGCATGAGGTTTGTCGTGGGAGAACAGTGATATGAACTTTACTAAAAATAAACGCACTAATCTAAAATCGCTCCGGGAAAATAAATGGATCACGGGTTCAGTTAGTGTATTTAATTTTACAAAAAATATCCACATACATTGATCGAATCCGCCAGACAGTGCGATTAATTTTACCAAAAATAATCACACTAATCGGGCACATCTTGGAACCCATGAATTAGTTTCGCTCCGCAAATATCTGGCCAGTAGCAATGCCTCTTCGTTGATCAGAGTTTCTATTGTCTGCCTGTTTCCGTGCTTGATTCGCGGTATTTCGACCATTGACTCAAAGAAGGAGTTCAGCTTGCTTATCATGTCCTTGGCAGCCTCCTTCCTGAGAAACTCTCGCTGCCCCTTCTTGTTTGATGAGTATTCCTGGTTTTGGCGTACGAAATCCTTCTTCCGGAGTTTCTTGCAATAGTCTATCAGAAAGTCGTCAATCAAAAATCTATAGATCTCCATTACGTCGCACACCAAAGACGGCTTTGAGAACTGCTCGCTGTGGAGGAATCCCAAAAACGGCTCAAGTTTCGATCTGATAATTGCGCGATATACCTTCCAACGGAGAATTTCATAGCCGAGATTGAATACGTTATTCGTGCCGTCGTAAGCCTTGAAAGTCCTTCTCCGCTCGATCTTCATAGGTTTGGGCATCAACTTGAAGATCTGGTTGAAATAGCTCTCGGCACAGTGGCCTTCAATTGTCAGCAGTGCGTTCTTTGATTTGGCCTCAGCTACCTTCTTTTTGATTTGGATCATATCGTGCTGTCTCAGGCCGTATTTTCTCAAGACCTGGTTTTGTCCTGCGATCTTAGCCAACACAATTTCTTTGGCGATTGAAAATCCTTTGCCGTTCTTTATGGCCTCATATTGCGAGATCCGGGTCTTAACATGCGAATCATCGGATAGGCTTTTCATATAAGCAACAGGATTTCCGCGCGAAGTAAGGAAAACACAATCAATGCCCCACATTGCAGCCGTAGTCAGAGCAGTAACAGATGCGGAGTTGCCCATATTAAGTTGAATCTCTGAGATCTCGTTTTCAAACAGAGGATATTTCTCTATCTTTTTGTCTCTATGCCTTACCGTTAGGCATCCGTCGGCCCGGCCCAGGAAAGAACCATAGTCGGTCAAAAATAACTTCGCCGTTCTTGTCTTCATTCAAACTACCTCGCGGGCTGGCCCAGGCAAGGCCATTAAAAAACGTTGCTACTAAGAGATATTGTCACCCATTCTAGTTGCTTTGTGTGCTTCCCAAAGAGCAGGACGAGTGCTCAGTTCATATTGCCATCTTGAAAGAGTCGTCAGGTGGATAGCGTTCATGATAGACGTAAAATCCCCGTCTTCCTCGTCGCGTTAGAAACGCCTTATTACCTTTGGATAGCTTTTCCAGTTCATTAGCAAGTCGAGCATCACCAGGGTCGTAGCCTGCTTCTCGGAATTTTTTCTTCGTCTCACCAAACGTCTTTCCTAGTTTGAAGAACCCTTGCATGTAGATTTCGAAAATAACCTCTTTGGGTGGTTTCCGAACTTCCTCCTTTCCAAATATCAAAGCCACGTTTGTCCTAGTTAGACTGTAGAAGAAGGAGACATAACTGTTGAAATCACTGGTTAGGTCATTGCCGAGCTCTATGAGAGTTTCAAGATACTTTACGTAAGCTGGCAGGCATAATCTTGCAGATAAATCCGCTTGAATGGGCTCTGGAGGTGGAACATCATGCGGTCCTGTGTGAGTTCTAGTGAAATAAATGCTCTTCAACAAGCTGCATAAGGTGTCAGTTTGGTCGATCTTTTTGCCTTCTAATTCCTTTCGAAGTCTACCATTGCGGTTATCAAACTTCGGGTCCTTTGACAATTCTTCCCAGATCTTTGACGAGTTTATTCTGTCAACCTCTTGTAGCAAGTTTCTGACGATTCTTTCACAAAATATGCCGCTCGAAGTCATAGCATTTCTCCAAGCCTTTCTTTCCATTTCAAGGAGTACGTGAATGTAGAAAAAGACTGGGCTTAGGAAGAAGTAGAGTTCTCGAGCTTTACGGTGGTCACTCTTGAGCAATGCTTGAGAATAAGGAGCAACCGAGGTCTTGAGATTACTTCGGCCTCCCATCATTTTGTCCCAATCATCAATGGTTTCATTTATTTGGCTGCAAAGCTGCGCCTCGTCTTTCTTTCTTCCGCAAGAATACGCATAAAGTTCTTCGAGTGAATCGTAATGCTGCTTTTCCTTTCCAATAAGGTTGGGAAGCTCAATAGACATTCTTATTCAGTCCAAAACACCCATTCTTTTCCTTCTTTTGTTCCTTTCAGAGTCTTGCCAAGCCTTCGTTTCAAGGAATTCAATACTGCCTCATCTTTACCGCTCGTCGGCAGTCCCTTTTCCATCAGGGTTTTCATCACATCAGAGACTTTTCTCTTGTCTGGTAGTTTGAAATAATTCCCTTTGATTAATTCATCGATTTTGGGCGAAAACAGTTCTTTTCTCGCTCCGCCACGCTTTTCCTCTAGGCCTGTTCCCTTCTCCTCTGACTGCTTTTCCTCAGTATCCTCAGGACGCAAAGACTTCAACCATTCAAAAGCCTCTCTGTATCGCTCATTGACTTCCTTCGATTGGCCTTCATATTCTATCTCTGTTTCTCCTTTCTTGATTCTGAACCGAGATTTTTCTTCTGACATCATGACACCTTACTACGTTAGCGAGTATTAGGTCCCGCCAGTACCAAGCTCATGAATCATGTGAAAAGTCTCGCGCTCTGCCGCATCGGCCAGTTTGTATTCACTTGCCTTCTTTCTTCCTCTCTGTCTAAAGATTTCTGAGTGTTTCTTGAGATTAAAGGCCAAGTTCTCAAGTGAACCTACACCATGTTCTGCTAGGATTTGATTCAGGCTTGCCCATTCTTTTCCGTATGCTTCATGATATGCAGTCAACAAGTATCTGGAAACCAGAACCTGCTTTTCAGCATGACTTCCCTGAAGAGGAACAGTAAAAAGTGGTCCATCCTCCTTAAAGTCAAAGATGTTCTTTAGTTGTTCCACGGATAGAGCGCATTTGGTTGCAAACTCTTCGATTCTAGCTCCCAAATTTGCAGTTCCGCCTTTGCTTCTGGTCGTCCCAAGCGTCTCTGTTTTGTGTTCAGCGATGGGGGCCAAGAGCTTCGAAAACACAATTTCAAAAGCCTTTAAACGATATGGTTCCTCGATGTCTTTGGTGATATCTATAGCTCGTTGAATCGCTGCCTTTATCAAGTCATCTTCTGTATTCTTAGCCATCTTCATCACTGTCACATTCTGCAATTGCGCTTATAAATTAAATGCTTTGATGAATCGCGGTTGCAACTCACCATTATTGGCCGCGAGGCTAATGCTTTATATAGCCGTTTGCATGGGGCTGGCGCTTCAAAAAGCAGGGGGGGATATAATTGGAAAGTGAAAGTGTGCCCCGCCAAGATTGAAGAACCTAAGACCAAACGTAAGAAAAAAGGCAAAATATTGCGTGTCTGTCAAATGCACACAAAAGGTGCCAGTGTTGAGGAAATTGCACAGAAATTGGACATAAGCCCGCGATTAGTCCGGAGTTATCTCTGGCGTGGCCTAAATCCTGAAAAATACCGGGCATTGCTCCAGCGATATTTCACAAAGAAAAAAGAGACCGCGAAGCCGAACGGGATTTAGTCATCGGGCTGAGTTCCTTCTCTACTTCCTCCATTTCTATGATCATTTCGCGAGCCCGAAGCGCTCGGATTTCTTTATTCGCTCAGCAGTTTGAATTATGCGTATCTTCACTTTTCTTCTGTCGATCCACTGGTATTGTCCGTCGAGCTTGACGTACGCTTTACCTTTATGCCTGCTTCTGAAATCTTGGACGTTCTTTCTGTGCCTTTTGTGGTAGGGGTCCATCATCATTTTCCGTTTCATGTCTCTAACCCTCTTTGTTTTTGAATAAATAGCGGCCGCATTTCTTGCACTGGTAGCGCTGTCTTCGTCCTTCCGGTGTCACGTCGAAGCCTGCTCTCCAAATGTCGGTAGATCCGCAGTAACATTTCATTCCGGCCGTGGCTATCAGTCTCTTCGCAAGCCTGATCTCGGAGTATGTCATAGATCTTCGCCTCAGTGTCCGACGAGTTTATACCAGATCATGACTATCCATCCCTTGGTTGACTCGTAGAGCTGCACGTTGTTTACGTAGGTCTGCATGCAACCTTCAAGCGCATCGTTGGCCTTCATTACGAGCTTTTGAAGATCCTGTTCTGGGCCCACTATGATTATTTCGTGCGGCACTATCGGCATTTTGTTCTCATCTTTCATTTGTCTCCCTCCATTTCAAACGGTCTTTCTTTTACGTACTTCCCGTTCACTTTCTTGGCTTCAAAGAGTCTGTTTGCCAGCTCAGGATGTCCAAGAAGTATGAGGATTTTGTCGTGCTCTATGCGCTTTGGGTCGTCTCCGAGAAGTCTGCGGATCCGGATTATCTCCAGTGGGTCTTCAATGTCGCTGTCGATCCTGAGATGAAAACCTCCGTGTGCCGTTTTTGTCACCTTTGTTCTTCCGTAGCTCAGCGCTTTGCGGTATGTTGACAACAGTTTTGCTTTGCTGGGAGAATCTATGTCGACGGTTATCACCATGGCCACCACAGAGTGCCCCAACCGCCGGACTTGGGCATGCACCAGTTCGTCTTTTTGTTTAAGCAAATGTATCGCGGTTTGTAACTATTTGTCCTCCCGGTGTATCGGTATCCAACGATTCCCTCGTCCCAGTTTTCGCCTTGAATGTGGATTCCCACTGCTTCCATTTTGGTTGCGGCTACGAATTCCCAGAACAACATGTTCCTTCGGCTGTTTCTCTTCGTCAACGGAATTCTCAACGTGAACTCGAATTCTCTGTCCTGGCTTTCTCCTTTGCCAGCGACGTAGTCGAAGTAAACTGTCAACTCCAAAACGCGGAATCTACCTTGCTTTCCACCTATCGGTCGTCCAGTTAGAGTCTTCGGTCTCCATAATGGGATTGTCTGTGTGGTCATTACTTATGCCCCAGCTTCTCTAGATTGCGCTTTATTGTTTCCCGGCGCTTATTGATGGCATCTGTGAAAGGCGTTTCGCTTGTGCTTTCTTTGATATCAGGTCTTATTGCTCTGTAGGCTTCTTTCAGCAGCGTGTAGAACAGAGGCAGCTTTATGTAGTGTCCTCCGTTCTCAGATATTGCTTCGGCGTCTCTCAGAAGTGTCCATTGTTTCTCGCCGGTTGATGGAGAAAAGCCCTTTCTTATTGTCCACAGCGCTCTGTCTTTCTTGAGATTGCCTGTTCCTTCATCATTGATCCAAACTATCAGCTCATACATGCTCTTTGCAAGCTCGTAGTTAGCAGGCCTGTCGTGCACTTTTTCGTAAGGGCTCACGCCTTCTCACCTGTCTTAGCCTTTCTTTTTCCTTTCCACTTGCGTTTCCCGTAATTTGGGTTCCGTTTGTCTCTGCCCGCAAGACGCCATATCATGACAGCCTTTCTGTGCGCTTCTCTGTATTCGTCAGTGCCCGGTCTGAGACCCACCAAGAAGCCTTTCAGCAATCCGTCGTGCACTTGTTTTTGTTTTGGCGGGAATTTGAAATTTCTGAGGTCTAGCCGCTCCGCTGACCTGCGTTTATATGTCTTCAAAAAACCACCTCGAAACCGACCGTCCATCACGTTCACATATATAAACGTTTTCACGGTCACTGAATACCCGGTTTGAATTCATTGTTATTTTTCTTTTCTGGTTGAAATTCAAACGATTTGAAGGAATTTAAGGTTAATCGAAGTCCTGATGGTTAAACCTTTGTATTTTTGAAACCCGTTTAGCAGCACAGTTAGACAAGCTTTTTATAGCGGTTTAGTGGTCGCCCGCGGCCGAGGTTAGACAAAATGGTCTACAAAAATCCGAGAAAACAACGGAAATACCAACGCGATTACAAATGGGCAAAGAGGCACGGACAGAAGTTCAAAAACCCATGGAAAGGTCTCGAGAAACTGGGCACCACGAAGATCAGGCGCAAGTCGAAGCTAATGCACGGCAAGAGACGCAACGCAATCCGGGGGAGCTTTTGAAAATGCGAGAGAAGCACAGGCAAAACAGGTACGGCACTAACAGGAAGAAATGGATCCAGAAGGCTATACCAAAGAAGCGCAGATGCAGACTGAGAAAATACATCCGGAGAGAATACGGATCGGCCAGCTTTGAATCAGGCGCTAAAGGCAGACTTCGGATCAAGTCAAGTGTGCTGAGAAGCGTCGCTGAGAAGTCCGGATCGATTGCTAAGGCTGCTCGTTTAGCCAAAACACTCCGGGGGCTCCGCAAATGACAGCCCAAACAAGAACCAAACGCCAATATTTGTCCGCAAACGTCCACAGAGCCTACAAACCAGGCACATGGCTCTCACGCCATAAAGACGGCCAGCATTTTCAAGTCGGGCAGAAGGCACCGATGAGTCCAAGACACTGGAAGACAATGGCGCATAGAGACAAGGCAAATGTTACTTCTCTAGAGCTTGAAGCGGTTAAGGCAGAACGCGACATGGAAGCAAAAGGCGTGAAGGGCTTCATGATCGGTATAAAGCTCAAAGACGGCACCAGAGAAGAGATCCCTCTAATGGCACAAAATTGGCACCAAGCTTTCTTCATAGCGCACAAGAACATGATGAAATACGACCCCGAAGACGTTGACGAGATAGTCATAGTCGACCCGAGCCTTTCAGAAATAGCCCACGCCATTTCAGGTGGAGCACACAAGTTCGCCTCAGCAATTAAGGCGGGTGTGGAGAAGATACCTAGCTACGCAAAGAGAGGTATAGCATTCGCAGAAAAGGCAGCAGTAAAAACAGCAAGGGAAGCAGGAAGAATTGCAAGGATTCCTGGCGAAGCAAGAGACGTCTACGAGCTTGAGAAAGCAAGAAGAGAAGGCGCACCAAGGACTCCAACAACGGAAGGGCAAACAGAAGAGCAAATACTGGCCGAAGCCTCAAGGCTCCAAAGGATAGGAGTTGCAGGAGCTGAACCGGTTAGGGCTGCAAAACCATCAGAACCTTCCGCATTCGCCGGATACACAGCTGAAGAATGGAAAGCATTGAGAGAAAGAAGAGCAGCTGAAGCAAAAGCCAGAGCAGCGCCAATGACCAGATCAGAGGCAGAAAGGAGAAGGCGGACCTCAAGCAGGCCTTTCCAGAGCAGTGTATTTGGCTCTAAGGAAGCAGAAGACACAGCTCCAGAAGAGCAGAGCCCGAGCACGGCTCTCAGGAAGGTCAAACGACAGCTCAGAAGAGCGCAGAGAGCACTCCGGAGACTAAGCTGAACAGGGATTGAGTCTCATGAAACGAAGATGGCGCAGTAGACATTCTGACGGCCAACACTTTCTGACATACGATGCAACTTCGAGACCCGCGCCTAAGAAATGGAAGTCAAAAGGGAACATACGTTCTGCTCAATCCGTAATGTCTCCTGCTGCTTTGAAAGCCCTTGAGAAAGAACCTAAAGCCTCTGTAATAGCCAAGACTTCTGTCGGCGGGGCCGAGAGTCCTTCTCTCGGATCTTTCATAGAAAGCTCAAAAGGCATTGACGGTGCGGTATGGAGAGCAAGCGCAGCAAGCATTGAACTCTTGAAGAGACAGGCAATAAGAAAAGGGCTGAGCGCAAAGATAGAATGGGCAACGCCGCAGGAATGGCTCGGAAGAGTTCCTTCAACTGTCAGCGTTAAAATACCGGCAGTAGTCCAGCGCAGAGACCAATACGACCAAGAGAGCCTGGCATACGCAAAGAAAGCAATGCTATCAGGAAAGGTGCTGCCGGTGGGCTTTCTGGACTACAGCGAAATGAAAGGGCCGTATGCCTCTCACGATTTTCGCCATAGAATGAAGACAGCCATGGATCTCGGGATCAAAAAGGTGCCAATTGTAATTCTGGGACAAAAGTCGGTAGAACTGAACGGAAAGGTAAAGAGGTGACAACAAATGCCAAGACGACTGAAAGGAGCAAAAAGCAAGAACTATGGTGGGATGCGTTTAGCCCCGCTAAGACGAAGTAAAGCCCCACAAAAGTTCTAAGTAGAGTCCGTCAGACTCGCCAACTCAAGTCTAACGGCAAATGCCCCGCAGGCTCTTCCTGACATCTCCAATCTCCCCTGCGGGGCAGTGAGTAAGTCAAATACGCCTCGCAAAATGAGCGTGGGGAACGGGCCTTGGCAGCTCATACCTGTGTCGTTGCCCAAGAGCTGCTAAAGTCCAACTTATGCGAAAAGGCGGTATAAAAGTGGTAGGAAGTTCAGGAAGGCATCTCGCCCGACATTCAAAAAGGAAAGCAGAATTGAAAAGGCAGCAGTATTTGAGGCGAAGATATCGTTAGGTCTTATTTATGAAACCATTCTCCAAGCACGATCATACCCTTTTTCTCCATTCAACTTATCACCACGTCTTTTCCGGCCGCCGTCACAAACCTGCAAGTGTCATAAACGACCTCAGGTACGTTCTGCCTGCTGGCTACAAGTTAGGACCAAGACGGAGTGCGCGCCAAAAGAAAAAGTAATAAGTCAGTTTAATTATATCTTGAACCTATGCTTGCCCTTGACATAGATAATGCATATGCGTGTTTCAAGAAGCTTGCGGGCACTTTTGAAGAATTGTCTTTGTCGGAATCAGATTCAAGAGCGAAAATCTTAGATCCCATTTTTAAAGATTGCCTAGGCTGGACTGAAGATGACATAACTAGAGAAGAACACATTCATAAAGGATTCATAGACTACACTTTCAAGATTGACGATCGACCTGTTTTTGTGCTTGAAGCAAAAAAAGTCGGCTATTCTTTCATCATTTCTGAAGCTCTAAAGAAGAGACGATACAAGATAAATGGAGCTATCTCGACAGACAAAAAGATTAGTGAAGCCATCAATCAAGTTCAAGCGTATTGTACAGAAATAGGAGCAACATATGCGGTTATCAGTAATGGGCATCAATTTGTTATTTTTGAAGCTTTTAGACGATTTGGCAAGTGGAGAGAAGGATCTTGTGTAGCCTTTTCTTCTGTCGAAGACATTGTCAACAATTTCTCTTTGTTCTTTGGCATCTTGAGTAAGCCAGCGGTGATTGGGGGTTCCTTGAAAAAGAACGTGGCTAAAGAATTGGTTTCGTTAGAGTTCAAGAGACCCCTAGATTTTGTTCACAACGAAAGTGCAACCGTTGGCTGGAATGTGCTAGCGGCTCGTTTGACCACGATTGTTCCTTATATTTTTAAAGACATAACAAAGGATTCACAGATTGATGTCCTCAGGAAATGCTACGTAAGACAAAAACAGATTCGCAACACAGACAACGTCCTTCGTACGAGTTTTGACAAGTTGCCGTACTATGCAAAACATTACGACATAAACTGGTTCAAAGAAACGGAGACAGAGGCCGGAGAGTTCCAATTAAGTTTTGAGAAATGCAGGGAATTTCTTAGAAAAGAAGGAGGGCTCGGTTCGGTCATCATGCTTCTCGGAGGTGTGGGATCTGGCAAGACAACCTTTATCCATCACTATTTCAAGGTCGTAATGTCCGACAGAAAAGACATTCTATGGTTCTATGTTGATTTCGGAGTCTCCCCGCCTGATATTTCTGAGATTGAAGGTTTCATCTTCGACAGTATTGTTCATGAATATCAAGAGAGATACAGGAAAAGGTTGGAAGACTCGCTGAAGGCTGTTGGCGTAAGTTCTGTCACTGCTAACGGTGAAAGCCTGCTGGCGTTCTTCTCCATGCTCAGATATCAATCCTATACGATCGCAATCGTCCTAGACAATGTTGATCAACATAGTTACACTACACCAAAATATCAGGAAAGAGTATTCGAATATTCTCAATACTTTGCGAATAAGTTCAAGACTATTACCTTTGTCACACTTCGTGAAGAGTCTTTTTTCAAATCAACTAGATCAGGCGTGTTGGACGCCTATCACTTGCCAAAGTTTCACATAGAATCACCAAACTTTGAGGAATTGATCCGGAAAAGAATCGAATATACGCAGGAATTTCTAACCACGCAAGAACGGGAAAGAGCATCGCTGGATGTTAGCCCACTGGGTGAATGGATTGTTGTCAAAATGTTCTTCACGATTATCAACTACTCTATAAGAGAGAGCCGAAGAGTAGGAAAGGAGATTTTGCGATTCATAAATGACGTGTCAGGGGGCGATATGAGACAAGCGCTACGCTTCATAAACGCTTTCATGACATCCGGGAACACAGACGTTGAAGAAATGATAGATGTAGAGACCAGCCTTCCACCTGAAACCCCAGAGTACAAGCATTATCAAATCCCTCTACATCATATCATAAAATCCATAGTTTTAGAAGACTACAAGTACTACTCGAGCTCCCACAGTAGTGTAATGAACGTATTTTCCGTAAACCCTCAACATACGTATAGTTATTTTCTTCACCTCAGAGTTCTAGCTTATCTCAGCAAAAGGATGAACTACTTCATCGCACTTGACAAGGGTTTCATAGATATTAACCAAATCATCGAAGACGCTGAAGTGGCCGGAATAAGCCGCAAGGCAATTGAAGACTGCATGGGCAGACTGTCGCAATTCGGGTTGGTCGAATACGACAACCAGAGCAAAGAAGGTTTCAAGACAGCCCAATATGTCAAGATAACTGCGACTGGTTTGTACTATCTTGAAGAACTCGCCCACAGCTTTCCTTACATTGACTTGGTATTTATGGATACTCCGATCTGTGAAGAAAAAACCCTCAAAGCTCTGAGGAGAGGATTGAACGCTGATTCTATACTGAACAAGAAGGATCGCATGGAGGCAAGATTCGAACGTACTCATACGTTCCTCAAGTATCTGAAGCAAATGGAAGATGATGAGCTTAAGAGCAATCCTGAGCTGTCTTTTTCAGAATTCGGCAATGTGAGATTCATGGACAACATAATCGCAAATTGGAAAATGCAGGTTGAATATATAAGAGAAAAGTTGTGAGCTTGAGGCTCGAGCTATCGATCAGCGCAAATATCTCAGGGAACGAATATACAGTGAGCTATGGAATGCATATGTCAAGGCCGCGCGGTCCTTTGTTCACCAAATGGGAATTGTGATGTTAGCAGGCCCTTGTACCTCGAAATCTTATTGACGATTTTGTCAATTCCATTGCCTCGTCCTTCACTATCACACCCTCACTCCCTGTGCGTGTGCGTGCGCGCGTGTGTGTGTGTCCTCCTCCCCCCGTTCTTTCTTTTCTAGAATCCCTTAGGAAAACCCAGGAGTCTCTCTTCCCAGGCCACTCCCCCGTTTATTTATATTTATTTTTTTATATATCCGCGAGGATAGCCGGTAGTATAGAGAGGTAGTAGGTGAAAAGTAGGTAGTGGCTTGTGGAGTGGCTGCGTGAGCAGTAGAGAGTCGTAGAG
>Ga0187886_1003004_pt1 | contig 12939 bp, 10 predicted proteins | sample June2016WEW_20_1_FD_133001 | JGI IMG/M metagenome (GOLD analysis project Ga0187886, IMG submission 133001) | Peatland microbial communities from SPRUCE experiment site at the Marcell Experimental Forest, Minnesota, USA - June2016WEW_20_150 | ecosystem: Environmental > Terrestrial > Soil >...
CGAGATCAGGGGCTACGTCCGCGCGACGAAGATCCCCCGGGAGTCGCTCACGCGCATGGCGAAGTTCGCCGTCGTCCTGGACCAGTACGTGGCCGAGCACGAGCTGGTGGGAACGGCCATCCAATGCTGGACGTCCATGGAGGAGAACTTCGGCGTCGTCCCGTGCACGGCCATGAGCATGCTGAGCAACGCCCTGCTGCCGAGCGCCTGCGAGACGGACGTGACCGGCCTCGTGGGCATGTACGCCATGATCCAGGCATCGGGCAAGCCCAGTGCGCTGGTGGACTGGAACAACAACTACGCGGACGACCCTGACAAGTGCGTTCTCTTCCACTGCAGCAACTTCCCCCAGGACCTCCTCGGAAAGAAGGGGGTCATGCAGTACGGAGAGATTCTCGCCGGCACGATCGGCCGGGAGAAAACATATGGAACCATCGGGGGCAGGATCCGGCCCACGGACTTCACCTACTGCCGGGTCTCCACCGACGATACCGGTGGAAAAGTCCGTGCCTACGTGGGTGAAGGAGAGACCACACGGGACCCCATCGCGACATTCGGCGGGTACGGCGTGGCGCACATTCCGCGGCTCCAGGACCTCCTGCGCCACATCTGTGCGGGCGGGTACGAGCACCACGTGGCGATCAACCCCTCGCGGGTGGCCGGGGTAGTCCAGGAGGCGTTCGTACGGTACCTTGGCTGGGACGTGTACAATCACGACCGCGGCGCCGCGGCGTGAGACGGAAGGAGGAGCCAGTGGCAAAGGACACGTTGATCATCGGGATCGACTTCGGCACGGACTCCGTGCGGGCGGTGGTGATCGATTCCCAGTCGGGCAAGGAGCGGGGAAACGAGGTTGCATACTACAGGCGCTGGGCGGCAGGAAAGTACTGCGACCCGGCAAAGAACATGTTCCGCCAGCATCCGCGGGATTACATCGAGGGCATGGAATCCTGCGTGAAGGGGGCGCTGAAGAAGCTGGGCGCGAAGGCGGGAAAGAGAGTGGCGGCCATTGGCATCGACACCACGGGATCCACGCCCTGCGCCGTGGACAGGTCGGGAACTCCCCTTGCGCTCACGCCGGGATTCGGGGAAAACCCCAACGCCATGTTCGTCCTGTGGAAGGATCACACGGGAGTGAAGGAGGCGGAGCTCATCAACCGGACCGCCCGCGGATGGGGAGGGACCGACTTCACGAAATACGAGGGCGGCGTCTATTCCTCGGAATGGTTCTGGTCGAAGATCCTCCATGTCCTGCGCTCTGACAGCAAGGTGCGCGGCGCGGCATTTTCCTGGGTCGAGCACTGTGATTGGATGCCGGCGCTCCTCACCGGGATCACGGATCCCCTCACCATGAAGCGGAGCCGCTGCGCCGCGGGGCACAAGGCGATGTGGCACAGCGACTGGGACGGCCTCCCTCCTGAGGCGTTCCTCGTAAAAGTCGATCCGCTCCTGCGGGGACTGCGCGCACGCCTCTTCAAGGACACGCACACCTCGGACCAGAGCGTCGGCGGCCTTACCGAAGAATGGGCGAAGCGCCTGGGCCTGCAATCGGGCATCGCCGTGGCCGTGGGCGCATTCGACGCGCACATGGGCGCAGTCGGCGGCGGCATCACGGACCGCACACTGGTGAAGATCATGGGCACGTCCACCTGCGACGTGCTGGTGGCCCCGCGAAGGGCAGTCGGCTCCAGGTGCGTCGCGGGGATCTGCGGCCAGGTCGACGGCTCGGTCATTCCCGGCATGGTCGGCCTGGAGGCCGGGCAGTCCGCGTTCGGCGACGTGTACGCGTGGTTCAAGGACCTGCTGTCCTGGCCGCTTCACGACGCGGGGGGCGGCGCCCGCGGCGCGAAGGCGGCGGCCCTCGCCGAGGCACGCCGGGACATCGAGGACGGGATCCTCGGCAGGCTCGCGGCCGAGGCCGAGAAGGTCGATCCGGGGGAATCCACGGTTGCCGCGCTGGACTGGCTGAACGGTCGGCGCACGCCCTTTGCCGATCAGACCCTGAAGGGTGCCGTCGTGGGACTGACGCTGGGAACGACTGCGCCGAAGATCTTCCGAGCCCTGGTGGAGGCAACGGCTTTCGGGTCACGCGCCATTGTCGAGCAGTTCCGCAAGGAAGGGGTACCGATCAATGCGGTGATCGCCCAGGGAGGGATCGCGCGGAAGAGCCCCTTCGTGATGCAGGTCACGGCGGACATCCTCGGGATGCCCATCCGAGTCGTCGCCTCGGACCAGGCCTGCGCGCTGGGCGCCGGAATGCTCGCGGCAGCCGCGGGCGGAGTCTACCCGTCGGTGCCCGAGGCCCAGAGACGCATGGGCAGCGGCTTCGACAAGGTCTACAAGCCGGACCGGGCCAGGACATCGCGCTACCAGGCCCTGTACGGCCGGTATACCGAGCTCAGCAGGAGCCTCGAGCCGCTATTGAGGAAACTCTGAGGCGGTTTCATGAAGACGCGGAGAAAGGCATCGACCGAAGGGCGGATTCAAGCATCCACACAGGGCACGGACAGGAAGCGCCTGATGCGCCTCCGCGAGGAGGTCTACCGGGCGAACATGGACCTGGCGGCGCGGGGGCTTGTCGTCTCGACGTTCGGCAACGTCTCCGGCATCGACCGCGAGATCGGGCTCATCGCGATCAAGCCCAGCGGCGTGGACTACGAGGACCTTGCGCCCGGCAACATGGTCATCGTGGATCTCGAGGGAAAGAAGGTGGAGGGGGACATGAACCCCTCCTCCGACACGAAGACCCACGTGCGGCTCTACCGGGAGTTCACGGAGATCGGGGGCGTGGTGCACACGCATTCCCGGCACGCCACGGCCTGGGCCGAGGCGAAGAGGCCCCTGCCCTGTCTGGGAACCACGCATGCTGACTACTTCCACGGCGAAGTCCCCTGCACCGCGGTGATCACCGACGAGCAGATCCGCAAGGATTACGAGGAGGAGACGGCCGTGCAGATCCTCGACGCCTTCAGGAAAATCGACTACCGCGCGATGCCCGCCGTGCTCGTCGCCTCTCACGGCCCATTCACCTGGGGCAAGGATGCGGCCGAGGCCGGCTACCACGCGTGGATGCTGGAGTTCGCGGCCGAGATGGCCGCGATGGCGGTACTCATCAATCCGCGGGTCCGCGGAGTGAAGCAGTCCCTCCTGGACAAGCACTTCTTGAGAAAGCACGGGAAGAACGCCTACTACGGCCAGGGCGGGGCGCATGGCTAGGACGAAGGTCGGGATCGTCGGCTGCGGGAATATCAGCGGAATCTACCTCTCCAACCTCGAAAAGAAGTTCGAGAACGTGGAAGTGGCGGCCGTGGCGGATCTCGTGCCCGAGCGCGCGCAGGCGAAGGCCGTCGAGCACGGCATCCCCCGGGCATGCTCCGTGGAGGAACTGTTCGCGGACCCTGGCATCGAGATCGTCCTCAATCTGACCGTCCCGCTTGCCCACGCGGAGGTGACGCTCCAGGCCATTTCCGCCGGGAAGCACGTGTACACGGAAAAGCCGCTGGCTGTCTCCCTCCGAGAAGGGGAGCGGATTCTCACCCTGGCACGGAAGAAAGGCGTGCGCGTCGGGGCCGCGCCGGACACCTTCCTGGGTGCCGGCATCCAGACCTGCATCCGGCTCATAGGCGAGGGGGCCATCGGCATGCCGGTGGCGGCCTCGGCTTTCATGACATGCCATGGTCACGAGGCGTGGCACCCGGACCCCGCCTTCTACTACGCGCAGGGCGGCGGCCCGGTCTTCGACATGGGACCGTACTATTTCACCGCGCTTATCGCGCTCCTGGGCCCGGCGCAGAGGGTGTGCGGATCGGTGAAGCGGACCTTCCCCCGGAGGTTCGTGAGCTCCGGACCGAAGGCGGGCCAGGTCATCGACGTGGAAGTGCCCACGCATGCCGCGGGCACGATCGACTTCGCCATCGGCGCGGTGGCGACGTTCGTCATGTCGTTCGACGTCTGGCATGCCCAGCTTCCCCACATCGAGATATATGGAAGCGAAGGGTCGCTGAGCGTTCCTGACCCGAACACGTTCGGCGGGCCGGTCATGATCCGGGGCGCTGACGACGCCGAGTGGCGGGACGTGCCGGTACCCTCAACATTCGCGGACAACTCACGGGGCCTCGGGCTCTCCGAGATGGTCGATGCGATGCGGGAAGGCCGGCCGCACCGCGCATCCGGCGCGATGGGGCTTCACGCGCTGGAGATCATGCACGCCGTGCACGAGGCCTCGAGCGCCGAGCGCTACTCCACGCTCAGGTTCCCCGTCGGCCGTCCCGAGCCCTTCCCCGCCGCCGCGGAAGGCGCCGCAACGGTGACCCCGAGTGGCCCGACGGACTCATAGGCTTATAATAGAAGACAAGGAGGGACCCCATGCAGTGGTTCGGCAGGGGCCGGGAGGAAAGCCCGGACGAGTTCTGGCGCAACACCGCGGCGAAGCGCGGCGGCGAGATCGGATTCACGACGTTCGCCACGCTCCTGGGCCGTTCGGCCGACCAGCCGCTGGACCTGCCGGGGCTCCTGTACCTGGTGGGTGAGACGGTGTGGTTCGAGGATTTCGAGCGCGACAACTGGCTGTCAAAAATCATGGGAGGCCGAAAGAAGTTCGAGAAAACCGAGATCTCGTTTTTCCGGGGAGAGGTCCGCGCCATGCAGCTCGTGTCGCGCTCCGCAGCCGCTCGCTGCATCGCGGGGGCCGTCGCGGCGGAGAAGCTCAGCCCTGTCTCCGCCGTCGGCCGCTTCCTTTCGACACCGATCGTCCAGGTGTCCCTCTCCAACGGTACGTCGCTGTTCTTCGATATGATCCGCCGAAGCGAATTCATCGCCCTGTTTTCTCTCAGCGCGGGCGCTGCGCCTCCGCGGCAATGATCTCGCCGACCTTCGTGTCGAAGGAGTCTCCCGCGCCCGCGGCAGCGCTCCGTTTCTGTTCCGCGCTGATGTAGTCCGCGCGTTTCCTGGCCAGCTCCGTGAGGGTCCGGTTCAGCCCGTCCCGGGCTTCCTGCTGCTTCACGATGTACCTGGTCCGCTCCGCGGGGGCCATTTTCTGCATCTCGGGGGGAAGGAGCTCGGTGGAGACCTTTGCCGGATCGATCGACCCGTCCCCGTAATCCGCAACGAGGTCTCCGGTGCCCTGGATAGCCTTGCCGCCGCTGGCGAGATTGTACGCGGCCCGATCCGCGGCGACCGATGCCGGCGCCGATGCCGCCTTCTCCACCTTGCTGCGGGCCTCGGCCTGGCGTTCCCGGTTCCCGTACGCAACCATCGTGCCGCCCAGCGCCGCGCTCACCCTTGCAATCTCCTCGTCGAAAGGAGTGGTCATGGCAGTCATGTTGCCCGACTGCGCCAGTGCGACGTACGAACCTTCCGACAGCCGTGCGATCTCCTGCCATACCGGTGTCGTCTCGGCCACATCTCCGCACTGCACCGTGTTGATGATGAGACCCTTCTTCACCGCCGCTCGGCAGCTCTCGGGGTATTTCACGTCGTCCCGATAATCCATGTGAGGCGGATAGTCTCCCACGAGGAATATGATCTTCAGCACGGTCCTGTCCGCGGACCAGCTCAACCCGGTCACCGCGAAATACAAAGCCTCGTTCACGCTTTCCGGGTCGTCTCCCCCGCCGTCGGCTGTGAATGACTGGAGGTCCTTGAACACCGAGTCGATATCTCCCGTGAGGTCGAACCTCTTCGTCACGTACTCGTCTCCCCTGTCACGGTAGGTGACGAGCCCGATCCTCACCTCCGGGGTCGGCTTCTGCGCGATGACGCTGTTGGCGATCGACCAGATCTTCTGCTTGGCGCCCTCGATCAATCCGCCCATCGATCCAGTCGAATCGAGGACGAAAGCGACCTCCACCCGCGGCCGGGCCGCGGAGAATCCCGCCGCGGCCAGAATGCCACGGGGTACCGTGGCGGCGGCGATATACATTCCCGCCGCGGCCGCGATCATGATTGCCTTCCTCATCGTGTATCCCTCCTCGCCTATTCCCTGACGCTCACGAGAACGCCGTCCACGACGACATCCACGTTGTTTCCCAGCGCGAGCCACCGGGCCGCGGCCGGGGATTTTCTCAAGAGATCGAAGTACGCGGCGCTGCCGAACCGGACCTGCTTCTGCGCAAGGCCGCGCTGCGACTGCGCGGTGGAATCGGTCCAGACCATGCCGTTCTGGTAGAAGGCCCTGCCGCCGATCACCCGCACCTGCTGCGCATAGTTCTGCTGCTGTGCCGCGCGGTAGCCGCCCTCGCCGCCCGTCATGAGAGGCGCCGCCTTCTTGTCGAGTCCCGCCGCGGGTGCGGCCTGCGGCACGTTCGTCACGGACATGAGGCCCTGCATCGCCATGGAGTTCTCCACGGCCGACGCGCCGGCGCGGCTCGCCTCGGATGCGGCCTCCCGGCGAACCGAGTCCAGGCGCGACTTCGCGCTGTCCATCGCTTCCCGGTCCTTCTCCATCTCCTGGTACGAGCGGAGGTTCACCGGGACGCTGCGGCGCGCCTCGTCCTCCAGCACCAGGTACGCCGTGTACGGCGTGACGATCCCGAAATCCCGCGAGAGGCGGATGACCTCGTCCTTGAGCTCCGAGGACTCCCCATGCATCCTCATCTCGTCGAGGAGCCAGCCCACGCGCCGGGTAGCCCACAGCTGGGGGACGAACGAATCCCCGGACGTCTGCGCCGGGAAGCTCACGTCCGCCGCGAACGCGCGTGGTTTTCCGTTGAACGTACCCGAGATTTTCACCGCTGCCGCGCCGGCCCCGGAATAGCGGCCGAACACCACGAGCATGTCCCCGTTGAACAGGTCCGGCAGTGTGGGCGGAAGGAGCTGCGTGACCCTGATCGAGGGATTGGTGAATGCCAGGGACAGGTTGGTGAGCACGGGATCCCTGATCTTCGAGTAGAACGAGCTGACCTTCACCTCGATGTCCTCCTCCGGCAGCACGTATTGGCTCACCGCCCGAGTAGCGGATGCGATCCGATCCAGGAGGTGCGTGTTCACGTCCGTGCCGATGCCGAATGTGAAAATGCGCGTCGATGTGCCGGCACTGCGGACGGAATCGACCAGGGGATCCTCCCCGGTCTCTCCGATCGTCGGCAGGCCGTCGGTAAGGAAGATCACCATGTACGGGCGCGAGGCCCCCGTACCGCTTCCCGCGGGCCGCAGGGCCGTGGCCCGGGCCAGCGCATCCTGGATGGCGGTTCCTCCGATCGGCCTCAGGCCGTCGACAAAGGACGACGCCTGGGCGATGTGAGGCTTGTCGGCCGGCACGAGGCTCCCGAACAGTGGCTCGGTCTCCGTGGAGAACCGGACGATCTCGAACCGGTCATCGGCGCCGAGATTGGCCAGGCAGAAACGCAGCGCTTTTTTCGCCTGCTCGAGCTTCGGGCCGGCCATCGATCCCGACGTGTCCAGCACGAAGCAGATGTCCTTGGGCTGGACTGCGCCTGCGGGCGCGGTACCGGGCGAAGCGAGCAGCATGAAGTACCCGTCCTCGCCGGGCGTGCGGCTCGTCACCAGGTCGATGCCGAGCGGATTCGGCGTGCGGCTGAATATCACCTTGAAGTCGGTGTCGGGCCAGACGTTCCTGCCCTCCCATCCCACCACCGCCCTCCTGTCCCCGTCGCGACGGATCTCGGCCGGGTGGGTGGGACAGTACACGCTCTTCAGCTGTTCCCGGCCGTCGAGCGTCACCTTCACCGACACGTCCTTCACGGCCGCCGCACTGAACTTCTCCGTGTTCAGGGGGTAGGTGTACTCGACGATGCCGGCATCGCTCTTCAGGAGCTCGCTGTACGTGATGCGGATCCGCTTGCCCGACATCGGCTCGATGGGATAGACGCGCAGCTTGAACGCGCCCCGCCCGACGTACTCCAGCAGGGCAGGGTCCTTCAACCTGCGGACGATGTCCTCGTAGTACGCGCGCGCCTTGTCAGCCGGCAGCAGCTCCGCGTCCATCATTTTCCCGCCGATGTCCAGCGAGAAACGGTCGATGTGCGCGCCCTCCGGCAGCGGGAAGATGTACGTCCCCTCCAGCCGTTCTCGATTCGGGTTGTAAAACTCCTGGTCCACGGTCGTCACCGCGACCAGGTCAGTCACCGACACGGTCACGTGATGGTAGGAGACCTCGAGCGGAGCGAAGCTGAAGTGCCCCGGCATGACATGCGGGGGATCCTCGATCACGATGAGCCCGTCCGCCGAGCAGATGCCCGGCAGAATGACCGCTGACAGCATCGCCGCGATCCAGATCACACGGCGCCTGCAGGCGGCCGCTCTCAGGACACGGACTGCATAGTCCATATGCACCTCCTCGAAATACTCATGGGAGGAGTATGACCCCGCGTGTCACCAGAGTTGTCAGGGAGGGAGAAAACGAATGTAAAAAGCGTGTAAAGTGCGGGCAGTCGTCGGGAACCTTCTTGTCCGGCTGGGAGAGGGCAAGCGTGATGGAGGGACTGCCGGACGAGACGATGATGAACTTTGCCCCGCGCGCTTCCATGCCCTTCACGAGGTCCAGCGACTCCCTGATGTCCATGATCGGGGAATCCGGGCCCGCCGATCCCTGGCCGCCGGGGAAGCCTTCCCAGATGGACACCTTGGAGCCCATGATGAATTTCGGGTCACTGATCTCCTTCTGAATGCGCTCGTAGATGGTGTAGGTGAACCGTGTCCGGTTCTCCCAGGGGCCGCCGTATTTCCACTTGCGATCGTTGTACGGGCGAAGGAGCTGGGAGTCCAGGTAACCGTGGCAGTTCTTGAAGTCGATGCCGTCCGCGCCGCAGTCGCGGGCGATCTTTGCCGCGGCGACGAACTGCTCGATGGTCTTGTCGACGTATTCTTCGTCGATGACTTCCCCGCCGAATCCCGCGAGGGGCTTCACGCACACGCGCTTCGAGAATGCGGGATGGCTGAGCTCGCCTGAGTGCGTGAGCTGCCAGACCAGGAGGGGCTTCGGGTTGATCTTTCGCAGCTCCTCGACCATCTTTGTGAGCGCCTTCTGGTTGCGGGGCATCACGGAGAGCTGGAACTGCCGGCTGCGCGACTCGTACTGCACCGTGATCGCCTCCAGGTCGATCAATCCCGCGCCCGAAATTAGCCCTAGGTAGAGCCTAGGGTCAGCCTTTCGCCTTGCCTCGCTTCCCTCACCACGAATCTTCCATGCCAGCGCCTTGCTCTCCTTGCGGGACCAGCGGTTCACGGCCCGCCACTTGGCATCCTCCCGGACGGAGGCTATAGTCCGGGAAGGCCGTGGCGAAGACGAAGCCCCGCTGCCAAGGCGGCAATGGCGAGTCGAAGCCCAGGGCCAAGCGAAAAGCCCGCCGTGCAGGCGGAGAACAGTCAACGAGAGGGTGCCATGAAAAAGATCAATGTCCTGGTCATCGGACAGGGGTTCATGGGCGGCATCGCCCACCCCCATGCCATCCTCGAAGCCAACCAGCAACTGCGGCCCCGGGGCCTGGAGTTCGTCATGGACTGCGTGGCAGGCCGGAACGCCGACAAGCTCGCGGTCACCCAGAAGATTTACGGCTACAACCGCACGTCGACGGAGTGGGAGAAGGAGATCGGCCGCGCCGATCTCGTCGTGGTGACCTCTCCGAACAGGGAGCACGCCCCGATGGCGATCGCCGCGCTCAAGGCGGGGAAGGCCGTCGTCTGCGAAAAGCCCCTGAGCTCATCGCTGGAGCACGCCCAGGTGATGGCGGCCGCCGCCAAGTCGGCCGGCACCCCGACCATGGTCACGTTCTGCTACCAGGGCGCCCCCGGCGTGCTCGAGGCGCGCCGCCTTGTCCAGGACGGCCTCGTCCTGGGGAAGTCGGGTTACTTCGAGGGCGCGTCAGAGTTTCTCCAGGACTGGGGGCGCGGCGGCCGGACCAACTTCCGTTTCCAGGCGGAGCAAGGCCTCGGCGGGGTGATCGAGGACCTCGGTGCCCACCAGGTCGACCTCATCCAGTTCGTCCTCGGCAGGAAGATCACCGAGGCGTCTGCACAAACGCGCATCTACGACGGCGACGGTGAGGACCTCACAATGATCCGGGGCTCGGACAAGCGGGCAAAGGGCAAGGCGGTCGACGCCTTCGAGGCGGTCGCTTCCTTCGACAACGGCTGTGCCATCACGTTCCGGTCGAACCGCACGTCGACAGGCCACAAGGCATTCTTCGAGAACTCGATTCACGGCAATCGCGGCGGCGTGCAGTGGGAGCTTGAGGACCAGGGCTACCTCAAGTTCTACTCGCATACGCGACCCGACGGCGTCAAGGTCCCCTCGCGCGAGCGCGGCTGGACTCACATCCACGTCTCCGACCCGGGCGCCGACGGCCACCTGAACACCGACACTGTCCCGGGCCTGATCAACGGCTACCTTCAGTACTTTCGGTGGCAGTACCTGCACCTGGGCCTGCAGCTGCTGGGCCAGCCCGACAAGGCGTACTCGGTCCCGACGTTCGCCGACGCCTGCCAGGTGGCGGCGGTCACGAACGCCATCTACCGAAGCGGCCTCGAGGACGGCAGGCTGGTCAAGGTGCCGAAGGTGTAGGGGCGCCTTTCGTCGATCGATGGACTCGGCGCCCCTCGCCTGAAGCGGCTAGGGCTGCTCGAGGTCCAGCAGCCGCGCCGTCAGGCTCTGGGTCGAGCCCCCGATGCCCAGCTTTTTCCTGAGGTTCATCCGGTGGAAATCCACGGCCTTGATCGTCAGGCACAGGCGTTCGGCGATTTCCTTGCTCGTGCGTCCGTCCCGGACGAGGGAGGCGATTTCCCTCTCCCGCGAAGTGAACTCCCTGCTGCCGGCGGTGAGCCTCCCGATGAGCGGGGACGTGATCCGGGCCAGGAGGGATTCACCCGATGCTGTTTGAGCACTCACACGAGCAACAACACGTCTTCCCATATTGCTTTTTTTGATGTGCAGGAGGCTTACCCGCTGTATCGATAGCACCTTCTCTGCGCACACGGGCATAGCGTACGACTGTTGAAGATCTTTTCAAGGGAATCTGTCAAGGATCTTCTGGAAAGACCGTCGGCGTCGGCGGCGGGGGCGACGACGACGGCGGTGACTTGACAACCCGCGCATGGCGACATTCCCTACCAGCATGATCTGCACGGAAACGGTTCTGTCACAGCGGGGGTTGGGCGAATGAGTTTCCTGGGAATAGATGTCGGAACGACCGGCTGCAAGGCCTCCGTGTTCTCGCGGGAAGGCGAATCCCTCGCCTTCGCCTACGATGAATACGACATGGTGCGGCCGCGGCCGGGATGGCTTGAGCTGGACCCAGCCGACGTGTGGGCCCGGGTGCGGCGCACCATAGGCAAGGCCGTGAAGGCAGCAGCGCAGAATCCGCGGAGTACCGCGGCGCAGAATCCGGTCACCTCGCTCGCCGTTTCCTCGATGGGAGAGTCGATGGTCCCGGTGTCCCGGGATCGGCGGATCCTGGGGAACTCGCTCCTGCTCATCGACAGCCGGGGCGAGGAGTACCTGCCGCTGCTCTCTTCCGGGCTCGGCGCCGAGAAACTGTACCGGATCAATGGGAACATCCTGGGAATCCAGTTCAGCCTCCCGAAGCTGATGTGGATCAGAGACCACACCCCCGAGATCTACGCGGGAGCGTGGAAGTTCCTCCTCTGGAGCGGCTTCGTCTCCTTCATGCTCGGCGCCGAGCCCGCAGTCGACTATTCGCTGGCAAACCGCACTCTCCTCTTCGACGTGGACTCCTGCACGTGGTCGAAGGATATCGCGGGCATCGCCGGCATCGATCTTTCGAAGCTCCCCGATCCCGTGCCGGCGGGGACCCGGATCGGCACCGTCTCGGGGCCGGTCGCGGAGGAGCTGGGCCTGGCGAAGGGCACCGCGATCGTGGCCGGCACGCACGACCAGTGCGCCAATGCCCTGGGCTGCGGCGTGACGGATGCCGGCTTCGGTATGATCGGCATGGGGACCTACTTGACGATCATGCCCGTGTTCACGGGGCGCAAGCCTCCCGAGGTCATGATGCGGTGGGGGTTGAACACGGAGCACCATGCGGCGCCCGGCCGATTCGTGAGCTTCATCTACAACCAGGGCGGGCTTCTCCTGAAGTGGTACCGCGACACCTTTGCCCGAGCGGACAGGGAGGCGGCGCAGCGCGCGGGCCGGGACGTGTATGCGGACCTTGTCGGAGAAATACCCGCCGGCCCCTCCCGCGTCTTCGTCCTGCCGCACTTCACCGTCACCGGCCCCCCGGAGTTCGTCACCGATTCCTCCGGGGTGATCGTCGGGTTGAAACTGGACACCACGCGCGGGGACATCCTGAAGGGGATCATGGAGGGCGTGGTGTTCTACCACAAGGCGCTGGTGGACTCGATCGCAGACACCGGCATCGCCCTGCGCGAGCTGCGCGCTGTGGGCGGGGGGAGCAGGTCGGATGCCTGGCTGCAGATCTGCGCTGACATCCTGGGCAAGCCGATGGTCCGCGCGAGGGTGTCGGAGGCAGGGAGCCTCGGCGTGGCGATCCTGGCGGGGGTGGGAACAGGCGCCTTCCGCTCGGTGGAAGACGGAGTGAAGGCCATGGTCTCCCTGGGTGAGCGCTTCGAGCCCGACCCGGCCCGGCAGCGTATCTACGAGGAGAGATTTGAACAGTACAGGAACCTGTGGCCCCTGATGAAGGACTTCCTCAGGGGCACATCGGGCTGAGCGCTGGATCGGGTGCGGGCTCCGCGTGCACCGCGTGCGGGCAGGGCGCGGACGGGGCTCTCAGTCCATGAGGCTCCCACGGATGCCCGTGAGCTTGAACCAGTCCTTGATCAGGGACGACGTGCGAAGGTACACGGCTTCCTGCGCGGCCTTCTCGTCTCCGCCGTTCTTCAGCGCCTGCTCATAGGCCTGGCGGATCTCCGTGCCGACGTTTACCTTGGCAATGCCCCTCTTCATGGAGGCGAGCATGTCCTGCTGCCTGATTCCCGAGCCGCCGTGCAGGACAAGCGGGA
>Ga0187886_1003008_pt1 | contig 12930 bp, 9 predicted proteins | sample June2016WEW_20_1_FD_133001 | JGI IMG/M metagenome (GOLD analysis project Ga0187886, IMG submission 133001) | Peatland microbial communities from SPRUCE experiment site at the Marcell Experimental Forest, Minnesota, USA - June2016WEW_20_150 | ecosystem: Environmental > Terrestrial > Soil >...
AGACGGTTCTGTTAACTATTGTACCATAGGTCCGAAACTTCTGGGGGATCGTTCAATGGCAGGACAACGGACTCTGACTCCGTGAATGGGGGTTCGACCCCCTCTCCCCCAGCCAGATAAAATCAAGGGGTTGCGAGAGATCGCGGCCCCTTTTCATTTCACTTTACCCCGGCATTGTGAAGTAAATGTGAAGTAGAGGCCGACCGGGCATAAAATGGGAACAAATAGGCAATAAGCATACAGAAGATGCTGGGCTGACGACGGAGACGGATGATCATACGTCCGCTGTGGTTGGGACGCCGGCGACGTGGCCAGCAATCACCAGCGGGGCGCTGCATCGCTCGCCCCAGAAGGGAGTTTATCGATGGGTGAGGCAATCATCGTTATAGCAGGAGCCACCGGTAATCTCGGCGGGCGCATCACCAGAGCGATCCTCGGACGGGGTGGCAATGTGAGGGCGATCCTCCGCCACAACAGCGACCCTGACAAGGTCGAGGTGTTGCGGAAACGGGGTGCGACGATCGCCGCGGTGGACTTCAACAACATTCCTGAGTTGACCGAGGCGTGCCTGGGTGCATCGTGCGTGATCTCTGCCCTATCAGGACTGCGGGACGTAATCGTAGAGGCACAGACGTTGCTGCTCGACGCAGCGGTCAAGGCTGGGGTGCCACGCTTTATCCCGTCCGACTACTCCATCGATTTCACGAAGTTGCCTCCTGGAACGAACCGCAATCTCGATCTGCGTCGAGAATTCCACGAGCGTCTCGACAAGGCCCCGATTGCGGCTACCTCGATCCTTAACGGTATGTTCACGCACCTGCTGACCGGCGAAGCGCCGGTCGTCCTCTTCAAATTAAGGCGAGTTGTCTACTGGGGCGACGCCGATCAACTACTGGACTTTACGACCATGGATGATTCCGCTGAATTCACGGCAGCCGCGGCTCTCGACTCTTCTACTCCAAGGTTTTTGCGCATTGCGGGGGATCAAATCAGCGCCCGCGGGTTGATGGACGTCGCCAGTGAGGTGACAAAACATAAGTTCAAGCTGTTTCGCCCAGGAGGTCTGAGGAGGTATGAGATACTGATCAAGCTTACGCAATTGGTTTTTCCTCAAAAAGGCGCACTGTATCCTGCCTGGCAAGGTATGCAGTACATGTACAACATGTTCAGCGGACGTGCGAAACTTGAGCCACTCGATAACGAACGGGCCCCAGGTATGCGATGGACAACAGTGCGGGATGTCCTTGCGGCGCGCTAATCGCTACAGAGCGGTCGAGCCTGACTGTAAAGGATCTCAGGCCCATTGAGTTATCGAGTTTGCCAAGGCTGGGCATGGGCTGGGCATGGGGTCAAATCTTTATTCTTGACTTAAGACATTTTCCAGGGGCGGGCCATAGATGAATGTTAGCAGGGGTAAGGGGTGCAATGTCAAGAATAAAGATTTGACCCCATAGCCGCCATAGCCGCCCCGAATTTTTGTTTGACTATATGGTATCTGGATTGTATAAAGGTAAACAAGGCGCTCGCCAACAAACAACCATGTTCTTCATAAATACCGGGCGAAAGAACTGGCAAGCCTGCGAGGACCGAGTTTGATGTCGATACGTCGATAACCTGGTAGAACGGGAGGCCAACAGTGGCTCAAATTCACTTCAAGGGGAAAAGTTTCGTCCAGAACCATCATTTGTCCGTCCAATACCATCAGCTTATGCCGATAAAGGAAAAAAGCCTCACAGATAAAGTCAGTCTCCACGACAACTTGATCATACATGGCGACAATCTGAAGGGCTTAAAGGCCCTTCTGCCTCTTTACGCCGGCCGTATCAAGTGCATCTATATCGATCCGCCGTACAACACTGGAAAGGAAAAATGGAGATACAACGACAACGTCAATTCGCCGATGATGCAGGAGTGGCTTGGTAAGATTGTAGACCGAGAGGATTTGACCCGGCACGATAAGTGGCTTTGTATGATGACGCCCAGGTTAAAGTTGTTAAAAGACCTTCTTAGGGAAGACGGAATTATTCTTATTTCGATAGATGATACCGAAGACTACCGCCTCCGGGCGTTGATGGACGATATCTTTTTTGAGGAAAACTTCATCGCACAATTGGTATGGGAAAAAGGTCGAAAAAACGACGCAAAGCTCTTTTCTGTCGGGCATGAGTATATGCTCGTTTATGCAAAGTCCCTGGCACTTCTCCGAGAGACGCGGACGCTTTGGCGGGAGTCTAAGCCGGGTGCGAAAGACTTGTGGGAGCGATACTTGCTTCTAAGTCAAAAATATAAGGATGACTATTCTTTGCAGGAAAGCGAGTTAAGAACATGGTTCCAGGAACTGCCTCGAAAGCATCCCTCAAAGGCGCTCGGCCGCTATCGACATATTGACAAGTGGGGACCTTGGCGGGACCGCGATATATCATGGCCCGGAGGAGACGGCCCCCGATATGATGTTTTGCACCCAGATACAAAACAGCCATGCAAGGTCCCTGATAGGGGATGGGGCTTTGCAACGCCGGAAGCTATGCAGAGGCAGATCGATCTGGACCTTATTGTATTTAGGGATGACACTGAGCCGCCTATTCGGAAGGCGCACCTTCGGCCTCTGCCAGAAGAACTTGACGAAGATGCCCCATTCGATGAAGAGAGTGAAAATGAACAGGACGTAGAGGTGGGCATGCAGGTAATGCCAAGCTGCCTCTACAAGCAGTCACAGGTGACAGTGAAATATTTTCGTCAAATTATGGGAGATCGGAGTTTTCAGAATCCGAAGGACCATGAGGTAATAGCCAGAATTATAAATTATGTGACCAACGGCGATATCGATGCAGTCATCTTGGATTCATTTGCCGGTTCTGGCACAACAGGCCACGCCGTTCTGTCGTTGAACAAAGCAGATTCGGGTAATCGCCGCTTCATCCTCATAGAATGCGAAGACTACGCCGACTCCATCACTGCGGAGCGCGTGCGCCGAGTGATCAAGGGCGTACCCAAGGCAAGAGATAAGGAACTAAAGGTGGGTTTAGGAGGTTCATTCAGTTTTTTTGAGCTGGGCCAACCGATAGAGCTACAGAACATGTTGGAAGGCGACGTACTACCGACCTACAAGGAACTTGCCCGTTACGTCTTCTATACCGCCACAGGGGAGGAGTTTAACGAAAAGGCGGTCAATGAGAAGAAGCATTTTGTTGGGGAGAGCCGTAACTACCAAGTATTTCTCTTTTACGAGCCGGACATCGAGAAACTGAAGAATTTGGCCTTCACCCTCGACATGGCAAAAAAGCTCCCTGCCTTAAAAGAGGGAAAGCGTCGATTGGTCTTTGCACCCACCAAGTACCTTGATCAAGACTTTCTTGACCAGTACCAGATTGATTTTGCTCAATTGCCATATGAAATATACGAACTGAGTCGGTGAGAAATGCCACTAAAGGAGTACCAAAAGAAGGCGCTTGCTGAGGTAAGAAGCTATCTTGTGACCCTCGCCGAACTGCGGGATAAGGCAGAAAAGATCAACGATCCAGACCTTGCTTTCGACTATGGTGAAAGGGCATGGAAAAAGGTAGGGGTACCACGGCCGTATAGATCGAGGATGAATGGATTGCAGCAACCCCTGCCCGCCTTCTGCCTCAAGGTCCCCACTGGCGGTGGCAAGACCCTGCTTGCGGTTAAAGTGATCGACCTCGTCAACATCCTTTACCGAAAACGAAGAGCGGGGTTGGTCCTATGGATAGTGCCGACTACTCAGATTTACCGGCAGACAATTCGTAACCTTAAGGACAAGGATCACCCTTACCGACAGCAGCTCGATCTGGCAAGCGGCAACCGAACCCTTGTGCTTGAAAAGACTGACCGCTTCTCTCCGCAGGACCTCCAGGAGAACCTTGTCATCCTCATGCTTATGCTTCCTTCAGCGAATCGACGGACCAAGGAGGTTCTGAGGGTCTTTAAGGATAGCGGGGCATTTCAGGACTTCTTTCCGCCAGAAGATGACGCTGAACAGCAAAAGGCCATGCTGAGGCGATTCCCGAATCTGGATACTTACGAGAAGGAAAGCCGATACTGGGGCAAACAAATCAAAACTTCTCTCGGTAACACGCTCAGGTTACTCTCCCCCCTGATAATTCTTGACGAAGGCCACAAGGCTTACAGCGAAGGGGCGCAGGCGACCCTGAACAGCTTTAATCCCTGCCTGATAGTTGAGCTTTCCGCTACGCCCACCCAGAGTAACATCCTGGTAAGTATTACCGGTAAGGAACTTCATCGGGAGGAGATGATAAAGCTGGACCTTCGCGTTGTAAATAAGGTAAGCCCGGACTGGAAAGAAACGCTTCTCGATGCCGTCAACAGGCGCAACGTATTAGAGGCAAAAGCCCGAGAGTATGAGGGGCAGACTGGAAGCTACATCAGGCCCATCTGCCTGATTCAAGTTGAACGTACAGGAAAAGAACAGCGGGGCGGACGCTGGATTCACTCGGAGCAGGTCCGGGATCACTTGATCAAAGTCATCGGTGTGGCGGCAGAAGAAGTTGCCGTGAAGACCAGCGAGAAGGATGAACTGAAGGAAGTAGATGATACGGGCGGACTTCTCTCACGAAACTGCAACATCCGTTACATTATAACCAAGCAAGCCCTCCAGGAGGGATGGGACTGTTCATTTGCTTACGTCCTTGTGATCCTAACCAATCCCACGTCTAAGAATGCCCTGACGCAATTGGTGGGCCGTATCCTTCGGCAGCCGTATGCCCGAAAAACTAAGGTCCGGGAGTTGGATGAGAGCTACGTTTTCTGCTTTCAGCAGCGGGCGAACTCGTTGCTCGAAAGCATCCGACAAGGATTCGTCCAGGAAGGCCTCGGGGATTTGCGGCAGCACATCAGTACAGACGGCAGTCAACCTGGTACGGGTACCGGGGACATGGACACTCTGTACCCGATACGAGAGCAATTCAAGCAAGAGGCAAAGCGCACCGTTCTTCCTGTTTTTGTCGTCAAGACTGGGGCAGGTTGGCGTCCTGCCAACTATGACATGGACATAGAGGCGCGGATACCCTGGAATGAAATTAATCTCCTGCCTGCCCTGCAATTGACCCTTTCACAGCATGAAGAGACCGATACGGAAATAGGCGTGACCCTGACTGACGACCGGCATCGAGTAATCGAGCGCACTGGCGTGAAGCAGCTCAAAGAAGGGGGCCTGCGCGTAGATTCGGTATTCATGACGCGCCAGCTTGCTGACATAGTACCCAATCCGTGGCAGGGCTATGAGTTTGCTAACGGTGTTCTGAGCCACTACAAGAAATCAGTGGCCGACGAGCCGCAGGGAGAACGACTTGTGGCGGCTAATTTCGTTCACTTAATCCAGGAATTACGTAAACAGCTTGAGGCCGAAAAAGACCGGCTCGCCGAGAAGGTTTTCCGAACGATGCTGGAGAAAGGTGAGCTGAGGTTCCTTATCATAGGAAACGATGTTGATTGGAACTTTCCTAAGTTGATAGCCGCCAAACCCACAGACGTGACCCTTAACAAGAGGGACGGCCGTCCTCTTCAACTCAGTCTTTTTGAGTTTGTGCCCGAGGATGACTTCAATGAGCCTGAGAAAGCCGTTGCATGGTACCTGGAGAACCAACGTAAGCTCTTCTTCTGGTACAGAAACCGGCCGAGGCAGGACTACGCGATCCAGGGATGGCGTCCACATCGTATCTTTCCGGACTTTATCTTCACCGCTTCCAACAAGAAGACGAAGTCTAAATGTGATCGGGTGTACGTTGTGGAGACAAAGGGACTTCATCTGAAGGACAACGAAAAGACGGAGTACGTAAGGAAGGTCTTCAATATTTGTACCCGAGAGGCTAAATCCCTAAAATGGGAAAAGTTCGGTCCAGCCATGGAAAAGAGAGTTCTTAGGTTCGAAGTCCTGAGTGAGGACGAGTGGGAGGCAAAGCTCAACGAGATGCTGTTGAAATAGGCTATCAGTTCATCTCTACTCTCTCTTCTGCGAGCATTCCTTCAAACATAAGTACTGTTTATAGGTCAATCGCAACGGATTAGTCCTAATACTTACGTGGCGCTGTGGACCGAGATAGGTGGCAGCGGGGCCTTGGGAAAATAGGGGACGACCGTAAATAAGTAACTAACTTGATGCCGTCTAGAGAGGGGTAGGATACGGAGTTGAACGGGGAGACGCAATCGCTCGCGAGCAGGGCCATATGTTTTGAATTAGTTACTTATTTACGGTCGTCCCCTTAGGAGTACCCACCCCGCCCTCCGATGTGAGAGACCAATAACTTTTCCTCGCTGATCTCTGGGCCGCTGTAATTGCTATTGAGTCTATTCTCTATCTCGGAAAGATTGGTGAGAACCGGCTTTTGTGGCCATAAGCAGGGTTTCTTCATTCGCAGTTATGTATCTATTGTAGTCGGTTGCGGCAGGAAAGGTCGCAGGTCTCCGAGAGACACAATCATCAAAAAAACCGGCTATCTGCTCGGCCGCCACTTCGGAATTGCCGGTCCGCACGGGCAAAACGGTTCCCGGCAAATCTTTGATGTTAACCCCTTCTGCCCCATAGCATTCGGCAAGATTGACCGCATCCGTTATGATGGCAACGCCCGAATACAGAGCCTCAAGGACAAGATTGGAGAACTCCGGAAAATGAAGATCGTTCTCGAAGACGAAGAGTGCGTCGATCCGGTTCACTAGGGCTGGCATGGCCCAAGGAGGCACAAACGGTTCCCACTCGATTGCATCGCCCAACCGGCTCTCCGCCATGAACGCCCTGAAATCGCCCAAACCTTTGCCTTGGGAGACGAAAAGATACCGATAATCATCTCCAAGAGCCTTTATTATCTCGGTTATTCGATGCCAACCTTTGTGGCGCCAGTAGTAGTTGGCCTTTCCGATGATGGCAAGGACCGGCGGGGAGTTGATGGAGCGACCTGAGGAGTTGAAAAGAATGGGATCGGGCACATACGGAGGAATTACGGCTATTCGCGACGTAAGACTTCTGATGGAGTCGAGGTGACCGTGATCGGTTATAATCACCGAGGCCGCCTCAAAAACCTTTTCAAACAGACTTTGCCAGATATTCTGTGAAACGAATTTGGCGATGTCCGACCCGCCGTGGCGCAGAGCAAAGGGTACACCGGTCATGCGGCTTGCCAAATACCCAACGATGCCGTAAGGCACAAGGTACCCCGTATCTATGATGTCAGGCTGCACCTCATTGATGACTCGGACAGCCGTATTCAGTAGACACAGTGCCCTGTGTCTATCGTCGGGGATGTGCCAGGGCACCTCGGCATCTGGTCGACGGACGGACACGTCGGGCAGCGGCGCAGGCTCGTCCCATCGTGACACGGTATATTCCGGTGAGGCATCGATAGCGTCGGTTACGACGTGTATCTCATGGCCGCGTTCGGATAAGGCCTTTGTAAGCCAATACGTCCTTGCCGCTATCCCGCCTTCGAGCGGCGGGTACTTGCTTATGCAGACTATCTTGGCCATACCCTTGCCAATAGGGAGCCCTCCGGCGGCTCGGGGTTTTCGTGATCCCAACCCTTGAAGAAGACCTGCTCGAATAGATCGTAGCAGAGCAGATTCATCTTTGAGCCGAGAATCTTCCCAAAGGGGTGGTTCGTCAGGCTCTCATCGAGGATAGCTTTATTGAGAGCTTCGGTGATCTCCTTGTCGATTTTGGAAATTGCTGCGGGCATGCCAAGTTTCAAACGGTCATGGACAAATCCTATCCCGGCGGCTTCAAAGTCCTTGCGGAAGGCATCGCGTAGTATCCGTTTCGTCCTCTGTTTATCGGGAACTTTGAACTCTATGGGTAGGCTCATGGCGCAGTCCGCAAGGTCGTCATAAAGATAGACGGGGCGTATCTCGAAACCGAAGGCGCCTGCCGACCGGTCCACGCTTTGAAGATGGTAATTCGAGAGACCGCCACGCAGAAGATAGGAGAGGACATTCTTACGGTACACCCCCTCGTCTGCAGGGGTCGGAAACAGCTCGTCCACAATGCCCTCTATCCTTTCATTGGGCACAATTGCCTTGAGGTTGTCCCGTATTCTCTCCGAGAAGCCAAGGGGATGCGTGTAGATCCAGTAGTACCCGCCGAAAAGCTCATCTGCGCCTTCTCCCGTAAACGCGACACGGACATCGTGAGATGCCCTTTCACAAAGAAGGTGATAGGCGACGCCTCCCTGAATGTCAAAAACCCCGCCTGCCATAAGGCTCTCGTAGTGTGCGACGTAATCGGCAAATGCACCCCAATAGTCGTCAGACGTTACGGAGTATTCGGTATGATTCGTGCCCAGTGCCCCGGCCACACACCGCGCTGCTTGAAAGTCGGGGTTATCTTCGTCGTCTGCCAGGGCGAAGGTCTGGAGGGGCAGGTCGAGTATATTACGGGCGACAAGGGCCATGGTTGATGAATCGACGCCTCCCGACAGATAAACCCCTTTGTCGACATTGCCATGGGCAAACAACCGCTCGACGGACTCGATCACGCCTTGCCTGACCTTTGCACAAGCCTCCTCATAAGGCATGCCGGCATTGCCATTCCGGTAGAACGCCTGTGGCAGTGATGCGTAGAGTCTCTTCTCAACGCGCCCATCCGGCCCGAAGACGACAGTGCCGCCCGGGGGAACCTGGTAGATGCCTTCAAAGAACGTAGCTTCCTGGTCTACCACGTAGCCGAAGACAGCACTCTCCTTCAAACCGTCGGCATTCAAGCGGGGAGTCACGTCGGGATGGGCGAGAATACCCTTGATCTCGGAAGAGACGAGCACCTTCTTCCCTTTAACCGCATAATAGAGGGGTTTTATACCGAAGCGATCCCGAGCAAGGATGAGCCGGCCTTTGTCAAATATGGCAATGGCGAACATACCCTTCAGGTGCCGCACAAAGTCGGTCTTATGAATGCTGTACAGGCGGGCAAGAACCTCTGCCTCCAAATCGGTATCGGGAGTGCCGGCCACACGCTCCAGTTCCCCTCGGAGTTCGGCGTAGTTGTAAATCTCGCCGTTCAGGAGGACAACAAGACCTGTGGAGGAATCCAGATGAATCATAGGGGCTTCGGGATTCCCGAAAATGGAGAGGCGACAGGCAGCTATGCCGTGCCGCCCGGTGGGCCACATTTCAGTAGTGTCCGGTCCCCGATGCTTTACCGCGGCAACCATCGCCCCCAAAGCATGAGGGTTTGACTCGTTGTAGGTTATGACAATACCACACATGATGTCACAGCCTCTGCAAAGCCTTGAGCGCGGATACGGCGCCTATGAGCGCATAAGAAGTACCTTCGTCGAGGTAATGGTAGGGCCAGTATCCGGAAGGAAGCTGCGTTTTCTCCAGCCAAGCCAATGCCCTTTCGACTACGCTCTTATCCACACGGTCGATCCAACGCGACAGGCCCCAGAGCACAACGCCTGTGGACCAGGGATCGCTCCCGATAGGATGATCCTTCCAGGGGCCGAAACCGCCGTCATCGTTTTGTTCTTGTTCGAGAAAGCGGATTGTCGCATCGGGTAGAGTGGTCTCAGCATTCCTTTTCTCGGCCAGCAGGTAGAAACCGCCCTTGTAGGACAACTTCACTTCTCGTTCCAGATCGTGTCTCCACTCATCTCGCAACCATTTCCAATCCGCGTCGATTGCTACCTGGGGAACTAGCGTGATCACTAATGCTGTTGTGATGATTCGTACTGGGTCACGTGGGTGACGACCCCAACCGCCCTGAGTGCGTCTCTCTTTATTGAGCCATCGTGCAGAGGCGGCAAGTAGATTTTTTCTTTTTCCGAGAACTCTGGAAATAGCCGACGTGGCAAACGCCGTTTCCTCCGGATCGGCCCAGCCGCCGTCGGCAAGGCGGGCTTCATTAACCTGTAGTGCCAGTTGTTGGAGCAGCGAGCTTTGCGGGTCCGCTCCAGCGCTAATGAGAGCGAATGCAACCCGCACCAGTCGAAGAGTCTCGACAGAACCGGACCTGACCGCTTCAAATCCATGCTTGGCTAATGCTGCCGAGGCCATACTGACGTTACCTGTTATGTGATCCACTAACGGCTTCATCACTGTTCTATCTTTAAGTTCTATCTTTGTATTATCTGAGACTCTTACCTCTGCCTATACCAGAAACTCGTGGTGCTGATTGTTTTCACGGTTTGTAATCCGGATTCTAAACATTTCCCCTGCGTTTAGGAACCCCACAAGGTTAGAGTTGACTTCGTTGATTTTCTTTTGGAAAGCCCTGTCGGCTCCCGCGCCACTAAACGAAATCTCCGCCGCTATCTTGCTGCCATCTTTATGCAAAGACTCAAGAACAGCCAAGGGATTATCGCCCTTCTCGCGGCCTTGTTCTTGAAGTGTGTCGCTAAGAATGAGCAGAAAAGAAATGGGGTCCTGGGAAAAGTTTAGAGTCGGTAAAACCCTTTTTTTTAGGAAATTCTTCTCCATCGCCTTTGTTTTCTTGTCCTTCTTGGTAGTTATTACGTCGGAATTTCCTCGAAGATACAAGTATATTTGAGGATCATGTATCGCTATTGCTTTGCACGCGCATCTTACAGCAAAATGAGAAAAGGAGTTCCTCTTGCCTTCTATGTACTTGAGAAGTGAGAGTCCCGAGATCAGTCCATGATTCTTGCTCACCATAATGCGCTGATAGAGGAATCTCAGTACGGCGTCATCTACAGGTAAGTCCAGACTGTCGGTAAGGGATTTTGTCTTTAACATGTATCCGTTCTTGATGTACGGCCCTTCCAAGAACAGTCGAACTACTTCACTTCCTTCATCCTCTAAATGGAGAGCTTTTTTGAAGAATCTCTGAGTCCAGTCTTCGAAGTTTTGCACCGTGTAGTTGAAATCATGGTATGTGGAAGCAAGAAGCCAGCAATCTTCAATTCGATGTCCTTCCTTGCATTCAAACCCGCACTTCGGCGCCTGATCATATAAGGCGTTAATGACGAATGCTCCGAACAAAAACACTTGAAAAGCATGAAGGAAATGGTCGCGGTATCTTGGGTTCAGCTTCAGTACAGGCTCAAATTCCTGATGAAGATCCGGATATTTCAGTCCGAAACGTTCCCACAGTTCTCGTGTCACAGCCTGCGCAATTTCATAATCGCTCTTGTACTTGCGATTGTATGAATCACCGAATTCTACCAGGACCTCGCTATAGGACAAGCTGTTCAAGTCCCTCATACTGTTAACAAGCACTCTGCTGACATTACTTTTTTCATCACGAGCCGAAATGTCGGCGGCCCGGTATTCTGGGTAACAATAGAAGACCAGATAGGACACGTCTTTCCTACTCCATTCCTTCAGGATGTCGTGTAATGCGTCGTCTCTTGGCTCTGAGCGAGACCGAGAAAGATAAACACTTAGTTCGGCGAGCCGTTCATCAACCAGAGAAAGAGGTTGGATAGCTTCCGTCACGGGGTAGGTATTCGCCTCGGTTCTGTCGACCACCAACACGCCAATCTTTTCGTCTTTGCATTTGTCAAGAAAACCCTGGTATCCGCTGCTCTTTTGAGAATATGCGGGAACTGCCCAAAACACATGGGCGCTGGGAAAGTAATGACGATAGAACGTAGCCGATGCGGCCGCTTGTATTCTCAGGCCTTCTTGCAGACTGCTGCCGAATTTACGATCTTTGAAGTAGGCATCAACTTCAATCGCACTCTCGGTAATGATATCAACGAATACTTCAGCCTCAAATCGCTTTTTTTCCGGAGAACGTTTCACCGCAAAAACTGGAACTCGAGCAGGTTCAAGTGTGTGATCCCATTTTGGCTGAAGTTCGAACCCCTTGTCGGATAGATACAGCCGAACCGCTTTAATCATTTCAGGTAGAGTAAACAGGCGTTCCATACTGGCCCCTTTTCACGCAATCCGTCTTACTCGAACGGCTTCCCAAAACATACAGGAAGGCGGACGAAGATATGCAGGCTTTTACCCCCCGATGATCACTTGCAGCCGTGGCAAGACGAGCATTGCTTGCAGACTACGCGCTTGCTGGAGGTTTCAATGACTTCTGTTGGAAAAGTCATCCGATCCTCCTTCTTTATGAACGGCTTCTGATACGGTTTTTGCTTCTTGCCTATCATATTGTCACCTCCTCCGAAGGATCCCTTCTTCAAGAAATCTGTCTATTGTCCGGACAAAGTCAGTCCTGCCTGTTTCTTCATCAATTGCAAAATCGGAAAGAAATCTCGTTAGCGCTCGGCCGGCTGTCAGTTGGCTCGCCAGCTTCTCCAATATCCAAAACGAGGTTTCATTAAGGGAGTAATGTTCTCCGGTTTCGATATTGAATACCCAGTACTTTTCCAGCTCTTCAATCTTCTGAATCAGGATGTTTGGGGAAAGCTCAAATGCGTCGTCTGGCGTTATCTCCAGCATTGGGGATCCTCCGCCATATAGTCACCCGAATGAAAATACGCCGCAGCTCGGCAGCCGCGACACTGGGTCAAGAGATCGCAGTCGCGGCATTTACCCTTGAAATTCTTCGGGTCCCTGAGTTCCCATAGCAGATCAGAGCCATACCAAATCTTGTAAAAACCGTCTTCCAGGACATTGCCGATAGGGATCGGCAGTCTCCGGCACGGATAAACGGTACCGTCAGGCATGATCGTCAGTGCGTTGTTACCGGCCGAGCAAAGCGCACCGACGGTGGGGTCGTCAGGCGCTATGAGTGCGAATAGGGGACGGTAGAGCAGCAGCCTCACCGGCGGATTATCGGTGGCAAGTGCGTAGACGTCTTCATAGAGGCGTTTGATCTCATCGCTCCTCAGAACCTGATCAGTCATTGACAAGCCGTTACCTTCGGGGATCAGTCGCTCCAAAGCCAACGCGGAGACCCCTTCACGTGCCAGAAGCTCCACGAGACCGGGGACTTCATTCATGTTCTTTCTGGTAAGGGTCATCATCACGCTGACTTCGATACCTGAC
>Ga0187886_1003009_pt1 | contig 12928 bp, 9 predicted proteins | sample June2016WEW_20_1_FD_133001 | JGI IMG/M metagenome (GOLD analysis project Ga0187886, IMG submission 133001) | Peatland microbial communities from SPRUCE experiment site at the Marcell Experimental Forest, Minnesota, USA - June2016WEW_20_150 | ecosystem: Environmental > Terrestrial > Soil >...
CGCGATACACTGAGGACATGACGAGGACACCGGACGCGTCGTGCTCGAGCGCCGGCCGGACGATCGAGGAGGCCGGGATCGCGCCGGCGCCCAGACGTGCCGCCGTGGCTCAAGGCGCACATCGCAGCGCCCAAAGCGCCGAGGAGGCTACTCGCGAAGCCGCGGCCCGGTACGCGACTACCGCTCGGCGGGCGCCTGCCAGGGCTCGTCTCCCGGAGCGCCAACGCGTCGTGATCTTGAGCGGCCTCTCCGGCGCGGGCAAGACGGCAGCCACCAAGCTGTTCGAGGACCTCGGCTACGCGTGCATGGACAACCTGCCCGGCGAACTCCTGCCGGAGCTGGCCGAGCTGATATCGATCGACCGAGGGCGCTTCGAGAAGGTGGCCGTCGTCCTCGACGTCCGGGCAGGCAACGCTCCGCTGGCCCTGGCGGCCATGCGGGGCGCCCTCGAGGGCCGCGGCATCAAGCCTCGCGTCTTCTTCCTCGAGGCGCGGGACGACGTCCTGATCAGGCGCTTCTCCGAGACGCGCCACCGCCATCCGTTGGCCGGCCGTCGCGGCATCGCCGGCTCCATCTCAGAAGAGCGCCGCCGCCTGGATCCCGTCCGGGCGGATGCCGACGTCGTGATCGACACCTCGGACCTGTCGCTGCGCCAGCTCAAGGAGCGCATCTTCGCCAATCTCGAAGACACCCCTTCGGACGAGGAGCTCGTCTTCCAGCTGATCAGTTTCGGCTTCAAGTACGGCGTTCCGCTGGAGGCGGACCTCGTCTTCGACGTCCGGTTCATGGAGAACCCGAACTATGTCGACTCGCTGCGGCACCTGTCCGGCCTCACCCCGGCGGTCCGCGACTACGTCATGGGTCAGCCGATCGCCCAGCAGTTCCTCGACTTCCTGGGCAAGTTCCTCGAGCTGACCGTGCCGGGCTTCCGCAACGAGGGCAAGACCCACCTCACGATCGCCATCGGCTGCACCGGCGGCTACCATCGCTCGATCGTCATCGCCGAAGAACTGCGGCAGTGGCTGGAGAGCCGCGGCTTTGGCACGGTGGCCGTCTTCCATCGCGAGCTGGAGCGCGAATGAGGGCGCCGAAATTCAACATCAGCGTCGCCGTCCTGAAGCGCTGGCTGGTACCCGGCATCGGCCTCAAACGCTGGCTGCTCGTCGTCTTCACGGGCGAGGCGCTGCTGGCCATCGCCGGCGCCCTGCTGCTGCGCCAGGTCTATCGCGAATACGACTTCTCCGGCCCGGGCCAGAGCGTTCTGTACGTTCTAACGCTCCAGTTCGTGCCGTACTGGGTGCGCGGCTTGATCGCCGGCGCCGCCGGCCTGGGCTTGTTCATCTACGGGTCCTGGCGGGCGGTTCGCGTCTTGATGGGGCCCTTCCTGGCGGTCGAGGGCGATCAGCCCCTCGTGGAGGTCATCTACCAGAAGCGGTTCCTCTCCCGGGGTCCCAGGATCGTGGCCATCGGCGGCGGCACCGGCCTATCCACTCTGCTGCGCGGCATCAAGGAGCACACCAGCAACATCACCGCCGTGGTCACGGTCGCGGACGACGGGGGATCGTCCGGACGGCTGCGCGAGGAGCTTGGCATCCCGGCGGTGGGCGACATCCGCAACTGCATCGCCGCCCTGGCGGACTCGGAGCTGCTGATGACGGAGCTGCTGCAGTACCGATTCCCGGGCGACGGCGACGCCAGCCTGGGCGGCCACACCATCGGCAATCTGGTGCTCGCGGCGATGACGTCGGTACAGGGCGGCGACTTCGAGGAGGGCGTGCGCCAGATGAACCGCGTCCTTGCGGTCCGCGGCCAGGTGGTGCCGGCGACGGGGACGCCCGTCACGCTCCACGCTCGACTGCTCGGGGGGACAGAGGTGATTGGCCAGTCGGAGATCGCGAAGTCGACCAGGATCGATCGGGTCTGGCTGGCGCCGGAAGCTGTCTCCGCAAGTGACGACGCGACGCGGGCCGTCGAGGAGGCCGATCTGATCGTGATCGGGCCGGGCAGCCTCTACACAAGCATCATGCCGAGCCTTCTGCTGCCCGAGCTCCTGGCCGCGGTTCGGTCGTCGGAGGCGGTGAAGCTGTACATCTGCAACGTGGCCACACAGAAGGGCGAGACCCAGGGCTACGACCTGAGCGACCACGTCGCGGCCCTGGAGCGGCACACCGGTGCAGGCTGGGTGGACGTGGTCCTGGCCAACAACCGGTTCGATGCGAAACGGCCCGGCGACTATGGGGCGGAGCCGGTGAATCTGCACTGGCCGCCGGCCACGCCGCGCTCCCACGTGGCCACGCCGCGCCTCGTCCTGGAAGACGTGGTGGATCCGGAGAACGCCCACCACCACGACCCGGCCCGGCTGGCTGCCGCGGTCATGCGCGTCTACGAGCGGGAGTCGTTCGGTCGACGCCGCTCGCGAGTCCCGCGGACGGCGTAGTGGGCGCGGGCCGCGGGCGGGGTCGGCGCCGCGGACGACGTGGGCGGCGCGGGTGGGCGGCATGACGACCGCGGAGCGCGACCTGGTGGCGGCCATTCGGGCGGAGCTGGCGGCGGTAGATCCGCCTCGACGGTGCTGCCGCGTGGCGGAGTCGGCCGGGCTGGCGGGGGCGTTTGAGCCTCGCCGACGGGCGATCGCGCGACTGGCCTTGCGCCTGAGCCGCGTTCGGGCGGGCGAAGCCACGGACGAGACGACGGGTTCGGGCGCCGCCGGTTCCGTCGCGGCCGGTTCCGCCGCCGCCCCGCCGCGGTTCGAGTGGGCGCGGTCTCGCGAGCATTGCCGTATCGCCTACTTGCGGGGCCGATTCCTGGCCCACGGTTCGCTGAGCCTGGCCTCGGGTCGAACCCACCTCGAGTTCGTCCTCCCGGTCGAGGAGGCACGCGCGCTGTGCGGGCAGCTCGACGGACTGGAGATGCCGGCCGCCTGGCGCATCCGCCGCGGTCGTGGCGTGGTCACCTGGAAGAGCGTGGAGACGGTCGTCACGTTCCTCAAGGTCGTGGGCGGCGGCTCGGCGCTGCTGGAGCTGGAGGCGAGGCAGGTCTCGCGCTCAGTTCGGGGCGACCTGAACCGCGTCATCAACGCCGAGTCGGCTAATCTCGGCCGGGCCGTTGCCGCCTCCGCCCGCCAGCTCGAAGCGATCGACGCCCTCGAATCGGACGGCCGCCTGGCCGACCAACCATACGTGGTCCGGCTCGTCGCCGACGCTCGCCGTGAGGAACCCGAAGCCACGTTCTCGGAACTGGCCGAGCGCCTCGGCCTGCACCGCTCCGCCGTGCAGCGCGCCGTCGAGCGCATCGAGCGCCTGGCGCTGCATCCGGACGAGCGGGTGGGGAAGCGCGGCAGCTGGGGTCGGGGCCGGCGGGCCGACTGACACCCAGACGCGGCCCGTCGGCCATGCCGGGAAGGGCCGAACCTCCCTCCGGCGGAGCTCGCATGTCGCCGGGCTGGCGAGCCCAGCGCCAGGCGTAGCCGAGCACCGAAGCGAGCGGGCTTGGACGCCCGTGAGCGAGGAGCAGGGGCAACAACGACGCGATGCGCCGCCCGGCCGCCGACTCTGGCATCATTCCCGACCATGAGACCGCTGATCATTGCTGCCAACTGGAAGATGAACACCACCCCCGCGGACGCTGGAGAGCTGGCCGCGACAATCGCCGCCCGGACCGAGGAGCCGGGCGTCGTCCGAGTCATCTGCCCTCCGTTCGTCTGCCTGGCCGCCGTCCGTGACGCGCTGGCCGGCAAGAACGTCGCCGTGGGCGCCCAGAACGTCCACCACGAGCTGGCCGGCGCCTATACCGGCGAGATTTCCGCCGCCGCGCTGGCCGGCCTGGCCACATGGGTCATCATCGGCCACTCGGAGCGCCGCCGCGACGCCGGCGAGACCGACGAGCTGGTCGGCAAGAAGCTGGCCCGGGCCATTTCGTCGGGCCTGCGGCCCATCATGTGCGTGGGTGAGCTCCTGGCCGAGCGTGAGGCCGGTCGCGCCGTGGAGGTCGTGGCCACTCAGCTGCGCGGTGCTCTGGCCGGCAAGGAAATGGATGCACTCCTCAACGGTGGCTTCGTGATCGCCTATGAGCCCGTCTGGGCCATCGGAACCGGGCGCACCGCTTCCAGCGCAGACGCGGCGGCAATGGCCGAGGCAATCCGCTCCACTCTCTCGGCGGATCTCGGCTGGGGCGACAATGCGGAGCTCGTGCCGGTCCTCTACGGGGGGAGCGTGACCAGCGCCAACATCGGCGAGTTCCTCGCCGAGCACTCCATCGACGGTGGCCTGGTGGGCGGCGCTTCGCTCAAGCCGGATGAGATGGCCGGCATGGTCGCCCGCGCCGGCGTGACGGCGAAGGCTCGCGCCGAGGCGGAAGGCGAGACCCTGTGAGCGCCCTTGCGACCGCAGTGATCGGTCTGCGCAACATGCGCCGCCGTTCGAGCCGACCTTCGCCGATCGTCCTGGTCATCATCGATGGCTTCGGCATCGGCCATAAGCCTGACGTCGACGCCATCGCCCAGGCGCACATGCCCAACTACATCGAGCTGCTCGAGCGCTGGCCGAACAGCGCCCTGGAGGCGTCCGAGGAGTTCGTCGGCCTGCCCGAGGACCAGATGGGCAACTCGGAGGTGGGGCACATCAATCTCGGGACGGGGCAGCCGGTCCTCCAGGACCTGCCTCGGATCGACAAGTCGATATCTACAGGTAGCTTCTTCCAGCGGCCGGTTCTCCTGGAGCTGTGTGCCCGAGCGAAGGAGGACGACCACACCCTGCATCTGATCAGCCTGCTCGGGCCGGGCGGCGTTCACGCCAACGACCGCCACCTCGTGGCCGTCGCCGAGCTGGCCGCTCGCGAGGGCGTCAAGCGAGTCCGCGTTCACGGCCTGCTCGACGGCCGCGACACTCCGCCGCGATCCGCCATCGAGTTCGTGCCGGACCTGGAGAAGCGTCTGGCGGTCGCCCATCCGGACGCGAAGATCGCCACCATCGGCGGCCGCTACTACGCCATGGACCGCGACAAGCGCTGGGAGCGGACCGGCAAGGGCTACAACGCCATCGTCCACGGCGCGGCCGACTGCCACGCCCCCTCCGCCGTGGCGGCCGTGGAGGCCGGCTACGCTCGCGGGGAGAACGATGAATTCATCACGCCGACGGTGATCGACGGCGTGGACCACGGCCGAATCGCCGACGGTGACGCGGTCCTGCACTGCAACTTCCGAGCCGATCGGGCGCGCCAGCTCTCCCACGCCCTTGCCGACGCCGATTTCTCAGGCTTCGACCGCAATGCCGCAGGCACCGCGCCCAGGGGAATCCTCTACGCCACCATGACCGAGTACGAAGCCGACCTGCCCGTGAAGGTCGTCTATGGGCCGGAGGTCGTGCCTTCGCTGGCTGGCGCCGTCTCGAAGGCCGGTTGGACCCAGTTCCACGTGGCCGAGACCGAGAAGTACGCCCACGTGACGTACTTCTTCAACGGCGGTCGCGAGGAGCCGTGGCCGGGCGAGGATCGGAAGCTCATCCCGAGCCTCAAGATCGCGACCTACGACCTGCAGCCGAGCATGGCCGCCCAGGGCGTCTGCGACGCGCTGGTGGCGGCGATCTCGGGCGGCAAGTACGACCTGATCGTGGCCAACTTCGCCAACCCGGACATGGTGGGCCATACCGGCGTCTGGGACGCCACGGTCAAGGCCTGCGAAACCGTGGATGCGTGCCTGGGCCGCGTCGCCGACGCGATCCTGGCCGTGGATGCCGACGATCCCGCGGCCCCCGGCGCGGTCCTCTTCATCACCGCGGATCACGGCAATGCCGACGAGATGAAGGACGAGGCTGGGGATCCCGTCACCAAGCACTCGCTGAACCCGGTGCCGCTCCTCGGCATCGGGCGGTTTCTCGACGGGAAGCTTCTTCGAAACGGTCGCCTCGCCGATGTGACGCCGACGATCCTCGAGATCGGCGGCCTGGAGCCCTGGCCGGAGGTGACCGGCCACTCGCTTCTTGTGCGGGGCTAGCCCGAGACAGGGCCGCGCCGCGGCCGCTCGGCCCCATCAGCCGGGAGGTCGCGGCCGTGTGCTACCATGCGCCGGTTCGCTATCGGCGGATCCACAACGAGGTCATATCGAGCCGTGAATCCAGCTCTCGCCATCGGCCAGGACATCATCGGTGTCTTCTTGATGCTCGCCATACTCCTCCAGGCGCGAGGAACGGGCCTGTCGGCCACCTTCGGTGGCGACTCCTCGGTCTACCGCAGCCGGCGTGGGATCGAGCGGCGCCTGTACCAGTTCACGATCCTTCTGACGATCCTGTTCTGCGTGTTCTCCGAGGCGAGCTTCGTCCTGCCGAAGTCTTGACCTGGCGGACGGCCCGGCCGGAGCGAGCCTCTCGCGCGGATGTGAAGTCATGACTCAGCGCGATCGTCTCGCCGTCCTCGGCCTGTTCCTCGCCGTCGTCATCGTCGGCGCCGCGCTCGTCGTCCGCCTGCCCTCCGGATCGAATCGGACGCCCGCACCGGGCGCCGGAGACGTGACCTACCGCGAAGGCATAATCGGCCATCCGAGTTCCATCAACCCGCTCACGCCGCGCTCGCAGGCGGATCAGGATCTGGTCGCGCTGCTCTTCCGCGGCCTGGTGAAGGGCGGTTTGGACGGGACGATCGTGCCCGACCTGGCGACCTGGACGGTCTCCAAGGACGGTCTCATGTACACGTTCAGGATCCGCGATGACGCCTACTGGGAGGATGGCCAGCCCGTTGTCGCCGCGGACGTGGTCTTCACGATCGGTCTGATCCAGGATGCCAGATACGAAGGCCCCGTCGGATCGTCGTGGCAGGGAGTCCATGCCATCGCCGACAGCGCGTCGGTCGTCCGTATCACGATGACCCTGCCGAACGCCGGCTTCCTGCGCCAGGCGGAGTTGCCGATCCTGCCGTCGCACCTGCTCAAAGGCGCACCCATCACCAAGCTCGCAGACTCCAGCTACAGCTCACACCCCGTCGGCAACGGACCGTACCGGATCGTCGAGATTGACTACTCGCACGCGCTGCTCGAGCGCGTCACGTCCGTGACCGCGGCTCCTACGCTCCCGCCGACGGCCTCCCCGTCCGTGACCCCCAGCCCCACCGCAACCCCCATCAGATTCGCGACACCGACGCCGCAGCCCACGAGGGTGCCAGCGACGACGACCACGCCCGTGCCGACGCCCACTCCCACACCGACGCCCACACCGACGCCCACACCGACGCCCACACCGACGCCCACACCGACGCCCGTTCCACTCGCGAGCGGAGCGGTTCTCACCGGTATCTCCCATGTCGAGTTGACCTTCTACGACGACTCCGCCTCGGCCGAAGCGGACTTCCGAGCCGGGAAGCTGGACGCGGTCGGCGGCCTGACGCCGGATCAAACGGATGGCGCCCTCACGACCGCCGGGTCGCGGCTGATTCCGTATCGCTGGGCGAGCCTGCTGAGCGTCGTGGTCAACCAGCGACTCGACTACCCCGAGCTGCGCGATGCGAACACCCGGACCGGTCTGCTGGCCGCGATCGATCGCCAGACGCTGCTGGACGAGGTGCTCAAGGGCAGGGGCACCGCCGCCGCTCTGCCCATCCCGAGCTGGTCGTCGGGCTACGACCCGGGCTCCGTCACCGACACGCCCTACAACATCGCCGACGCCGAGAGCTACCTGGCAGATTCCGGCTGGCTGCGTTCATCCCAGGGCTGGACGGCTCCGAAGGACACAACCCCGTACACGATGGAGCTGCTCACGCTCAATGAAGCCAGCAACGTGGTTGTCTATCGGACCGCCCTACAGGTAGCCGACGCCTGGCGTGCGATCGGGTTCACGGTCCAGGTGGACGCCGTTCCGACCGTCACGTACATGGAGCGTCTCAACGGCGGCCGCTTCGCGGCGGCGATCGTCAGCTTCGAGGTTGGGCTCGATGCGGATCTCGGGCCCTTGCTCCTGTCCTCACAGGTTGGCGCCGGCGGCTCGAACGTCGCGGGGCTGCAGGACCAGACGCTCGATCCGATGTTGATGGCGGTCCGCAAGGCCCTCGAACCGGCCGCCCGCAAGGAAGCCATAGCGGCGGTCGAGAAGTACATCTCGACCACGGTGCCGATACTCCCGCTGGTATTCCGCGACTATGGTCTTGTGGTCTCGGATCGCGTCCGGGGCATGACTTCGAGCCAGATTGTCGACCCGTCGGGGCGTTTCTGGGATGTGATAGACTGGCGCCTCGCCAGCGCCCGGTAGGCCGGTCGTTGTGTGCGCCGAGGTGGCGGAATGGCAGACGCGCTAGCTTCAGGAGCTAGTACTCGCAAGGGTGTAGGGGTTCAAATCCCCTCCTCGGCACCAGGTCTTGTGCAGCGACGTGGAGCCGTCGCAACGGCGTTTCGTGCCCAGGTGGCGGAATTGGTATACGCGTACGTTTGAGGGGCGTATGGAGCAATCCATCCGGGTTCAAGTCCCGGCCTGGGCACCACCCTCGTCCTTGATCTCGACCCGGCCGCGAGGCGGCCTCCCGCCGCCCACCGCGGCTTCCCCGGGCGGTTAGCTCAGCGGCTAGAGCGCCTCGTTTACACCGAGGATGTCGCAGGTTCGAATCCTGCACCGCCCACCATCTCGGGGCCCTGGAGGCGTGTGGTCGCGTCTCAAGTCCGGAGACGTCTCCACAGGCGACGCAGCGAGGGGCCGAACGCGACGGCCACCCAGATCGCGAATAGGGCGATGAAGGCCAGCGTCTGACCTACGGCCACGGCTATCAGGACGGGTTCGCTGCGGGCTACGTCGACGAAGGGCAGGCTGATCCAGGAGGCGCCGCCGCCGACGCTCGTGCCCCCACCGTTGCCCGGCCACCCGCCGCTGACCCGGCCGAGACCTCCGCCGAAGCCGCCGTAGCCTCCCGGAGGCCCGCCGATCTCGTGCGACGAGCCGAGGATGGCGTGGAGATTCACCGTGTTCAGCAGGGCCGTGGCGATGTACCCGGCCGCTCCCGCTCCGAACCTGCACGCGAGCAGAGCGCCGACCGGCCACAGGGCGAAGAGGTAGCGCTCGTGGACACGGGTGGGGACGGCGTAGAACGCGAACGCCACGACGGCGAATCCCAGCAGGATCGCCGTTCGATCGTCGCGCAGCAGGAGGCCGCCGGCGACGGTCAGCCCGACTATGCCGAGCAGAGCCGCCCCCAACTGCATCGCCGACAGGCCCCACAGGACCGTCATGGAGTCGAGGGTCCATGCGCCGCTGCCGGAGCTGGCGACCGTGGTCAGCGGCGTTGGGCCCACCAGCGACCATGCGTTGAAGGCGTTGGCAGTCAGCACGCTGAACTGGTCCGTGACCGACCCGAAGAGGCCGACCAGACCGGCGACGTGGCCGACCACCAGATCGCCCTGGAGATCCGGCGAGGCGAACGTCTGGATGTCGAAGGGCAACAGCGGGACGATCCCGACTATCGCACCGACGGCGAGCGTCGAGACGAGCCGCAGGGGGCCCTGGTGGGTCAGGGGGCCCCGCAGGCGATCGTTGAGCCTCGACATGCGCGGTCCGAGGCTTGGGCGAGGCCCGGACCCTATCCGCAGCAGGTGGCGCCGCAGGAGCACCGGCAGGACCACAACCAGGCAGACCGCGTCCTGGGGCTTGACCAGTACGCCGGCGACCGCGAAGGCAAGCGAGGGTTCGCTCCAGCCGTCGGCGAGGGCGAGCAGGGCGGCGAGCATCAGGAGCGAGCCAACCGCGTCCACCTGGCCCCACAGCGCCGAGTCGTACCAGCTGACCGGAAGAAAGAGGTAGAGGGCCGCCGCGACCAGGCCGGCACTTCGACCGAACCACGAACCACCGGCGCGGTAGAGCAGGATGCCTATGACGCCGTCGGCAAGGATCGCCGGCAGCTTGAGCAACTGCAGTGTGGCCTCGCCCGTTGAGATGCCCAGGACCGGCCCGAGCCACGAACCCAGCGCCCCGAGGAACCACAGGACGTACATGTAGCCGGGCGGGTAGTTCGCCCCACTCGACTGATAGAAGGAGGAGGGTCCGTCCGCGGCGAGCACGTTGGCCCAGTGGGCGAACTGGTTGATGTCCGAGGCGAACCCCTGACCCGGATAGGCGACGTAGGCCAGGACAAAGCGCAGCAGCATCGCCGAGCCCAGGACCGCCAGGAACGGTCCGTGGCGGGCCAGCCGGCCGGGTGGGGGAGTGGCGGTGACGGTCATCTCGGGAGGATAGCCTGGGGCGAGCCGCTGAACGACCGCTGAAGTGGGTCTGGCCAGGCGCCGCGGCCGTCCGGTCGTACCGAACCTTGGGCGCCCCTTGCGAGTCAAACGTTCGTAACCCAAGGAGAAGCCCGTGTCTTGCGCCCCGCTCCGAAGCTCGGCTTCAGGCGACTGGCCCGTGGCCTCCTGCTAGACTGAAACACCCGCACTGAAGCTGATGCGGCCCATACACCGATCGGAGGAGGGACATGCTCCCGGCGATCATCATCCTTGTCGTTCTGGTACTGCTGGTGCTATTCGTGGTCGGGATCTTCAACGGTCTCGTCACGAAGCGCAATCGCGTCGACGAGGGCCTCGCGCAGATCCAGGTCCAGCTCAAGCGCCGCCACGACCTGATCCCGAATCTGGTCAATGCGGTCAAGGGCTACATGGACTTCGAGAAGAGCGTTCTCATCACGGTGACCCAGGCCCGAGGCAACGCCATCTCGGCCGGCTCCCAGGGCGTCGCCGCCCAGGCTCAGGCGGAGAACGCCCTTACCGGCGCCCTCAAGTCCCTCTTCGCCGTGGTCGAGAACTATCCGCAGCTCAAGGCCAACGAGAACGTGCTGGCGCTGCAGGAGCAGCTGACCACGACCGAGAACCAGATCTCGTTCTCCCGTCAGCATTACAACGCCACGGTCCTCGAGTACAACAACTCGCTGCAGGTGTTTCCGAACGTCTTGATCGCGGGCCCGATGGGCTTCGTGAAGCGTGTGTTCTTCGAGGCCGAGCCGGAGGCCGCTGAGGTCCCCGCCGTCAACCTCGCATAAGTGGAAGCAAGGCCCCGCCGGCGAGAGTCGGCGGGGTCGCTGCCTCCTGAGGCTCCACACCCGTGACCACTTTCTACTCCGAGCAGGCGGCCAACCGCCGCAACTCATTCCTGCTCGCGCTCCTTGTCATAGCCTTCCTGGCCGTCTTTGGATTCGTCATCGGCTTCAGCATCGGCTACGGCAGCGGGTACGAGGTGGAGTTCGGAATCGCAGCGCTGGCGATTGCCGTCGGCATCGGCACTCTCAGCGCCCTGTTCTCCTACTACGGCGGCGACAAGCTCGTCCTGGCGAGTTCGAACGCCCAGGAGGTCAGCCCGGAACAGGCGCCGCAGCTCTACAACGTCGTCAACGAGATGGCCATCGCGGCGGGCGTGCCGATGCCCAGGGTCTACATCATCGACGACCCCTCGCCCAACGCCTTCGCGACCGGCCGCGACCCCCAGCACTCGTCCCTGGCGGTGACCACCGGCCTGTTGCAGAAGATGAACAGGGAGGAGCTTCAGGGCGTTCTGGGCCACGAGATGTCCCACGTCCGCAACTACGACATCCGCTTCACCCTGATCGTCGGCGTGATGATCGGCAGCATCGCCCTGTTGGCCGGCTTCTTCCTGAGGTACACGTTCTGGTTCGGTGGCGGGCGACGCGGCAACAGCCGCGACAGCGGCGGCGGCGGGTTCGCGCTCGTCCTGCTCCTCGTCGGGCTGGTCATGGCGGTGCTGAGCTACTTCTTCGGGGCGCTCGTGCAGATGGCGGTCAGTCGCCAGCGTGAGTACCTGGCGGATGCCTCGTCGGTGGCGCTGACCCGGAACCCGCACGGTCTGGAGAGCGCTCTGGCAAAGCTGGCGGCGGACAACGAGCCTCTCCGGTCGGTCAACGGCGCGACGCAGCACCTCTATATCGTCAATCCACTCAAGAAGCTCGGCGGCGGCAGCGCCCTCTTCTCGACGCACCCGCCGATCGTCGACCGCATCAACAGGCTCCGGGAGCTGACCGGCGATGCCCCGATGGATCAGATGGAGATGCACCAGCTGGCGGGTCTCGAGTAGCCGAGTCAAGGCCACAGCCGGCGCCTCGTAGCCCGGTTCGAGGTCGAGCCGGCTTCCTTGCAGCGGCTCGGTCCCTCGTGGTACCTTTCCCCGCGCCGACGGGCAATCAGTCCGTCAGAACGGGCCGAGATAGCTCAGTTGGTAGAGCACGCGACTGAAAATCGCGGTGTCGCCAGTTCGATCCTGGCTCTCGGCACCACAGACGGCTGGCGTGGTTTTCGAGCGGAAGTGGCTCAGTTGGTAGAGCATCACCTTGCCAAGGTGAGGGTCGCGGGTTCGAGTCCCGTCTTCCGCTCCACTCCCTTCATGGTGCCGATTCGGACGGTCGTCCGCGTCGAGATCGAGCCTCTGCCCCTTCGTCTAGTGGTAGGACAGCGGACTTTGGATCCGTTAGGCGAGGTTCGAATCCTCGAGGGGCAGCCAGTCTGACCCGCTCCAGCCGGTCCCCCAGCCGGCCCGCGTCCGAGGCGACGTACCCAAGTGGTTAAGGGGGGGGTCTGCAAAACCCCTATTCAGCGGTTCGAATCCGCTCGTCGCCTCCACACCCCTTCGTGAATGGCCCCCTCCGGGCCGTTCTGTGTCTCGCTCTGGTAGCAACGTGGTAGCAACAGGCGTACAATCCCGGACATAGCGCGACGGCCCCCGGAGCGAACCGGAGGCCGTCAAGGGCGCTCCTGCTACAGAGGAACGCACCGTGGGACAGCCTACCACCACACGCGAGCGCCGGCGATCGGCCGGCGAGGGGTCCGTGTACCGCCGGAAGGACGGCACGGGCTGGCGCGGAGCCGTCACCTGGACTGAGCCGGACGGCCGCCGCTGCCGACGCGTCGTCTCGGGCGATACCGCCGCTGAGGCGCGAGATAGGCTCGACACGCTGCGCCGCGAGCTGA
>Ga0187886_1003010_pt1 | contig 12922 bp, 16 predicted proteins | sample June2016WEW_20_1_FD_133001 | JGI IMG/M metagenome (GOLD analysis project Ga0187886, IMG submission 133001) | Peatland microbial communities from SPRUCE experiment site at the Marcell Experimental Forest, Minnesota, USA - June2016WEW_20_150 | ecosystem: Environmental > Terrestrial > Soil >...
AAAAATGATTTTCTATTCTAGTGACGCTTATTCGGAACATTACATCTGTCCGGATTGCGACCGGTTTCTGGGGATTCCAAGACCGATTGACTTCTTCCGTAAGTGAGTCCTGCCATCATTGGATCCTAAGGTCTTGCACCGCATTCCGGACACGATTCCCGTAATGTCATGCCTTTGTGCATGTGGTTCCCTTGGTGGGGTGAATCACTTCCACTAAGCACGGCAACAATTATGGATCGGAGTGGCAGCGCACTTCCGCAATCCGGACCCGTTGCCAGGGCTTAGTCTTCTATGCTTTCTTCGTGTTCACACATGCCGTCGTCTGGGTAGATCTTGCAGTAGAACGGTTTTGTCTCATGGATCGCGCACGAGTAGAGACCTGTTTCCTCTCTTTTCAGAAAGGGGCAGCTCTTCGTAATGAAAACTGCGTGTCGATTGTGAGGGTCAGTGGAATTAATCGCTATGTGCTTCAAGATGTCTTCTCGTCCCTGCCTTTTCCAACGCACTATGTCCTCGTGGGTCGCCTCAAAGGATCCCCAATGAATGACACAGCAGTCCCCCGATCGCTTGCACCTGTGTACCTGCAACAATTAATCAACTGGATTACGTGAAAGACGCTCAATTCCATCTCGTTTCGCAATGCAGGCGCGCACTATGGGGTTACATCGTTAGGATGCCCTTGCTGTGAAGTACCTGCGCTTGGTTCTGTGTGTAACGCCAGAGTACGTCCGCGCGACTGGTTTGGAAATCCCAGGGGGCAACCAAGACCACGTCGCCATTCTTGATCCAGGTCCGCCTTTTCATCTTGCCTCGTATCCGACAGACTCGGTCGGCTCCGTCTGAACACTTCACCATTATCCGATCGTACCCGAACATTTGGGTTACAATCCCAAGTAGCTGGCCCGTTCCTGGAAGAACGAGTTGATTAATGTCCCCTTCTGAAAGGACCTTTCTCTTTCCCAATCCACACTGCCTATCCTACAAGGTGACAGCTCCACTCTCCATTTTAATCTGCCTCACCATAGGCGACATTTGCTTTCGACTCAAGCTAGGGCTGAACTCTGCTCATCATACAGAGTCGGTCACGGAACACCGGCGAAAGGACTTCAGATGCCTCGACGTTCAGCGTTCCCTGATCTGGGTCGTCTCTTCGTCTCCACATCCAATTTTCAGACGAGTTTGATGACGTCGCGTGAAATACTTGAGGTAAGACCGAAGGGCACCGCACCCGCGAATGCGGCACTCATCGCATAATAAATATAGGTGGGTTGCTACGGGCAGTAGGGTTTCAGTGGAAGAGCTTCGCGGCACTTACCTACTTCAACCCGCTCGTCGCAGCAAGGCAAGTCTTTGGTTACTTTTTCTTCTTTGTTTTCTTCTTCGCTTTCGGCACAGAAATCACGGGTAGACCTGATGCTGCTATTGCAGGTTTAACACTTCCGACCGCCACAAAGTGTCCGCGCTGCCATGCTTTCGCTACCTCTTCAAGGCTCAAGGAGGTCCCATCAAATAGCGAATATGATCCGATAGATAGCGAGTTTGCTATGTATGCATGTATTCCTCAAATGTCTTGTAAAGCGCGTCGAGTCGCGTGGTGACAACCGGACGACGGATGGTTTGATTCTTCCAGAGTTGTGTGTGTGCCCATAGTGGTGCGGGCACCTGAAATTGAACCGTCCTCTTAGAGGCGTTTTGATGCCGACTTCCGGTTAGCCCATATTAGCGGAGTGGTTATACGACTGACGTTGATTTTCTTGGAGATTCCAGTTACAATCTACACGCTAAACCATCAACTGATCTACGATTTACTTGGAGAGAGTAGGGGAAGGCTAGGTATGCGGAAGCAATTGACAAGTGACTTGACTGTAAGGTACGACGGCGCCAAAATTAGAACAGCTTTCGGACTTGCTGAAATGGTTCAGATAACGTTGATCGTAGCCGAAGATATCACTGAAAGAGTTGGGGCGAGTCTTATCGCCGATTGGCTGCTCAAGAAACTTAACACGAAGGAAGCCCAAGTAACCAAATTAGAAATCGACAAGGTTGCCGTGGAACTTGACGAAGACGAGATCAAGAAAGCCGTGTTGGAGAGAATCACGAAGACAAGCCAGTAAAGCCCGTCCGGTCGCTTTGAAACTTGAATCATTTAGGATACTTAGTCGCTATGAGAAATATGGCATTTTCAAGCATTGTATAGTCCGTCTGAGTGAGTTGGTGCGAACCTAGCAATTTGAATCGTCGTCCGTCCTCGTTCATGTAATTTTGTGTGTGTGCGCACCACTGGACCCACACACAACTACTACGCTCACGATGGTTCAAAGCACAAGAGACCCGACGACCGCGAAAATTCTATTCATGCCACGCTATTGACGTTGTCTCGATAACGTATTGTGAGGCATTAGTCACTGGGCCTCGATCGACGAAGACACCTGAGACAACGACACGGCAGGGCACAGCGAAAGAACAGGGCGAAAGAGGAACCTCATAAACCGTCCCGTTGTAGACAAAGGAAACGTATCGGTCAATTGCAGATGGGGCGGCAACTAATGCAATGCATGGATTGAGCGCGAAGTAAAGGTTCCTGGGGTCTCCTTCGCAGAGATCGTAGTCGTCTCCGAAATGAAGCGGGGCGTGCTTGACAAGGTATCCGACACTAGTTACTTTCTGACCAACATAGGAGGACAAATGCTCGTGCAGTTGTCTGACTGAGACCTCACGCGGATATAGCCAACTGGGTCCCAAGCCGAAGAAAACCAAAGCGCCAATGAAAACCAGTATTAGCGCTATCGCGAGAAGACGAATTCCGACATTGGTTCTGTTCCCACTATTCTCGCCTACCACTGCGTGGTCCATCATTACACCACTCATCCTCGGCCCATTGGGAACGGACATCATGGGAAGGGTCATCTGTGTCTGGTATCAATGTTGTGTGTGTGGGTCTAATAGTGCGACCACCAGAATTTGAACCGGTCGTTTCTTTGTGTGTGTGAGTCAGCTGGTCGCACACACACACTTTTACGACGAACGACGACGGTTCAAATTTGGGTGCTCGCACCATTGGTACCACACACACACTTTTCGACGGTTGGTGTAGGTGTTTGTTGTTAGGGGAAGTGTCCCCTAACAACCCCTCCCCCGGCCGGATTCTTGGAATCTGGCTCCCGAGGATCATTCCCCGGGCCCGGCCGCATATGTCGCATGGCAGAGGTCCGGGACCGGAAACATGCGACCCGGAAGTTCATTGTTAAAGAAAAGCTGATGAGTCCGGGTTCAAATCCGGCTGCCCTTGGGGAGCCCGTGCTGGTACACTTGGTCTTCGTCGCCTCGACGCGGCGACAGCCAAGAGAGCTATTATGACTACAGTTGCGAGTATCAGCAAACCGTTTTGTTGAAGCAGGCCCAGTAGGTCGCCGACCGGCGGACCAGATGTCTGCGTGCTCGTTGTTTGAGTTGAGGAGGTTGAGGTTTGCGTTACCACGGCTGCGTTAACTATCAAGACCAGGTTGGCGACGTGGCTTAATCCACCTCCACTCCCGGTCACGATCAACGTATACGAACCGGTTGATGCATCCCCTGGCAATATTACAGTGAGCGTCGAAGCGAAGTTTGGAGTTCCGGAGGGATTGCTGAAGACTCCATTGGCTCCGGAGGGTAACCCCGAAACCATTAGTGAAACCTGCGAATTGAAACCGTTCAAAGCTGCGACGTTAACGGTGTACGAAACTGTCTCCCCTTGAAGCACACTTTGGGACGCTGGACCCACATCGATCTGAAAGTCAGACACCTGAAATGCGGTTGAAGAGGTTGTCGTCGTTTGCTGGGAAGATCCTTGTGCCACCGTGAAGGTAGTGGTCTTCATGTTGTTACTCTTGTTCGGGTCGAGACCCACTGGGATCGTCGCGACTCCCCATGCCAAAGTATGCTTGCCAAGTGTCGCAATCCAAGGTGTCTGCGCGCTTACGGTGAAAGGAGTGCCCGCTGGTCCAGGGTAGGTAAGGGACCCACCGCCGCAAGATGCACCATCAATCACGCATTGTGCAGAGAAGCTCTGCGGAAATGGGGCTGGAGAAGAGAGCGCGGCCATCACCATCTTGAATGTGACCGGGTCACCAACCTGCGGAGCAGAAGGACTTAGCGAGACGGAGAGGACTGCCCAATCGGTAGCTGGTGTGGCACTCGAACCTTCCACTTGAAAGTATGCATAACCTGCTATCGCCCCTCCGGGAGGGGGAAATATGACCAAGACTGATGCTTTGTAACTTCCAGGTGTGCTTATGGCAGGAGGATGCACGTTATACATCTTTCCAGATTCAACTGATATCGGTGAACCATATGTCCAAATGTGACAGGTTGGATCATTTGTCACACACTGGCTTTTGTCGATCTTAACGGTGGCGGTGGCCGTACCAGAAAATGGTTGGGTAACCTCGAACGCAATCGTGAACGATTGGCCGACGTCGAAGGGGGGCTGTTCGTTCAACCCTGAATAAACACCGACGATAACTGGTGCATCTGCCTTTACAGTCTGAGAAATACTGACTAAGGCAATCAACATAACAGCAAGAATTGCAAGTCCCGTCTTGTACCACATCAACCTCCATTCCCAAGTGGACACGAAGCGTGACTGAGATGTTAATGCTTGTTATTACATAGGTCATTTCGTGATGCCTCTGTTCAGATTCTCTGTGTGTATGGGTCTAATGGTGCGCACACCCACACAAAAATGCCGGTTCAAATTGCGGTGCGCGCACCGTTAGGTGTACGCACACGACATTTTCTGTCTTCTTTCTGCCAAAGCGATTTATCCTTGAGAGGATGCTAGGCCCTTAGCGATGATTTGGCCATGCGGCTTGAACAGACTTATCAGAAGATCGTGTAGGCCAAGGTCGACGAGCCTACGAGCGTTGTAGATACAGAATCCTGACAGTGGAAGATTGAAAGTTGGATTGAGTTGCTCATACCGTGGGGTGGCCACTGGACCCGAAATCGTATCCTAAGAGACGTGCATCATTACTTATCCAGCTTTGTTCCTTCCTGTTTGCTGGTAGCCTTGGTCAGCGCCTTGGTTACAGCGAGCCAACTGAGTAGGTAGATTCGGATGCCTTGTTCTAGGAACGTGAGCAGAAGCTCGCTCCGGCTTTTCCCCGTCAACTTAGCATAGTGTTCGAGGACCGCGAGGAACCCGGCGGGAAGCCTCAATGAAACAGGTTCACCCGCCTCACCGAGTCGAGGTGCGTGGCCACCTGTGACGTTGCGGAGGAGGTTGAAGCCTTGGTTCAGTCTAACAGACGAGAAGAAGTCTTCGAGTCCCTCCTGCCTTTGAAGACGGAGGAAGACCACAACTGCAGCAACATGGATCAACGCCTGGCAGAGGTCTGTAATGGGCATGTCAAGCTGCAAGGCGAATCCTCGAATGCTCCCCATTACCACGGCCGGCACACGGAGCGAAACCCTACGCTTTGGCGTCCTGGGGCCTCGCAATAGGGCACTCTTGACTCCGCCTCGCCTTCTACCTCTTACCGCTGAAAATTGTATGTCATTTGGCATCCGATATCTAGATACCTCTCACCGGTACGGGAAGTGAAAAAACTTGGAGGTTGAAGCGGGCCCTGGCGCCGAGCAGAGTACCGTATTCGAATCGAAGCTCACTATCCCCACCCACGAATACTTCGGCTTCTAACAACGGCACCTATCGAATCTCGGAAAGTCGCCTAGGGAGTCCAAAAAGTCATATCTCCGTCGCCGCTGCGAGTAAGAAAGTAACATACGGCAACTCTTAGAAGTAATACCTGAAGGTGTTGGGCCGTAGTTGGGATGCGCATGATGAGGAAGAAAGAGCCTGGAAGTTTTGTTGACTGCGTAGAATCGGTAATGGTTAGCCCCGTTGAAACCGTGAAACCGACCGACCTTCTTCAATACGCGCTGAAGAAGATCGTCAAGAAGAACATCGGGTGTGTGGTAGTTGTCGAAGGTAAGAAACCTGTAGGAATCGTCACGGAACGTGATGTGTCTCGAAGAGTTGCGAAGAGCCCGAAGCTTCTGATAACCCCAGTGAGGCGAGTCATGTCAGGTCCGCTTATTACTGCAACCCCGGGCACTTCTATAGACAAAGCCGTTTATCTCATGGCTAAGCACGGTATCCGAAGGCTCCCAGTCATCGATGGAGAGGAACTTGTCGGTCTCGTTTCGGAACGCGACTTACTACGGTGGATGCTTCAAGTGAGCTACGAGCCTCAGCTCCCAATCGAAATCAGACAAATCCTAGCGAGGAGAGCTGAAGCGAAAGCCTAGCTTAGCGTGGAACTCCCTAACATTAAGTTTGAAGGAGGTGAAAGCTATGTTAATGATGACCTATTGGGAACTAAATCCCGACAAAGACATCAAGGAAATCGCGAAGGTAGGCGCCCAACTGGCCCAATCAGGCAAGTGGCCCACAAAGGGAATCAAAGTCATCGCCTGGTACATAACTCCAAGCATCCCATCTTGGGGCGTAACAATATTCGAAGCCGAGAATGAAGAAGCCGCATTCAACGCCCAACTCCTTTGGACAAAAGCAATGCCAGGATTCTTCACACGCCACAAGACGTCTCCGGCCCTGCCAACCGAGAAGGTAATTCCTCTAGCCCTCGCCTAGAATGAACCTCTCTGCTCTTTTTCTTTTCGAGCCTTAAGCCCATTTCCGCAAGAGCTTAATGCTCTTCTCTCGACCTTCAGGTCCATTCCAATGCTCAAGCTCGGACGAAGGGTACCCAAATGAAAGCAATTGTACACACAAAATACGGACCACCAGATGTTCTTGAGCTCAAAGAGGTAGAGAAGCCTATCCCTAATGACAATGAAGTTCTGGTAAAAATTCATGCGGCATCCGTGAATGCAGCTGACTGGCATATCGTGAGAGGTAAACCGTTCTTGATGCGCCTAATGGGCTTTGGGCTCATAAAACCAAAAAACAAGATACCGGGAGCTGATATGGCGGGGCGGGTTGAAGCGGTTGGTAGAAACGTAAAGCAGTTTCAGCCAAGTGATGAGGTATTCGGGGACTTAGCCAAGTTTGGCTTGGGCGCTTTTGCCGAGTATGTATGTGCCCATGAAAATGCATTGGCGTTGAAACCGGCAAATATATCGTTCGAGGAAGCAGCGGCCGTACCATTGGCGGCAGTCACCGCCCTGCAGGGTCTTCGTGATAAGGGACAGATTCAGCCAGGGCAAAAGGTTTTGATTAATGGCGCATCGGGCGGTGTTGGTACGTTTGCGGTGCAGATTGCCAAATCGTTCGGAGCTGAAGTGACTGGCGTGTGCAGTACGAGGAATTTGGACATGGTGCGCTCGATTGGGGCAGACCAGGTCATTGATTACACCAGTGAAGATTTCACTCAGAATGAACAGCGCTATGACCTGATTCTTGCTGCTAACGGATATCATTCGATTTCAGATTACAAGCGTGCATTAAGTCCGGAGGGAACTTATGTCGTGACTGGAGGTTCGATGGCTCAACTGTTCCAAGCTATGCTCCTAGGACCATGGATTTCAATGACCGGGAGTAAGAAAATGGGTAGCCTATCCATGAGAATAAACCAAGAAGATTTGGTTTTTATGAAAGAGCTTCTTGAAGCCGGCAAAGTAAAACCCGTTATAGATAGACGTTACAAGTTAAGTGAGGTTGCTGAAGCTCTCCGGTATCTTGAAGAAGGACACGCCCGAGGAAAAGTTGTTATCACTGTGTGAAGTGTGAAGGGCGCGTTTGGGATAGAAACAACTCTTTTCAAGGTGCTAGCGAGCGTATCGAAACCGTTTCAGCAGACTATTGGCGTGTATCGCAATCGTTTCACTGAACCGACATAAGTCCCATCGCTTCTATACAGTCCCTGTGATCTAAAATGACACAACAAAAAGCAGCGTATTCAAACACGGCTTCGGTGCTCGCGATAGTCGCGGGTTCCCTGATGGTGGCGGCAGCGGTCATCATCCTGATCCTCGGGACTTTCATCGTCCCGCGCCTCAGCGACGCTTCGTTCCATACGTCGCAAAGCCTACATACGGCGAATGTCCCCGGCTTCGTGGGCAGCGTGTTGCAGGGAATCGGCCTGTTTGGCCTGATATCCGGAATCATCGTTCTCGTCTCTGGGGCGATGCTCAGGACCAATCCTAGTCAGCGCACTCTCTGGGCCACGCTGATGCTGGTCTTCTCCGTTCTGAGTCTCTTCGGGACAGGAGGGTTCATCATCGGTGCTGTACTCGGGATAGCGGGCGGAGTAAAGGCCCTTATCTGGAAAGCGCCGATATTGCAAGCCTCTGGAACCATTCCGGGGCGGACAACGTAGAGAGTCGTCCGACATAACGGGACCGCGAGGGTTCGAACTAGTTGCAGAAGTTAAAGGTACTCCTGATACTGCTTCTGGTCGCGATGTTCGGCCTCGCGGTTTCGATGTACTTACTCGCCCTAATTTTTGCGCCGACACTATCGCCGCTGGAGGTACTCTATCAGCTCATGATGGGCATCTTTCCGCCGGGCCTCTCCTTCCTCATCCCTCTCTCGTCCCTGTTGTTCCTCAGCACCATCCTCGCGAGCATGGTCGGGGTGGTCTACTACCTAGTTCTGCCAGAAATGAAGGACTACTTCGAATCCAATCCTGGGAATGGCGCGAGCGCAATGGTGATGAGAACCCTGAAACCTGAAGAAAGAATGATCGTCAGCGTTCTCAAGGTTCACGGGGGCACCTACCTACAGAAGTTCATCAGGCGTGAGACCGGCATGTCTCGGTTGAAGACCCACAGGGTGGTCGCTTCCCTCTCGGAGCGAGGGATAGTGCATATTGAAAAAAGGGGGAACACGAATGTGGTCTCACTCGCGAAGTGGTTCCTCGATGGAATGAGTTAGTTTGATACTAGATGCCATGGCGTTTCTGGCTTCAACACAAGGGAGGATACACAAATGAAAGCAATTGTATGCACAAAATACGGACCGCCGGAAGTTCTTGAAGTAAAAGAAGTGGAAAAGCCTACTCCCAAGGACGATGAAGTGCTAATAAAAATTCATGCGACAACAGTTGCGTCAGGGGACTGTCGTATGCGAAGTTTCAAAGTTCCCATCTCATTATGGCTCCCTTCACGAATAGCGCTTGGTCTTAGAAAACCAAGAAAAGCTATACTGGGGTTGTGCTTTGCCGGGGAAGTTGAAGAAGTAGGCAAAGATGTAAAATCATTTAGAAAAGGTGACCAGGTTTATGGGCATACCTTGAAGGGGATGCGATTTGGTGCCTATGCCGAGTACACATGCTTGCCTGAAAACAGTGTTATGGCATTAAAACCATCCAATGTGACTTATGAGGAAGCCGTCGCTGTTCCTTTTGGAGGCACCGCAGCGTTATATTTTCTTAGAAAAGGTACGATCGGGAGCGGACAGAGGGTGCTTGTCTATGGAGCTTCCGGAGCGGTAGGGTCTTCTGCGGTACAGCTTGCCAAATACTTTGGGGCGGAAGTTACCGGGGTATGCAGTACCACGAATTTAGAGTTGGTGAAATCTCTGGGAGCCGATAGGGTAATTGATTACACGAAAGAGGATTTTACAAAGAGCAACGAGCTATTTGATATCATCTTTGATGCCGTTGGTAAAATCTCTTACTCAAAAAGCAAGAAAGCACTTAGGCCGAACGGGAAGTACGTTTCGGTAGCAAGTGAGCATCAAAAGACAGGTACTGAAGATATAATTCTCCTCAAAGAACTCGTTGAGGCGGGAAAGATAAAACCGGTGATAGATAGAAGCTATCCCCTTGAACAGATTGTAGAGGCTCACAGGTATGTCGACAAAGGACACAAAAAGGGAAATGTAGTCATAACTTTAGACCATATTTAGATGATATCAATTCGGGTATAAGTGAAGGGGTACTTGTGAAAGCGGGTTCTGTTAAGTTGAGAGGTGGGTCGGCTGGTGCGCACACACACAATTATTGCCTGTACAGGTCGGTACTTAGGTAACGGAGTCCGGAGTCCACCATAATCGTGACTACAGTCGTCTTGGGTCCGAGTCTTTCCGCGACACGGATTGCAGCGACAACGTTGGCTCCTGAGGAAGTGCCGGCGAACAGCCCTTCCTCGCGGGCTAGACGTCGCGCCATGGCCTTCGCTTCTTCTGTCGTAACCGTAAGAATTTCGTTCACCTTATCAGGTTCCCAGAGTGGTGGAATGAAACCGATCCCGATGCCTTCGATCTTATGAGAACCTGTCGGTTTCCCGGATAGGACAGCTGACTCGGCTGGCTCAACGGCCGTTACGTGAATGCCGGATTTGTGTTCCCGCAGAGATCTTGTTGCACCGTGAATTGAGTGCGCGGTACCTACGACTTGAACGAACGCGTCAACGTTTCCATCGAGCTGATTCCATATCTCCTCACCTAATGGATAGTACCCGGCGATAGCGTCACGGTTGTTGAGTTGATCTGACCACCAATGGTCCGGCTCCTGGCTAATTATTCGGGATGTCTCGATCATTTCCTTGATCAGTTTCTCGGTGATCTTCTTGTCATCACTGCGAACGTCCGTGACCTGAGCGCCGAACGCCCGCATCGTAAGTCGTTTTTCATCGCTGAACGCGTCGGAGGAGACCGCGTGGAACCTGTAGCCCTTCGCGGCGCAGGCGAGGGCTAGCGATACTCCCGTTGTTCCTGATGTGTATTCGACAACCGTCCCACCGGGTGGCAGGCGACCATCTGCCTCGGCACGTTCTATGATAGCCTTTGCCATTCGATCCTTCATGCTTCCGGTAGGATTGGCCCACTCAAGTTTGACTGCGATCCTGGCGCAACTAGATGGTACGACTTTGCGAAGTTCTACTAGGGGCGTGTTGCCGATTGATTCGAGGATGTTGCCGGAGAGGTACACAGGTCTTCAATGAAGTACCATCGTTGGACCTGTAAACGTTTTTCGGAGTTACTTTCTCTGTATGTGCGAACCACTAAAGCCAGAGTTCTTCCAGTTTCACTTCTTCCAAAGCGTGAGCAGCGCAAGGATGACTACAATGTACGCAATTGCCCGGACTACTATGAGCGGAACTGTTAGAGTGGCAGCAAGGTCAAGCAGGGTTGCCAGGTGAGAGATAGCGAAAAGGCCGAAAGCTATGCCGATGTAGAGAGCCATGACGTTCTTCTTCCTACCATACAGTGCAACGCCCAAGACGAATATGATGATACTTAGGACGAGGTTCACTGCGGTTATGGGATCTAAAGCCATCGCTCATCGTTCGGCTAGGAACACGGCGAATCAATATACGTTAATTCTTCATAGATTCTATTTTGTATAGACCCGGAAGTCCGCGGCATTATCAAACACGCACTTCTGATAAAGTACCAAAACCAGGACTCGTCCTGTGAGCTTATTGCTCCTGGCGGTAATACGAGACCCATGCCTTACCAATTCAAGTTCGACCTGACACGGCTATCTCAATCGTTCTTCACAGGAATTGCGGTGGCTGCCCAGAAGAGAAAGCTGCACAGAAGAATTGGCGAGGCAACTCTGCGTCTTCTTGAACGATTCAGAGTTCAGGAGATCACAGGGTTGGATTTTGCTCAAGCTCTAATGCTCCTCGAGGATTTGATAGATATCCAGACTAAGAATTTCAACAACCGGGAAAGATTCGTAAGAACTTCCAGGCGAGTGCTGCTGCTACCTCACTGCTCAAGGAAATATATGGATAATCACTGTAAAGCCGTCTTCGATTCCAACATTCCATCATACCGCTGCTCTCACTGTTCACCCGACTGCTTGGTAAACCAAGCGACACAGGCTGGGGAGCAGAAAGGGTACGATGTTTATGTTCTGCCGGGTGGGTCATGTATCCATCAGATTCTGCAAAAAGGCCGTTATGAGGCACTTGTGGGAGTCGCCTGCGGCGAGGAGATCAAGCTAGCTGAAAGGCTGCTAGAGAAGACGGGGCTGCCAGGTCAAAATGTGCCTTTAATCAGGAACGGTTGCGCCAATACAACATTCAACATACGGGCCCTGAAGAAAACCCTGTGAGTTTCCGAAAGATACTAGCAATCATACAAAGCAATTCAGTTACACCAGATAGAGCACACACAGCTTAGTCGACGATGAACAGTTTGGCGCCTTTCTTTGTATGTGACTTGTGTGGATTTCTTTCGTCGTCTGCGACTTGGTAGCTGCAACCAGGTTTCAGCGTGAATTTTCTTCCATCCTTCAATTCCGTGACTAACTCTCCCTTCAGAACCAAGAGCACGTGTCCCCTAGTGCACCAATGATCCGCAACGTACCCAGGGGAGTATTCGACGATTCGAACGCGCACGTTTCCGGTCTCCAACGTGCGCCAATAGGCTGAACCCTTCTCTCCCCTATGTTCAACAGGCTTAACTGCACTCCACTCGGTTATGGAGAACGTGACTCCATCAATCTTCATGTTTCTTCTACCTGTTACTCCTCATTCGAAGACTATATAGTATAATGTGGGCGCGCCTCGGCAACGGATTGAAGATCGTGGAACAGATGACGCTGATGACTATTGGATTGTATAATGAACCCCTTGGCGCTTACTTGCCAGCTATTCTGTACTGAGCCGTCTCCCCGTGATCAGTAGGAATTTTCGTGTGTGTCTGGCGCGTGACATGAAAAACTCTGAATAAACATCCGCCGATGCCGAACAACCGACACGAACAGCCATAAACCGAACAAAGCCCGCATTGCTCGGTTCTTTTACGTTCGAAATCGCTGCCGGCAATGAGTGGACATCCAGAAATAGTCTCTTCGTGTTCGAGTTTGCTTCGTGGTGTATCTGACGAGCCCAATTGCTCGGCCTAGTTTGTTCAGGGGTGAGATCTTACTCCTGATAATAGTGGACGGGCTTTTCGGGTTCGCGGTTGGCTTCAGCTCTCCCTCCGTCGCGCCGTTAATCGTCGCCATCGGGGTTAGCATAA
>Ga0187886_1003012_pt1 | contig 12919 bp, 11 predicted proteins | sample June2016WEW_20_1_FD_133001 | JGI IMG/M metagenome (GOLD analysis project Ga0187886, IMG submission 133001) | Peatland microbial communities from SPRUCE experiment site at the Marcell Experimental Forest, Minnesota, USA - June2016WEW_20_150 | ecosystem: Environmental > Terrestrial > Soil >...
ATAAAATTAAAACAACAGCGAAGAAAACATATCCGATCAAGCAAGTGTGGTCATTATTGCAAAAATGGAACCACGGCGATAAGATAATTTACAATGTAAATCGCGAAAGTAATGTCAGAAATAAAAAAAGAGCATTGTTATCTTATCTAACGTATCCTTTTCTTATGGAATCAAATTCGCCTGAGTTTTATCATCACCAGAATAAGTGGTGTAATATAGCTATTGCTAAAATTCTGGGAGAACTTGGGTATATTGTTGACGTAATTGACTGGACAGATTTTCAAAGCAAAATCAGCCATAAATATAATTTGCTGATAGGGTTTGGCCGGGCAGAGGAACTTGCCAAGGAAATGCCTTCGGATACCTTAAAAATTCGCCTGTCAACAGGAAGCGAAGCATACTTTGCTAACCGGAGGGAAACTCAGAGGTTGGCAGAAATTGAGGCAAAACGCGGGTGTAAAATCGGGAATGTAAGACAAAGCCCAGATAGAGCAGAATATTTAAAATACTTTGATGGTATTGCATGTTTGGGTAATGAAGCAATTGCCGGTACGTATCGACCATATTTTGATAAAAAAATCTTATGTTGGGACAATCATGGATTCGACCGGTTTTCCAGTATACCGGATCAGAAAAATTTTAATCTTGCCAGAAACAACTTCTTGTTTTTATCCGGTAGCGGTTTTGTACTAGTTGGACTTGATCTAGTGCTGGAAGTTTTTTCTAACCTGCCTGAACTAAATTTATTCGTCTGTGGTAATTTTGCCGCGGAAAACGATTTTATCCAATGCTATGAAAAAGAGTTATTCCGCACACCTAATATATTTCCCATTGGTTGGACACAATACGGAGGTTATCAATATAATTGGTTAATGAGGAAGTGTTCCACCATTATATTCCCAATTTGTGCGGGTGCATCTCCGGGTTCAGTTACAGCAGCTATGGGGTTTGGAATAATACCAATGGTGGCGAAGGAAGCAGGGATTGATACCGAGGATTATGGTTTTACTCTGACACATAATGACAGTAAAACCTTATCTGACACAGTTAAGTGGATATCATCACAATCAGAAGAATGGCATAAACAAATGTCGCAGCGCGTATACGCTGTGTATCAAGCTAAATACAGTCAACAAGCTTTCTTGAGGCGTTTTAAGGAGATATTGGTTGAATTTATCAATTCAAAGTAACAGCAGTCAATATGAAGTTTGCAGCAGCGAGGAGCTCCAATATTGCTTAGGCAATCCAGAATAACTTAGAATGATTACCAGCATACCCATCTACAAATAATACCTTTTTTCATAATCACATACACTTGGCTGTATTAAGAAAGGAATATTCGATATAGAATCTGCAGACCTTACTTCGATGACATCGCTGGAGATCCGAGATACTTATTGGCGATGTGATCGTCTTATATCGAGTAGATCATTTTGCATATAGCTATTAGGAAAACTTGATGCCAATTCGAATTCCCGTTTACTGCCTAGATTGGCATATTCACCAGAGCCCGGCTTTACAGGAACTCGTGAGCAATCCGCTTAATTCCTACATCCAGTTTGAACCAATCGGCTGGGATGGGATTAAATTACCTAGTTTGCCATCAGAACAGTTCAAAAAGAATACGATGATCTTTTTTCAACTGCCCCCCCCACAGGACCTTTGTCGTGATACTAGTAGGCGAGTTGTCTGGATACCGATGTGGGACCAAGCCCGCGGGTATGATCTGGAGTGGTGGCAGAACCTGCCTAAAAACGTTCGAGTAGTGGCTTTTTCCAGAGAAATCAGTGTCCGGGCGCGGTCAGTCGGACTAAATACACTGGATTTGTATTTCTACAAATCGCCCGATGAATTCCATCCCGCAAATTGGGAAGAAAGCCGTGTTCTTTTTTACTGGAACCGAACTGGCCTGGTGGACAAGAACTTCTTATTCCAGATTTGTCAATCATTGGATATTGAACTCTTGATCTATCGCCGCCAGATTGACCCTCTGGTACCTGCCTGTTTTGACTATTCCCTCCCGAAGCGATTGGGGAAAACACACGTGCAGGAAATTACGGGGAACACATTTCTTCCAAGACGGGAATACATGAATATTGTAAATCAGGCCAATATTTTTATTGCCCCGAGGGTTTCAGAAGGCGTTGGACTCTCTTCTATTGAAGCTCTGGCACGCGGGTGCGCGGTTTTTGCATATAATGCGCCTACCATGAACGAATATATTACACATAAGGTAAATGGATTTTTATTCCAGAAATATGTCAATACCAGGTGGAATTGCCTTCGCGAGTGCTTAATGAAACGAATGGATGGCTATCTTATAAGATTTGCAAATATCCAACCTCATATTGAACGTCCTATAACGGACTGGCAAGATTGGGAAGAGATCAAAAAGTTGAATCTGCAGGTCCTGGGTGATAACGCTCGTCAGACACAAGCAAAAGGTTATCGAGAATGGATCAGATCCATCCCTGAATATGCTAGTTTCATCTTGGATTGGTAGCCAAAAACCATGAATGGACCCCTTGTCAGTGTTGTTCTGGGCAGCTATAACCGGCGTGCCTTCTTGAAATCCACGCTTGAGTCGGTACGCAACAATGGCACGTCTTTCCCCTACGAGATCATCGTCGTTGATGGGGGCTCCACCGACGGTTCGTTGAGATATCTGGCAAAACAGAAAGATGTCATTACCATCATCCAGCACAACCGGGGCGTTTTTCGCGGTAAGCCCGTCGAACGCCGCAGTTGGGGCTATTTCATAAATCTCGGCTTCAAGGCTGCTCAGGGGAAATTCATTCTCATGATCAGCGACGATTGCCTGCTCATCCCAGGTGCGATCAAGAATGGGGTGGAGCAGTTCGAAAAAAAACTAGCTGAGGGAGAAAAGGTGGGAGCGGTGGCCTTTTATTGGCGCAATTGGCCCGAACAGAAGGATTATTGGGTCGGCCTGACTCTTGGGAATAAAATGTTTGTGAACCACGGGCTATACCTGCGCCAAGGGCTCGAAAAAGTCGGTTGGATCGATGAGCAGACCTACCAGTTCTATCATGCCGATGGCGACTTGTGCTTGAAATTATGGCAAGTTGGATATCAAGTTATAGATTGCAAGACCGCATTTGTGGAGCACTGTGATCATATCAAACCGAGCCGGATCTCCAATGCAAAAGACTGGGATGCTTACCTGAAGAAATGGGAAGGGATTTTTTATGACCCGCAAAAGAACAATACAGGAGGCTGGATTTACCAACATTATATTGACCAAAATCGCACCTATAGACAGTTTCCTTTTAGCGTAAGGCTTAAATCTGCTTTGAGGAAAATTAGGGATGTCATAAAATGAACTTAGTACAAAGAATCACTCGCCATATTCCTAAATCTTCTGCGTTTATTAATGCCTATATGACATATCTTGAATAATTCCAACAAGATATACGCTCAAATAATTGGTTAGTGCCGGAGCTAGTTGATTGGCAGGATATCCATTATGAAAAATAACAAATCCAAACTCCACCTTGGCTGCGGAGAACGCTACCTGGAAGGCTATCACAATATTGATTTTCCCCCTGCTGAGCACACAGTACAGACCAATTTGCGTGTGGATGAATATGCCGATATTTTAAAACTGCGTTATCCTGCTGATTCAATTGAAGAAATACGCCTCCATCACGTTTTCGAGCATTTTTCGCGCCCGATCGCCTGCGCGTTGGTTGTTTCGTGGTGGTCATGGCTCAAACCGGGCGGGTTACTCCGTATCGAAGTTCCTGATTTTGACCGAACGGCCTGGGCGGTGCTTAACCCTTTCTCATCGGATCATTCCCGCCATGTGGCCTTACGCCACATTTTTGGCTCACAGGAAGCTGCCTGGGCAGTGCATCAAGAAGGTTGGTCGCCCCAAAGGCTGAAACAATTACTGACAAATATGGGGTTTGATCGCGTTCAAGTCAGGAAAAACTCTTATCAGGGTACATATAACTTCGAAATTCTGGCGATGAAATCTCGTACTGATATCTCCAAGAATGATTTTGAACAGCTCGCTCGATCATTTTTATCAAAATACTGCGTCAACAATACGTTGACAGAAAAAAGAATGCTTGACGTATGGATGAATATGTACAGCCAGCAAATCGAGATGTCATGGGCAGCCTTGTAAGCGCTATCATCCCCACATATAACTCCGCCCATCTACTCACGCGCGCTCTTGAAAGCACCATCGGGCAGACCTACCAAAATGTTGAAATTATCGTGGTCGACGATGGCTCCACCGACAATACTGAAGATATCGTGAGGAACTACGGTAAACGCGTGAAATACAGGCGCCTTCCTCATGCCGGGCTGCCTGCCGTGCCGCGTAATGCGGGGCTGCAACTGGCGCAAGGCGAATACATCGCCTTTCTCGACGCCGATGATGCCTGGCAGCCAGAAAAACTGGAAAAGCAGGTGGAAGTCATTTGCTCAGATAAAAACATTGGGCTGGTTTGCACCAACACCTTGAGGGAAAGCAAAAGTAGATCTCGGCCTTATTTCCCCGCGGGCACGATAGCCAGAAGGAACTCCTTTAGCTTTTTGCTCAGGGAAAATTTTATTATTACTTCTTCTGTTCTTACCAGGCATGAAATCCTGTCTCAACAAAAAGGGTTTTGCGAGGATATCCTTTTTAAGGCTATCGAAGATTATGATCTATGGTTGCGGATTGCCCTAAATCACGATATTTATTTTATTGATGAATTATTAACTATTTATCACGACGCGCCCTCGGAAAGTCTACGCAGTTCACAAAATATGACCCAGTACTGGAAAGGCATGATGCAAATATACAGCCAATTCAACCACATCAAACTCGACAGAGAAACATTCCGTTTAATCCGGTCGCAAAAAGTGAGCGCGCTGCGAGGATTGACAACACAATTGTTGAAAGAAAAACAATATCGCAGTCTTTTGTCCACAATACTCAAATTCTTCTTTCAAAACAGCCCCGTATAATTCTTATGTTCAAAAATATATTCAGCAGGCATATAACGCTTACACCATCCCTTCCAGTTGTAAATGCCGGTTGTTCCCAATTTGAAGTGAACAATTGGGCATTATCCGATTTCGTGGTGAGCAAGCTGATTCCCTTTACTGGAACAACCCCATTCCCGCTAAATGAACTTTTGTTAATGTCCGGAGCACTTCTCCGCTTCCAACCAGACCATCTGTTCGAATGGGGTACCCATATCGGAAAGTCGGCCAGGATTTTTTACGAAACCGTCCGAACATTCAATATCCACTGTACGATTCATACGATTGAATTACCCGATGAAGTCGCCCATGTCGAACACCCAGGACGGCAATATGCCGTCCTGATCCGTAACATGCCACAGATCCGGAAATATCGGGGCGACGGGCTGGAAGAATCTTTTCGAATCGCACGCTCCATGCACACAAAAACCCGATTTATGTTTTTTCTGGATGGCGACCATAGCTATACTTCAGTTCATCGAGAACTCGACGCTATCGTTCATAAATTTCCGCTTGCTTGCATTATACTGCACGATACCTTCTTCCAATCGGCGGATAGTGGATATAACATCGGTCCCTATCAGGCCATCGAAACAGCGCTGAAATCAAACAGTGAAAAATACCAGGTAATTCACACCGCCACCGGTCTGCCCGGAATGACACTGTTATATCCTCGACGCTAAATGAATATTCTACACACCGTTCAGTATTACCATCCCAGTGTCGGTGGCGCGCAGGAAGTCGTCCGCCAGGTTTCCGAACAGTTGACGCTGCGCGGTCATACGGTCACGGTTGCGACAAGTTTCCACCCCGAGCGCAGCGTTTTCGAGTTGAATGGCGTCCACATTGAGCAGTTCAATATCAGTGGAAATGCGGTGCAGGGCTTTCGCGGCGAAGTGGAGCGTTACCAGGACTTTCTGCGCCACGGTAATTTCGATCTGATGATGAACTATGCTGCCCAGCAGTGGGCCACGGATTTGGTTTTTCCAATACTCGGCCAGATCCCATATAAAAAGGTGCTCATTCCTTGTGGGTTCTCGGCGCTCTACGACCCCGCATACACCAGCTATTTCGCTGGGATGCCCGCCGTGATGCGCGGTTACGACCACCTGATCTTTCATGCTGATCGATACCGCGATACCGACTTTGCCCGCCAGCACGGCCTGACGCGCTGGAGCATCATCCCCAATGGCGCATCGCGGGCTGAGTTCGAAGCTGCCGATCCAACCTTCCGTCAGCGTTACCATATCCCGGCCGATGAGCCCTTGATGTTGACCGTCGGCAGCCACACCGGCGTCAAGGGACATGCGCTCGTGCTCGAAGCCTTCCGCCGCCTGAAAACGGAACGCGCAACGCTGGTCATTATTGGTAATGCCGACGGCCGGGCGCACTGGTGGAGCGGTTTTATTCGCCCCGTGCTCGGCTCCATCAAGCGCGGACGGTTCTCAGAGGCCGCCGGGCAGGTTTTCGACGCCGCGCTGGGCGGTATTGGCCCCGCAGGCTGCCTCTCCGTCTGTCGCGCCCGCGCCCGCTGGATGAACTGGCTGGGTGGCGGGAAAAAGAAGGTCTTTTTAATCGACCCACCCCGCGCGGAGGTGGTCGGCGCCTATCACGCCGCCGACTTGTTCGTCTTTGGGTCGAACATCGAATACTCGCCGCTTGTGCTGTTCGAAGCACTGGCCTCCCGCACCCCGTTCATCTCCCTTGCTTGCGGCAACGCCGCTGAAATCGCGGCTTGGAGCGGCGGCGGAATCGTCGCGCCTACTATCCAGAAAGACCAGGGCTTTGTGGATGGCAACCCAACTGTGCTGGCCCAGATAGTGGACGACCTGCTCGGCGACACGGTCCGTCGTCATGCCCTGGCTGAAAAGGGATATCATTCATGGTTGGAACGCTTTACATGGGAAAAACTTGCCAAAGAGTATGAAACCCTATATTTTTCCCTTCTAAGATCTGGAAAATAATCCTCCGAATGCTCTCTCAATCACCATCCTTGCCCGTGAAAGTAATTCTCTTCAGCCGCGACCGCGCCATGCAAGTGGATGCTACTCTACGTTCCTTCTTCCTGCATTGCCGAGATTCAGCGATTGCACACATCCATGTTTTATATCTGGCGACGGATAATCGCAATGCCCACCAGTATGATACGCTGATCGCGGCTTATCCAGAGGTAACGTTTGTTCCTCAGACCATTTTTCAGCGGAATGTGGAAGCCATTCTCGACCCCTATCAACGAGGCCATTCTCAGCAATTGTTGTATAAAGCGCTATGCATGTTAGGACGAATCGGCTTCCCGCCAGGGTCGTTGTTCGACCGGGCCTGGAAGCGCACCTTCGGGCGCCTCCAGAGGCTCCTCGTCCAAAGATTGATTCCCACTCCGCCCAGTGACACGTATATCTTGTTTTTGGTGGATGATAATCTGTTCGTGCGCGACTTCAATCTGGGTGAGGTAATCCAAGAGCTGCAATCCCACCTGGATGTACTCGGTGTTTCATTGCGGCTCGGGAGGAATACCACTTATTGTTATGCAATGGACCGCCCCCAGTCCATGCCAGTCTTCATTTCCCTGACAGGAAGTTTACTCAAATTTAATTGGACGACGGCGGAATATGATTTTGGGTACCCGCTGGAGGTTTCCAGTTCGATTTATCGCGCCAGAGAGATCGTCCCGCTTGTGTCTGGGATGCGTTTCCTCAACCCCAATGACGTAGAGGGATATATCGCCGCGCACAGACGGTTATTTTATTCAAAATTCCCTTCGCTATTATGTTATGACCTATCCATCACTTTTTGTAACCCAATCAATATTGTGCAAACCACAACCGATAACAGAGCCGGAGAGCAATTTCATTACACGGTCAATGAAATGAATGAGCGGTTCGATCGCGGCGATCGCATTCGCGTGAATGCATATACAGGATTCACGCCCAATGCCTGCCATCAGGAAGTAGAATTGATCTTCGAACAATCCCCGGAAAAAGCGGTATGAAAGGCAAACCGCTAGTTAGCATAGTCATGTCGGTCTATAATAGCGAACAATATCTCATGGATGCAATTGATAGTATCCTTGCGCAAACCTTCGGAGAGTTCGAATTTATTATTATCGACGATGGCTCAACGGATGGATCAATCGAGATTCTAAATAGATACAAAAAAAATGACGCCCGCATGAAGGTTTATCGACTATCCCAAAATGTTGGAATTGTAGAAGCACTTAATAGAGGGGTAAAACTAACTACCGGTAAATATATTGCGCGAATGGACGCCGATGATATCAGTCTGCCCGAGAGACTCGAAAGACAACTGGCGTTTCTGGATTCGAATCCAGAAGTGGGTGTGCTTGGGACAAATATTCAACTTATTGATACCGCCGGTAAAAAGTACGAAACGCTCAAATTCCCAACTAGCCACACACAGATTTTGTGGTCGCTTTGCTTTTATAACCCGATCGTCCATCCATCTGTAATGATCAAACGAGATATACTTATACGTACGAATGGGTATCGATCCGGGTATCCATGTGCCGAGGATTACGATCTATGGACTCGATTGGCCGGTGAAACTCGTTTTGCAAATTTATCTCAAATACTTTTACTGTTGCGTAAACATACCACCAATATCACGATTATGGATGGATTTAATAACCTGATAAGTAGTATCCAAATTGGCCGACGCATGTTAAACCAAATATTGGATAAAGATGTATCGAAAGAAACGGTGGAGATATTATGGGATCCTAAATATTGTCTGCCGGATGAGATTGAACAAACCACTAAATTACTCGTAGAATTATTTGATAAATTTATTAGTAGATATAATCCTTCGGAGAGTGAAAGATTGTTTATTAGGCAAGACCTTGCAAAGCGCCTGACCTCTTTAGCTTTAAGAAGAATATCGACCAGAACAATGTCAACCATTCTGAAAGCATATTCTTACAGTCCTACAACGGTTCTCAACATACTGATATGGGGTATATTGAGAAAAACCAAGAGAATGGTATTCGAATAATGCGTATTCTTTTTATCGCCATGGCGGATAGCATCCATACAACCCGTTGGATTAACCAGTTTGCTAATCAAGGCTGGGAGGTATATCTCTTTCCAGTTAAAATTGTTAATCCACATCCTGAATTACGCAACTTAACAGTACTTGGACCAACCTTTCTGCGCCCGAGCGGGTTTGATCGGAGCGTACATTTTGTTGGGGTGCTACCTCTACCTGTGCGATGGAATGATTTTTGGATTAAAGCCGCAAATCAACTTATCCCAATGAGAATTCGCGAGCATCTGCTGGCACTGATTATCCGCTTATTGCATCCGGATATTGTTCATTCACTAGAAATGCAGCAGGCAGGATATTTAACTTTATCTGCTAAAAGAATCATCGGGAGCAAATTCCCGACTTGGATCATGAGCATATGGGGATCGGATATATATCTTTTTAGTCGTCTGCAAAGCCATCGTGAACGGGTCAAAGCCGTTTTACATGAATGCGATTACTTGCTCTGCGAATGTGAACGAGATATTACCTTAGCAAAAGAATTGGGTTTGCATGGAAAAATCTTGCCCAAGTACCCCGCAACTGGGGGGTTCAATCTAGAGCACATTGCCGGTTTACGAAGTTCACAACCGATATCCTCTAGGCGTCTGATCTTACTTAAGGGTTATCAGAATTGGGCTGGTCGGGCATTGGTAGGCCTCCAGGCATTAGCTCGATGTGCCGACTATCTACAAAACTATGAAATTGTACTCTATAGCGCAATACCGGATGTTGAAATTGCTGCAGAAATTCTCGCGCAAGAAACAAAGTTACGTATCCGGCTTCAGCCGCCGTGCTCTCATGATGAAATGCTATCTCTGTTGGGAAAGGCGCGGATTACGATCGGCTTAAGCATATCAGACGGCTTATCCAATTCTATGGTTGAATCAATGGTGATGGGCGCATTTCCAATTCAATCCTGCACCGCTTGCGTAGATGAATGGATCGAAGATGGAAAAAGTGGATTTATCGTTCCGCCTGAAGATCCAGAAAAAATTGCGTTGGCAATTCGTAAAGCGCTTATGGATGACGACCTTGTGAACCGTGCTGCCGAGATCAACGCACAAGTAGTAAAAGAGCGATTGGACAATTCCAAAATCCAGCCGCAAGTAATAAAAATATACCAAGAAATTTACAAATCACGAAAGGAATAGCTATGCGTGTTCTTATTTTTGGTGGGAACGGCATGCTGGGGCATCAATTATGCCGCCTCTTGCCGAAGAGTTTTGAGGTTTGGGCCACCTTTCGGAATGTGCCGAAACAATTTGATTTTCTTCCCCCGCAGCAGCGGATCGGCAACGTCACGGTCGAGGATACTGCTCAGGTAAGGGAGATTCTGGATTCGGTCAAACCGGATGCGGTTGTCAACGCCGTAGGAATCGTCAAGCAACGCGACGAGGCCAAACAGGCCGTACCGTCCATACGGGTTAATGCTCTCTTCCCGCACCAGCTTGCCGATCTGTGCGGCGAGCGCGGTATCCGCGTTCTCCAGATTTCCACAGACTGCGTGTTTTCCGGTTTCCGCGGTGCCTACACCGAAGACGATATCGCCGATCCTGTGGATCTCTACGGGCGGACCAAATTACTCGGCGAGCTTAACCGCCCCGGCTGCCTGACCCTACGCACATCCATCATCGGCTGGCAGTTGAATACCTTCACAAGTCTGCTGAGCTGGTTTGCGCTGAAACGGGGGAAACACATCAAGGGTTATCGCAAAGCCATTTACAGCGGCGTATCCACATCTGTCCTTTCCGTACTGATAGGTGATATTATTGAAAATCATGCTGATTTGCAGGGGTTGTACCACATCGCGAGCACACCGATTACCAAATTCGATCTGCTGGTACGGCTGAGGGAAGCGCTTGGATGGGACGATATCACCATCGAACCGGAAGCCGTCTTCGCCTGCGATCGCAGCCTGAGCGGGGAGCGGATTTCCCGGGCAACCGGCTGGCGCGCGCCGGATTGGGCTTCCATGATCTCGGGATTATCCTCGGAATGGCCCACCTATGCGGAATTTTATCTCCAACCTTCGTCCTGAAAGGCCAGGCGCTTTCAGGTAGTCTAAATTGGAAAACAAACGGATACTCATAACAGGTGGAACGAGATCGCTGGGCCAGATTCTCGTCCGCCGTCTGCTGGCGCGGGAATTGGGAATGCCGCGCAAGATCATCGTCTTCTCGCGCGACGAGGCCAAGCAGCATTTTATGCGGCCGGTTGTCAGGATGCACAGGGAAAAAATATATGAGAGGCAAAAATATATTTCTTACATTCCCTCTTGTATTCGCCTTTGAATTATCTCAAAGTTGAAAACCGTAGCAAACTCGCAAATATTGTTAACTTGTTTTTCTCACCGGAGAAAGCTCAAAAGATAATAAATTTTGCAAGACGATTTGAATCAAAGAGGTGACCAAATGAAAAATGTTTTAGTTACAGGCGGTGCCGGTTTTATTGGATCAAATGTTGTTAAATTGCTACTTTCTGAAAATTGTCAAGTGCGTGTCCTTGATAACCTTTCCTCGGGTTATAAAAAAAATATCCAGGGGCTGGATGTTGACTTCACGCAAGGTGACATCCGCGATGCCTCGTTTGTCGAACGTCTTTGCCAGGGGGTGGATGTTGTTTTTCACCTAGCTGCCAGCGTTGGGCGGCAAAAGTCCTTGGACCATCCCCGGGAGGATTCGGAAGTAAATTTGATTGGAACGACAAATATTCTGGAGGGATCTCGCAAAGCGGGTGTCAGACGGGTGGTATACACATCTTCAGCTGCCATATTTGGTGAACTGCTGACAATGCCTATCGCGGAAGATCATCCCCAGAATCCCGATTCACCATATGGCGTCAGCAAACTGGCAGGTGAAAAGCAGGTGCTTTGTTATGGCGGCTTATATGACATAACGGTGGTTTGTTTAAGATATTTTAATGTCTATGGCATTAACCAGAGATACGATGCTTATGGAAACGTCATCCCTATTTTTGCGAACCGCATTTACGGACGGCAGAATCTTACGATCTATGGGGATGGCGAACAAACACGTGACTTTGTGAACGTCAAAGATGTTGCAATGGTGAATTATCTTTCTGCGACGGTTGCAGAACGAAGCGGCGTTTATAACATCGGCTCAGGCAGCAGTATCACGATAAATGAATTAGCCCGGATAATGAAAACTGTGAGCGGGAAAGATGTGCCTGTCGTTTATGAACCCCAACGGCCTGCAGATGTCCGACACTGCCGGGCGGATATCAGCAAGGCACGTCAGGAACTGGGCTTTAATCCGGGATCTGATCTTGAGGCCGGTCTCGTGGAATACTTGGAGTGGTTTCGGAAAGGTCAAATTGAATAGGACCAGTTCTGTTTTTATAATATTTAAGTAAATTCCTTTCCAGACTAATCAGTGATATTATTGAAAACCATGCCGATTTATATGGTTTATACCATGTGGCTAGCGCACCGATCTCCAAGTACGATCTCCTGGCCCAATTGCGGGATCCACTTGAGTGGAACGATATCGCCGTTGAACCTGAGGAAAATTTTTTTATGACCGCAGCCTGAATGGTCAGCGCTTTATTGCAGTAACCGGCGGGAATGCCGCGGATTGGGAAGCAATGATCGCGGGATTGGAGAGGGAGTGGGCTGCATACGAGAAGTACTACCGCCATTCATCAAAGTCTTAAGGTAAATATATGCTAAAAAACAAGCGAATACTCATTACAGGCGGGACAGGTTCCCTGGGTAAAGTCTTGGTCCGACGCCTCCTGGCGAACGAAATGGGCAGGCCGAGCAAGATCATCGTGTTCTCGCGTGATGAGGCCAAACAGCATTTCATGCGGCTGGATTATTTACATAGAAGGGTCTCCACGGATGAGGTCATTTATCATAATC
>Ga0187886_1003013_pt1 | contig 12914 bp, 11 predicted proteins | sample June2016WEW_20_1_FD_133001 | JGI IMG/M metagenome (GOLD analysis project Ga0187886, IMG submission 133001) | Peatland microbial communities from SPRUCE experiment site at the Marcell Experimental Forest, Minnesota, USA - June2016WEW_20_150 | ecosystem: Environmental > Terrestrial > Soil >...
ATCTGGCCGGCGAAGTACGCCCGCAGATTCGGCCGGTTCGTGACCACGCACACCTCGGCGCCGCCGAAGCCGAAGTGCACCACGCCGCCCTCGGATGAGATCGCTTCGACCCGGCGCGAGGCCAGCTCGCGGACGTATTCGTCCTGCTCGCGCTCGCCGAATCTCGGAATGCGGGCCACGACACGGCAGGCGTGCCCGCGCGCCGCCAGCGCTTCCATGAGGAGACGGTTCGAGATTTCCCCTCCGCCGCGGGCCGGATAGTAGAGCGAGTTCTGCGCGAGCAGGATGCGCATCTATGCCAGATTTCGGCGGGCGGCATTCTGGCGCAGCCGCCGCAGCAGCAGCTCGCGCTTCTCCGCCGGCAGTGCCTCGGTCCCTGGCGGCTCCGGCCCCCCCTCAGCCGGGCGCAGCGAGAGCAGGTACTCCTCCATCCGCCCGGGCCGGATGCGGGCGACGAACGCGAGGGCGGCGCTCCTGGAAAGCCCGGATGTCCCCTCGTAGAACCCGCGGTCGGCCAGCAGCCGGTCGAGCATAGCGGCCCAGGGTCCGATATCGTTCTCCGGCAGGACCGGCTTGGGCATGCCGCGCTCGTCGAAAGCAGCCTCGAACCGCTCAATGCCGCGCACGCCGACGGTACAGCCGGCGCCAAGGTTCGCCTCGACCAGGCCGCCGGAGTCGCTGGAGATGGTTGGAATCCCCCGCAGTTTGGCTTCCAGCACGCTCAACCCGAAGCCCTCGTACCAGAGCGAGGGCATCAAGAGCACGCGCGTCTGCCGGAAGAAGCCATCGATGTCCCTGTAGTTCGGCAGCAGGACGACATTCGGCCGCCGCTCGAACTCCCGCCGGTCGCTGCTGGTCGTGCCCCAACCCGGCAGCGCGCCGAAGGGCACGTCCCGGAACCGGTCCGCCAGCGCGAGAAAGATCGAGCTGCCCTTGACGGCGCAGGGATTGATCATCGTGACCCGGCCCCGATGGAAGTTGGCCAGGTTCGGGAATGGCCCGCTGCCGTGAATCGGCGGGTGAATCACCTCTGGAGCGGCGCCGGCGTGCTCGGCGACGTAGCCTCCGGTGTGATACCCAATCGTGACCACCCCCGCGGCTTGGCGCACCAGATCGGTGGCCTCAGCATCGGGGTTCCAGCTCGCCGGACCGAAGGGGAAGAACTGCGGCGTGTGGGCCAGGTAGACGATGCGGCCCGGCGCCGAGCGCGCCGCCTCGCGCAACAGGACGTGCCCGAGGTCTTCGGAGGATACCAGCACCCAGTCCGGCTGGAAGTCCCGGATCTGGTCGCGCAACAGGGAGACCAGCCGCGCGCGCTCGGTCACTGAATGGACGCTCACACCGCCCCGCTCGAAGACTTGGATGCCCGGCGCCGCCGCCACACGCTGCCAGAGGTGGTCAACCTCTTCGTCCCGGACCTGCTGGTGAACCTCGTCGCGCGCTGCCAGCGCGGCGCACACGACCTGGCAGGCATGCCCCGCCGCCGCCAGGTGCTCGAGCCAAGCCAGATTGCTGCGCGTAGCCCCGCCGCGCGGCGGCAGGTACGAAGCGTTGGCGGTCAAGAGAACACGCATCGCTCTAGGGACTCTCCAGGCCCTCCTGGGCCAGCAGCGCGCGGACTTCCTCGTCGGAGAGCTGGTCCAGCTCGGCGACGATCGCCGCGTACTCGTCCGAGGCGCCTTGCTCAAGCTGCTTCAGCTCGATGGCCTTGGCCAGCTCGGCCACCGTGAAAGCGCCGCTGTAGACCACCTCCAGGGACAGCTCGGCGCCCAACTCCTTCCGAACGCGGGAGAGCATCTCGACGGCCAGCAGCGAGTGCCCGCCCAGGTCGAAGAAGTTGTCGCCGACCCCGACCGCCGCCAAGCCGAGCGTCTCGGCCCAGATCTTCGCCAGCCGCGCTTCGAGCTCGGTCCGCGGAGCCGCGGCCGCCCCGCCGCTGGCCGATCGCGCCCGCCGCGCGCCGCGCACCTGCTCGAGGATCCGGCCCGGGGAGGCTAGCTCGATCGCGATGCGCTCGTAGTCCAGCGGCCGGCGCTCCTCTGGCGCCGATCCGGCCTCGCGAGCCGGCGCGGCCTTCGGCATCCCGTCGGGCTTCGAGACAACCGCGGCCGCGTGTTCGGCGGGCAGACGAAACCGCAGCTCGGCGCCATCGTACTCCTGGTATGCCGCACCGACGCTTTCCAGGAACAGCCGGGCCGGGGCGTTGCGTTGCGTCCGCCGGTAGCGCGCCTCGACGCATGCCAGGCCACGCTGGCGCGCGATTTGGCCCAGATGCGCCATCATCCGGTGCTCGACGCCGCGGCCCAGGGCGCGGCAGCTCAGCAGGAACGTGTCGACGGCCAGCGCATCCTCGCGCGCGTTGAAGATCATGACCCCGGTCAAGCCGTAGCTGCCGAAGCGATCGCTGACCTGAACCGTCAGGCACTCGGCGGCGCCCGAATCCACCAGCTCGCGGATCTGGGCCTCGGACCGCCGGAGAGTCGTGAAGTTCATCTGGTTGGTTCGCTCGGTGAGCTGCGAAACGCGCGCAACCTGGCCAGCCGTCAGCGGGGCGATGCGGACGTCGAGGTTGAGCGAGGCCAGGAACTCCTCCAGGCTGGCGGCCTGCCTCTCCGCCCGCCCGCGCTCGAGCCGCTGGGCATAGAGCTGGCTCCGCGCGCGGTCCTCCTGGGTAATCCGCACGTGGTCGAAGGCCCAGACGTGCTCCAGGAAAGCCGGGATCTGCCCGGCGTCGTCCGGAAGCGCCAGCGTCAGCACCTCGGGGCAGTTGGCCCGCACCTCGCCGCACTCCTTGACGTTGTCGTCCACCAGGATGAACGCCTCGAGCCCCAGTCCGAGTTCCTCGGCCAGCGCGACGAGGTTCGTGGGCTTCGGCGCCCAGTTGAGCCGCGTCGCCAGGAAGTGTTCCAGCCGCAGCGGCATCTCCGCGTGCGCTCGGAAGGTCTCCTCGACGTCCTCCGGGTTGTTCTTGCTGGCCAGGCACAGCAGCATGCCCGCCTCTCGCTGCGCCAGCATGAACTCCTGGAGCAGGCGCCGGGGCGGGTCGATGACCACGCCCTCGGGGCCGTCCTCGCCGCAGATGCCGGCCCAGAGCGTGTCGTCACAGTCGAGCACGATCACTTTGTAGGGGGCGGCGCGCAGGGCGTGGATGCGCCGCGCCAGCATCGTGCCGAGCGCGGCGAAGTACTCGGGCGTATACGGAACGTGGCCCAGCTCGTCGCCGTGCGGGTCGTGCGGCTCATCCACCGGATAGAGCCGGCTCAGCTCTTCCGGCGCAATCAGGTGGACGGCGGGCAGGCCGCGCAGCCGCTCCCCGGCCAGCGCATCCATGCGGCCGACGAAATCGGCGCGCGCTCGGTCGGCCGCAAACCGCGGCGACGACGGGCAGATGGCGACGATCAGCGGCGCCGCCGAAGACCGTGCGGCGGATTCCACCAGCGCCAGGACTTGCCGGATGTCGGCTTCCAGCTCCTCCAGGCCGGCGGCGGGCTTGAATCGCGCCCAGTCCTCGAACCGGACCAGCAGGATGTTGATGCCATCGCGGTTGCCCGCCAGCAGACCGGATGGGTCCAGCAGTTGCTGGAAGACCTGGTTATAAGGGGCAAACCGGACCTGATACGCGAATCCCAGTTGCCTCATCCAGAAGGCGAGCGTCTCGGCCAGCGGCTCGGCGGTGAACGTCGCGCTGATGGCCAGCAGAGGGAACGGCGCCGGCGTCTGGCTCTGCCAGTCCGGCGAGGAGGAGCGTACCGCGGCGGAGTCGGAATCCGGAAGCATCAACCGAACCTATTCAAGTTTCGATTGTTCCATATCCGCTCTGCCAGCGGCAGGGACGCGCCCGAAGAGGTTCACGCTGCCGTGACGACAATCCTGGCCCCGCGGCGGGAGTGGGGCTTGCTTCGGATCACGATTTCGACGTCCTGATCGAGCGCCGTAAGCAAACGCATCAGACGCTCGACCGAAAAACCGTCCAGCCGATAGTTCGACAGAGCCGAGACCTTCGGCTGGCTGATGCCCAAAATGCGGGCAGCCCTGGTCTGCGACAAGCGCCGCCGCTCGAGAATCCGGTTGATGGCCAACGCCAGGCGGACCTTGGTCTGTCGCTCTGCGGCATCAGGGAAGCCGAGGTCGGCAAACACGTTGCCAGAACTCGGGACCACCGCTCGTTTCCCGTCACTATTCTGCCTTGCCATATCGCTCCTCGTAATCCCGCTGGGCCACCTCAAGACGCCTCATGACGCGTTCCACATCCCGCTTGCTGGTCTTGATCCCTTTCGGCGACTTCTTCTGAAATGTGTGCAGCACGTAGATGGCGCGCTCGAAACGGACTGTGTAGACGGCACGGTACGTGGCTCGATCATGGTCTTCGACAATCTCGAAGACACCGCGGCCCTGGCCCTTCCACGGCTTGGCCGCCGGGTGCTTGCCACCGAACTGAGCCACGCTGAGCGCGACGCCGATAGCATCCTTGACCGCCTCGGGGAAGGCCAGCAGATCCTTCTTCGACGACCCTACCCAATACAACGGTTTCTCGCCGAGAACAGGCTCACGCGCCACCTATCCCAATTGTAGGATATAGTTCGCCCAAACACCAGCAGCGTGGAGTTCTTTGGAGACCCGGGAGGCCACACGCAAGGAATTCTTGCCGCCGCGCCCCCTCCCGGATCAGACGGCGGCCGTTCCGCCCAGCTCGCGGAAGCACTCGATGGTCGTCTTGAGTCCATCCTCGAGCGCCACGCGCGGCTCCCAGCCCAGCACCCGCCGGGCCTTGGCGATGTCCGGCCGGCGCCTCTGCGGATCGTCCTCCGGCAGCGGCCGGAAGACGATCGGGCTGCGGCTGCCGGTCAGCTCTTGGATGCGCTGCGCGAACTCGAGGACCGTCATCTCGTCCGGATTGCCCAGGTTGACGGGATAGCGCTCGTCAGAGAGCATCAGCCGGCAGAGCCCGTCCACGAGGTCGGCGACATAACAGAAGCTGCGCGTCTGTGCGCCGTCGCCGAAGATCGTAATCGGATCGCCCCGCAGCGCCTGATCGAGGAACGCCGGCACCACGCGGCCGTCGCCCAGCTTCATGCGCGGCCCGTACGTGTTGAAGATCCGCGCGATGTTCGTCCGCAGCCCGTGCGTCCGGTGGTAGGCCATGGTAAGGGCCTCGGCGAACCGCTTCGCCTCGTCGTAGCAGGACCGCGGGCCGACCGGATTCACGTTGCCCCAGTAGCTCTCCGACTGCGGGTGCTCGAGCGGGTCGCCGTAACATTCCGAGGTCGAGGCCAGCAGGAAGCGCGCCTCGAAGCGCCGGGCCAGCTCGAGCAGGTTCCGCGTGCCGAGCGAGCTGGCATCGAGCGTCTCGATGGGGTGTTCCAGGTAGTCCTTCGGGCTGGCGGGCGAAGCCAGATGCAGCACCCCGTCGATCGGGCCGGCGGCCTCGACAGGCAGCGTCACATCGTGCTCGATGAACCGGAAGCGCGGGTGGCGCGCGAGGTGGGCGATATTGGCGGGCTTGCCGGTGATGAAATTGTCGAGACCGGCGACCTCGTGCCCTTCCCCCAGCAGACGGTCGGCGAGATGCGAGCCGATGAAACCCGCCACCCCACTCAGGATCAGGCGCACGTCCGAACCCCCTCCCTCAATTCTAGTCCGGATGTTTTACCACGGCCGTAGCGAGGCGCGATTGGAGGACTCGAGATACAAGGCGCGCGACGGCCGGCGCTGCGGTGTGGCGCGGGCTTCAGCCTGCCGCCTCGACACTCTTGTCGAGGGCTCCGCGCTCGTCAGCAAGCGGCTGGCCGCTAGCCGTGCGTCAGGCCGAGGCGCGCCGCGGCAGCTCGCCGGTGAGAAACGCGAACTACCGCGCCATCACGCGCGCCAGCTCGAGCAGCTTCGTGTCGAGCGGCTTGACGCCGGCGACTACCTCGCCGAGCGGTGTGGCGATGATCTCGCACTTCCAGGTTCCCACCAGAACGCCGGACCTCCCCCCAACGAGTTGTTCCACCGCCGCCGCTCCCAGGCGCGTCGCCAGCATGCGATCGGCGTAGGTCGGCGTGCCGCCCCGCTGCATGTAGCCCAGGATCGTCACCCGCAGCTCGAAGCCCAGCCGCGCGCCCTGCTCTCGGACGTAATCGGCGAAGCCCTGCGCGTTCGGCTTGGCGCCCTCGGCGACCACCACGATGGCGTGCGGCTTGCCGCGCTCGTAGGCCCGGCGGATCTCCCTGGCGATCTCCTCGGGGTCGGCCGGGCACTCGGGGATCACCACCGCCTCGGCGCCGCCGGCGATGCCCGCCATGAGCGCCAGGTAGCCGCAGTTCCGCCCCATCACCTCCACCAGCATGGCCCGCTGGTGCGAGGACGCGGTCACCTTCAGCCGGTCAATCGCCTCCAGCGCGATATTCAGCGCGGTATCGACCCCGATGGTCACCTCCGAGCCGTACAGGTCGTTGTCGATTGTCGAGGCCACGCCCACCACCGGGTAGCCCATCTCCGCCAGCGCGTGCGCGCCTGTCTGCGAGCCGTTGCCTCCAATGACCACCAGCGCTTCGATCCCGCGCCCGTTCAGCTCGCGCATCGCCTTCAGGCGCCCCTCTTCGGTCTTGAACTCCGGGCAGCGCGCGCTGCCCAGCACGGTCCCGCCCTTCTGCATGATCCCGCCGACGTCGCGCGCGCCCAGCGGGCTGAGGTTGCCCGCGATCAACCCGGCGAAGCCGTGCTCGACGCCGTACACATCGAGGCCGTTTTCCAGGCCCGTCCGCACCACGGCGCGGATGGCCGCGTTCATTCCTGGGGCGTCTCCCCCGCTCGTTAGAACCGCAATGCGTTTCATGGGTTCTCACCCTCCCGGGTTTAAGCCTCTCGGCCAGGCCTGGCTCGCTGACGCTGGCGCGCTGGCTCCGAGCAGCAGCTCGGGCGTCAGTGACCGCAGGTCCTCTATCACCAGATCGGGGTCGTACCGTCTCAGTTCGTTCGCCGGTATGACGCCGGTGGCGACGGCGATCGACCGGATGCCGGCTGCCTTGGCCGCCAGCACATCGGCCGGCGAGTCGCCGATGAGGGTGACGGGGGTCTGGACGCCGATCCAGCCATGGCCCCGCGCGTGCCGGATGGCGAGCCGAACCAGGCCCGCCCGGTCTTTGGCCGCCTCCCCAAACGCTCCGAAGCGAAAGTAACCGTCCAGGCCCGCCCGCTCCATCTTCCGCCAGCCGATGCGCGTCAGGTTGCCGGTCACCAGCTCCATCACGATTCCGCGCTGGGCCAGGGACCGCAGCGCCCGCCGCACCCCGGGACAGGTCTTGCGCTCGAGCCGCGGGCACGTCTGCAGGTAGACCGCCTGCGCGCGCGAGATGATTCCCGGCATCTTCTCGCGAATGACGCGCCGCGGCGCGCCCGCCTGGTCGAGCATGGCGGCGATGATGTCCGGGTCGAGCATGCCGTAGAGCGGGATGCCGTCGGTGGAGGTTTCGTACCCGGTGGCGCACCGGATGGCCTTCTCGAGCGCCTCGCGGTGATGCGGCCCCGCGCGGCGGAGCAGAGTGCCGTCGATGTCGAACAGCGCCAGCGCAGGCGCGCGCTTGGGTGGCATTGGAGCGGGTTGCGCCTCCCTGCGGAAACGCCTATTTTACTATGCATGGCCGAGGCGGTCCCGAGCGCGGAATACGCGTTTGCCGGAGGCAGGAAGCTGCGCCTCCTCGTGGGCGACATCACGCGTGTGGCAGCCGATGCGGTGGTGAACGCCGCCAACTCGGCGCTCGCCGGCGGCGGCGGAGTCGATGGCGCCATCCACCGCGCCGGGGGACCCGCGATCATGCGGGAGCTCGATGGGATTCGCGCCCGGACCGGTGGCTGCCCCACCGGCAGCGCCGTCGCCACCGCCGCCGGCGCGCTACCGGCCCGCTGGATCTTTCACGCCGTCGGGCCGGTCTGGAGCGGCGGTCGCCGCGGCGAGGAGGCGTTGCTGGCCTCCTGCTATCGCACCTGCCTCGCCCTGGCCGAGGAGCGCGGCGTTGCGACCATCGCCTTCCCTTCGATCAGCACCGGGGCTTACGGCTACCCGGTCGAGGAGGCCGCGCGGATTGCCGTCGCAACCGTGGCCGAGCACTTACGGCGGCCCGAGACGCGCCTGCGAGAGGCCCTCTTCGTGCTGTTCGACCGCCGCACCTTCGAGGTCTATGCCGCGGCCGTAATCCGTCCGTAAGCCGACCCGGTCTCCACTTTGTGGCGCGAGCTTTGCCGTCGTTTGGCATCCGCAATCGGACAGCTTGCTGCGTCGGCTTTGCCGTCATTTGGCATCCGCAGACGGACAGCCGACGTCTGGCACAGCTTACGGCCGCGGCGCTCGGGCCGCTACAATAGTTATATGCAGATCGCGCAAGCTGGGGCGCACAAGCTGATCCTGCTAGAGCTCGAAACCGAGGTCCTGACCGGCCTGGCGCGCCAGGCGGGTTTCGACTGCAAGCCGGAAGACGGCAAGCGCGTGGTCGCGCTCGAGCTCACGGCCCACGGCCGCCAGACGCCCCTGCTGCTGTTCGACGCCGCCGACCCCGGCAACCTCGGCTGGTTTTCGCGCTGCCAGTTCTACGTGGATGGCAACACCGGGCAAGTGTTGCAGACGCCCATCTCGCTCGCCAACTGCTGCGACCGCGCCGGCCGCCTCCTGCCCGACTCCATCCGCGTTCAGTTCTCGAAGGAGCTTCCGGAGAGCTTCCGCCTCCCCGGCAAGAATCCCGTCACCGAGCAGATGGTCTACGCCGTCTTCCTGAGCTTCCTGAACGCCCTCGCGCACACCGGCGTCGGCGTCTGCGGCGGCTCGGTAATCAGGCCGCTGGCCGGCCGCACCGAGGTCCCCGGCCCCCGCAACTGACCGCGCCCGCCGCCCCTCAGCCAGCCCTAGCCCGGATGTTTCACCAGCAATCTGCTGCGGCGCGCGATAGGGCCGCATCTACTCAAGTTGCGCTCGGCCGCCGTCCTCACAAAAACCGGGGCCAGACTACCACTTTTCGCGCTCCAAGTTCACTGAAGACACCGAACTCGCGTAAGCGAAAAGTGGCTGTCTGTACCCGGTTTTTGCATGGGCCTGCGGGCGCCGGCCGCGAGCGCGCCTTGTGGCATCGCTTGATGTTTTTGGGCCCTCTCATCGCGCCTCGCTACGATCATGGTGAAACATCCGGGCTTGTGACGCTCTCTCTGGCGATCGCCAGCACGTCCTCGACTTCCTTCTGGTACTGCCCGAGCAACTGTTCGTTGATTGCCTCGATGCGTTCTACCAGCACCGGCTGCGTGTTCGAGGCCCGCACCAGCCCCCAGCCCTGCGGGAACAGCACGCGCACGCCGTCGATGTCCACCACCTGGTGCGCCTCCCGGAAGTGCTCGGCGACGCGCTTGACCACCTCGAACTTGATCTCATCCGGACAATCGATGCGAATCTCGGGCGTCGATACCATGTGCGGCAGCCCGGCGAGCTGGGCCGAGAGCGGCTGGCCCGAATTGGCGACGATCTCGATCAGCCGGCAGGCGGCGTAGAGCGCGTCGTCGTAACCGTAGTAGCGGTCCGCGAAGAACAGGTGTCCGCTCATCTCGCCCGCCAGCTCCGCGTGCTCCTCTTTCATCTTGGCCTTGATGAGCGAGTGGCCGGTGCGGTACATGACGGCGTTTCCGCCCAGCCGCCGGATCTCGTCGTACATCACCTGCGAGCACTTCACCTCGCCGATGAAGGTCGCACCCGGCTTGCGAATGAGGATCTCGCGCGCGTAGATGGTCATCAACTGGTCGCCCCAGAGCACGTTGCCCTGCTCGTCCACCGCCCCCAGCCGGTCCGCGTCGCCGTCGAAAGCGACGCCCAGCGCCGCGCCGCTCCGCTGCACAGTGTCGATCAGCGCGCGTACGTTCGCCGGCACCGTCGGGTCGGGGTGGTGGTTGGGGAACCGGCCGTCCATCTCGAAGAACAGCTCGGTGGCATCCACGTTGAGCTTCTCGAGGATGCGGTGCATCGCCGGGCCGGCCGTGCCGTTGCCGGCATCGGCCACCACCTTCACCCGCCGCGGCAGGTTCTGGAATTGAGCCGCGACCTCCTCAACGTAGGGCGTCACCACGTCGGCCGTCCCGAACGCGCCCGCGCCGCTCGCGTAGTCCCGCTGTTCGATCAACTCGCGGATCTTCTGGATCTCGGCGCCGTAGATGGTCATGGTCCCGGAAACCACCTTGAAGCCATTGTATTCGGGCGGGTTGTGGCTTCCGGTGATCATCACCGCGCCGGTCGAGTTCAGATGGAACACCGAGTAGTAGAGCACCGGCGTGGGGACCACGCCGATGTCGGTCACGTCGCAGCCGCTCGCCCGCAATCCGCGCACCAGCGCGTCCTTGAGGCGGTCCGAGCTCAGCCGCGTGTCGCGCCCCAGGTTGACGCTCTTGCCGGACCGACGCCCGAGGTACGTACCGATCGCTCGCCCCAGTTCCTCGATGTCGGCGTCCAGCAGCTCCTCATCGGCAACGCCGCGGATATCGTATTCGCGGAAGATGGTCGCCTTGAGCATACCCTGACATTAGCATGGCCGCCCAGCCGTGCCGCCAGCACACCCGTAGCGCGCGCTCTTGAGCGTGCCGCGTCGGCACTCCTGCCGACGCACGGCGACCCTCGCGTGCTGCTCGGTCAACGACGTACACCCCCTCGCCGAGCCGCGACAGGCATGGAGCGGTTGGCTGACTCACGCGGCAGGTTCTGCGCCGCAAGCGCACTGCCGCGCGGTTGGCGCCGACAGCGACCGCAGCGCCTCACTTCTTATCCCGCCGAGACGGCGACTCCACGGAAGCGATCGAGCGTGGGAAAGGTCCCGCGCCAGGATCGCGAACCCAACGCGCTTAGCAAGTTGGTTTAAGGATAGAAGCGGGACGAAACAACAGCCTCAGCGAGGCTTCCGCGATGGTCTTGTTTGGCTAGGCGGGGTGAACCGTACCCACGGGATTTTATGGTCATTCAAAAAGGCCACCAACTCATCAGCCGCAACAGCTTCTCCAATCACGACCTGCGTCATGGACCGGAAATAGATGAGGACATCAGCCACAATCTGGGCCTCTGACACTTGCTTCCTGTTGCCAGCCGGGTCGGTAGCCACGTACATCATACCGTACGGATTCTGCGCGAGTACATCAATCTCCGACTGCAAATAGGGGCTCATGGGGGCATGTTTGCTGACGACCACGCCGACGACCGCGGGTTCCCCAGACATCAAGAGGGGCCCCCCAGAATTGCCCGGATTGAAGGCAGCATTGACGACTAAATGCTTTACCGGGCTCCTGCTATGGTCGGTACCGGCGTCAGCCCTGAAGCCACTTACGTAGCCAACGGCAAGTAGGGGCGTCGGGCCATCATAGCCGAGTGGATGGCCCCATGTGGAAACCTGTAACCCGACATCAAGCGGACGAGTGTCAATCTTGAGGCCGGTTTGAGGCGTGCCCTGAACTTTCAGGGCGGCCAGATCGCGGTGGCTATCGTCCGCGGCGATGCTCGTGACTGCGAGGCGGACCGCTCGTGTCGAAATTGCGGACAGCGCTTCAGCGGGACAGCCTGCTATGACGTGATGAGCGGTAACTACATACCCGGAGCTCAGTAGGAAACCGGTCCCCTTACTACTGTTCGTTGCGCAATAGATGAGATATACGGAGGTCACCGTTTCCCGGCCGTTGACGCTCAGTGAATCCATGAGCCATTTCACTGCAACGGGCTCGCTTTCGACAGGCGCGGGGGGAATGTCCATTGCCGCCCCAGACCTCCGGCCCCCCTCCTGCGCCAGTGCCGCCATTGCAGAGGTGAGGATCAGCAGAAAAGCCAAGACGATCGAGCACCGCATGAAAATGAGCCTCCGTTTACCTTATGTCCGGTCATCGCAGTTCCTTTCAGAGCGTATCGCAGATTTTCCCGCACGTGGGAGGTTTTCACTCCGAATTGATAGATCCCGTGACACGCCGTCCCGATCAACTTCGCCTCTAGGCTTGGGTGCGCGCCAGAGGCAGCAGCTTACCCGAACGCGTTTCAGGACAATGATGCCGTGCAGGGGGGCAGGTCTGGGGAGCCGGCCCGCCGCGATACCTGCCGGGCCTGCGAATCAGTTTCAGGCACCCGGACTCACCGCGGCTCGGGCGTTGCCGAGCCTATTACGCTGCCGGGGGCTCGTCGCCAAGGTGGTCGAGAGCGTCCCGGGCGATCCGGAGGTTCGTTATCACCCCCTCGTGGTGGTGCGGGAAGTCGTGCTCGGTGAGCACGCGCAGAGCGGCCGCGTAGCAGGCGATTGACTGGCGCAGGTTCGCCGCCCGGTCGCCCGTCGGCAGGTCCGCCCACGCAGCACCCAGGTTGTTCTGCGTTGTGGCCCAGTCCTGCGGGAAGTCCTGCTCGGTGCAGACGCCCAGAGCGGCCTCGAAGCAGGCGATGGCCTGGCGCAGGTTCGCGGCTCGGTCGCCCGTCAGCAGGTCCCGCCAGGCATTGCCTAGGTTGTTCTGCGTCCCGGCCCAGTCCCGCGGGAAGTCCTGCTCGGTACGGACGCGCAGAGCGGCCTCGTAGCAGGCGATCCCCTGGCGCAGGTTTGCGGCCCGGTCGCCCGTCGGCATGTTCCGCCAGGCAATGCCCAGGTTGTTCTCCGTCATGGCCCAGTCCTGCGGGAAGTCCTGCTCGGTGCGAACGCGCAGGGCGGCCTCGTAGCAGGCGATCGCCTGGCGCAGGTTCTCGGCCCGGTCGCCCGTTGGCAGGTTCCGCCAAGCAGCGCCGAGGTTGTTCTGCGTCATGGCCCATTGCTGCGGGAAGTCCTGCTCGGTGTAGACGCGCAGAGCGGCCTCGAAGCAGGCGATCGCCTGGCGCAGGTTCGCCGCCCGATCGCCCGCCGGCAGGTTCGCCCACGCATTCCCCAAATTGTTCTGCGTCATGGCCCAGTCCTGCG
>Ga0187886_1003014_pt1 | contig 12914 bp, 11 predicted proteins | sample June2016WEW_20_1_FD_133001 | JGI IMG/M metagenome (GOLD analysis project Ga0187886, IMG submission 133001) | Peatland microbial communities from SPRUCE experiment site at the Marcell Experimental Forest, Minnesota, USA - June2016WEW_20_150 | ecosystem: Environmental > Terrestrial > Soil >...
AGCGCTGCAAGCTCAACTACCACAATTAGGATTCTCCCTATAGTTACCGCCCAATCGATGATGTGTTCGATAGTTTCTTTCTTTTCGTTTCGCAACAGATTTATCGAAGCGGAATTTCTCGCCATACTTAATTCAGTCTAGGGGTTTTTTAGCCTTTTGTCAAAGAAGAAATAGCTTATTTTTTACTCTTTGGTTTTTTTGCTTTTTTGGCAGGTATTGCTGCCGCCTTCGCTTTTACAGAAGATGATTTAGCGAGTTTACTTAGTCTAGATTTAATTCTGGCTGCTTTGTTTCTATGAATAAGATTTTTCTTGGCTGCCTTGTCTACCAGCTTTACGGCTTTTCTTATTTTTTCTGCAGTTCTATTCTTTTGTGCTTCTTTTACTGCATCTCCAAAAGCCTTTCTTAAAAGATTATTTACCTTTTCTCTTTTTTTGTCTTGCCTTAATTTTTTCTTTGCTGATTTTATGACTGGCATGCGGCTATTTTAGCATGCTATACTGTAAAAAACAACATAATATGCCAAAGGATTTTTTCAGAAAAAGTCTCAGCCTTCTTTTAACGCGGCAAACCAATATTTTATCGGCAGCCTTCATAATAATGGCGACAATCATTTTTTCCCAAGTTTTGGGGCTTATAAGGCAAAGGCTTTTGGTAGCAATTTTTGGGGCTTCAAATACGCTGGGAGTTTATCTTGCTTCAACAAGACTTCCTGACTTTCTCTTCCAGCTCCTAATTGCCGGAGCATTGTCCTCGGCATTTATTCCTGTCTTTTCAGACTATATAGTTAAAGGCAGGGAAAATGAGGGGAATAAAGTTGCTTCAACGCTTCTCGTTCTTAGTCTTATGATTTTTATAGCTTTTGCATTGTTGCTTTTCATTTTCGCAAGGCAATTCTCCTCCCTTATGGCTCCGGGATTTTCTGCTGACCAGTTAAATTTAATGGCAAATCTGACCCGAATTATAATCTTCGGAGAAATTATTTTTATAGTCGGAAGCTTCCTCTCCGCAATACTGCAATCCTATAATCATTTTTTTATTCCGGGATTTGCTTCAGCCTTATACAACTTAGGGATTATATTGGGGATTGTTTTGCTCGCTCCCTTTATGGGTATTTATTCCGCTGCTTACGGTATCATTTTGGGAGCTCTAATTTTTGTTTTGGCCCAAGTGCCCTTGGCTAAGAAGATGGGTTTTTCTTTTATCCCATCCTTGTCTATGGTATGGATTAAGACCTCCGGAGTTATTGACATTTTTAAACTTATTTGGCCAAGAACACTTTCAATAGCAATTTTTCAAATAGGAACAATCATCACTGTTACTCTAGTTTCTTTCCTTCAAGATCCCGGAAGAAATTATGTAATATTTGATTATGCGCAAACTCTTGCTTTTGCTCCGGTTGCTTTGTTCGGACAGGCGATAGCCCAGGCTGCTTTTCCAGTTCTTGCAAAAGAGAAAGAAAGACTGGAAGATTTTAAGGTCACTTTTATAACAAGTTTTAACCAATTGCTTTATATCGTACTTCCTTTTTCGGTTCTTTTCTTGGTTTTAAGAATTCCGATTGTAAGGCTCGTTTATGGAGCGGGACAGTTTGATTGGCAGGCGACGGTTTTAACAGGAAGAACCCTGGCTTTTTTCAGCGTCTCAATTTTTGCTCAAGCTCTCGTTTATCTTGTATCAAGAGGATTTTATGCTCTCCACGATACAAAAACTCCACTTATTGTTGGCGCTGCAACCACTTCCATAATGATTCTTTGGGGGGCAGTTTCCATTTTTATCTATCATTTAGGAGTTGAGAGCATCGCCATTGCTTACTCAATCGCTTCCGTTCTCAATTTTTTGATATTGTTTATTTTTCTTGACAGAAAAACCGGGGGGTTTGATAGAAGCCCGCTTTTAAAAACAGTTTCAAAAATTTTTCTCGCAAGTGCATTTACCGCATTCGCTTTATATATTCCTATAAAACTGTTAGATCAACTCGTATTCGATACGACCAAAACAGTAAATCTTATTCTTCTAACCGGAATTTCAAGTTCCGCCGGACTTTTGCTGTATCTTTTCCTAACCTGGCTTTTTGATGTAAAAGAGGCGACAATGTTCATTCTTCTTTTCAAAAAGATTGGAGATTGGAGACAGATACTCACCAAGAGTGAAGAGACGATTGACGGAACCAGAGTTAACCCTTAAAATAACTTCTCATGTCTTATAAAAACGTCAGAAATTTCGCAATAATTGCTCATATTGATCATGGAAAATCAACTCTTGCAGACAGATTCTTAGAGATTACTAATACTGTTCAGAAAGACAAACTGCGAGAGCAATTCTTAGATCAAAACCCGATTTCGAGAGAAAGAGGAATAACCATAAAACTTGCTCCTGTTCGGATGAAATATAAAATAAACCAAGAAGAATATATCCTTGATCTTATTGACACTCCCGGCCACATGGATTTTTCCTACGAGGTTTCAAGAACCTTGGCTGCCTGCGAAGGGGCAATACTTTTGGTTGATGCAACAAAAGGTATTCAGGCCCAAACGGTGGCACATTTTAATTCGGCCAAAAAAGAAAATCTATTTCTAATTCCGGCAATCAACAAAATCGACCTTCCGACAGCTAATGCGGAAGAGGTAAAAAAGGATTTAATTGAAATGTTTGGATTCAGAGAGGAAGAAATTTATTATGTTTCTGCAAAAACGGGTGAAAATGTCGAGGAGCTTCTTAAAGCAGTTGTTCGAAAAATTCCCGCGCCCAATGCAAATGAAGATGCTCCTCTTCGTGCTTTAGTTTTTGATGCTGTTTTTGACGAGCACAGAGGAGTAGTCATCTTTACGAAACTTTTCGACGGAAGCGTTAAAAAACAAGACAAAATTGAATTTATTCAAAATAAAACAAAAATTGACGTTTCTGAGGTTGGATTTTTCTCGCCATTCTTGGTTGCAAAAGACAAGCTTTCGGCCGGAGAAATAGGTTACATCGTAACAGGAATAAAAGATATCAGGAAAACGAGAGTTGGAGACACGATAACAATCCAAAATTTAAAAGGTAAAGTTCAAAATTCAGAGGTTCAGCCTTTGCCAGGATATGAAATGCCAAAGCCGATGGTTTTTTTCGGCGTTTATCCGAAAACTTCGAATGAGTATGTTCATCTAAGAGAGGCGATATCAAAACTTTCTCTAAACGACGGGGCTTTAACGGTTGCCAACGAGTATTCGGCATTTCTGGGAAGTGGATTCAGGGTTGGTTTCTTGGGGTTGTTGCATGCAGAGATTGTAAGGGAAAGATTAAAACAGGAAGGAGGAGTAGAGCCTCTTCTCACCATGCCAAGAGTTTTATACAGGCAAGAAAAAGACGGTGCGATGTTCGAGCCATACATGATTTTGACGATATTCGTTCCGGCGGTTTACGTTGGTGCTGTCATAACCATTGCTCAAAATAAAAAAGGAAGTCTTTTGGATATTTTGTATCATAAACAAAACGCTGTTCTAAAATATGAAATGCCCTATTCGATGTTTATCAGAGGTCTTTCCTCAGAGCTCAAAAGTGTTTCGCAGGGTTTTGCAAGTATCGACTACGAAATCACCGGCTACAAAGAGGCTAATTTGGCAAAAATGGATATCCTCATAAACGATAATGTAATAGATGTTTTGTCAGAACTTGTTTATAAAGATGAAGCCGAATATGTTGCGAGAGAAAAGGTAGATAAATTAAAACAGCATCTTCCAAAGCAACAATTCAGACAGGTAATTCAGGCTACGATTGGGTCAAAAATTTTAGCCCGGGCAGAAATTTCTCCTTACAGAAAAGACGTTTTGGCAAAAATGTCGGGCGGGGACAGAACAAGAAAAGATAAGCTTCTGGAGGCGCAGAAAAAAGGGAAATCAAGATTGGTTAATGTTTCAAAAGTAGAAATTCCTCAGAAAGCTCTTCTCTCGATGTTACAAAGCTAAAGCGCAAACAGGAGGACAACGCCTATTATTGCAATAACCGCTCCTATTGAGCCGATTGTAATTAACTGACTTGGGCCAGTTGGCGGAAGAGGGCTTGGTTGTTCTGCAATAACTGTAGGTGCTGCTTGCGTACCGTTGTTAACGCTTATAGCTACGCTACAACTCCCGACCGGACTAACAGCTCCTGTGTCGTCGGTTAAAACTGCTGTTGCCGTATAATTTCCCGGATTATTGTAAATATGGGACTGTAATACACTAATGGAGTTGGTCCCTATTCCTTGCGCTTCTGTTACATCCTGCGTTTGTCCATCACCAAAATCAAAGGTAACCTTGCTTATTGTCGAGTTGCTGCTCTGCCCATTTGCAGTTAGGTTAACACTGTAAGGAGCAGTCCCGCTGGCTGACGGAGCTATGGTAAGACTTGTGCAAACCGGCCCCGTAGCAGTTGTTTGTTGAGTGGATGCTTGCGTAGGAACAGCCGTTACGCTCTCCGTTGGGCCTGCGGTTGGAGCTGCGGTTGGAGCTTCTGTAGGATTACCGCTTTCAATTATGGTAATTAGGGCCGGAATCCTATCCAACAGAACGTTTTCGTTAAACTGGTCGTTTGAGCCGATCGATAAAACTTTCGTATCTGGCGCATCTGAGTATGTAACTTTGGTCGGATTACCGGTATCGGTAGGACTTAAAGCCGTAAAAGTTATTGTCCCGGCTGTTGTAAGCGCCTTAACTGCTTTTGTAAGATCATTACCTACAGAAAGCGTCATTGAGATTTTTCCCAATTCATAAATGGGCCCTTGCATAATTAGAGGAAAGGCCGATGTATTTGCACAGAGAGCGTCATTCGGACTTGCCGGACAACCGCTGGCTCCCGCGGCAGCGGTTGCAAGTTTAGCGGGGTCGTAATTGATTGTAAATTTTACTAAAGAGATCTGATTTGCGTTGGCGCCGGGGTCAGCTTTAACAGCCAAGCTAAAAGTCTCTCCGACGTTTACAGTTTTAGCCGATGGATCAAAGCTCAATGTGGTTTTCGCCACTGCCGAAATTCTTGTTTTTTGCTGCTGTTGAACAAGATAAACAGTCAAGGGAATTGCTGCAAGAAGAACAAGGACAAGGCCGATTAGTAAAATCCTTTTGCCAGACATAATTATTTGATAACTAAATCGTATATAATCTGGAGATTGGTGTCAAGATTGGATCTTGAAACTGTTATTGACAGAAAAAAATATTTGTTGTATAAATGAGCAGTCACTTGCAATGAGTGATATTTTTTGACTCAAATCTATGGCAAAAATTAACATAAAACCGCTATTCGATAATATTTTAATTAGGCCGCTTGAAGCGGAAGCGAAAACCGCATCTGGAATTATTCTTCCTGACAGCGCGCAGGAAAAACCACAAATGGGACGAGTTATTGCTGTTGGACCGGGAAAAGTAACTCCAAAAGGCGAAAAAGAGCCAATTGTTGTAAAAGTTGGACAAAAAGTAATGTATAAAGAATGGGGCGGAAATAAAGTAAAATCAAATGGCGAGGAATTAGTTTTAGTTGAACAAAAAGATATTTTGGCAATTGTTGAATAATTATGGCGAAACAAATTAAATATGGCGCCAAAGCGCGCGAAGCATTAAAAAAAGGCATAGATCAATTAGCCAACGCAGTAGTAACAACTTTAGGACCAAAGGGGCGAAATGTTGCCTTGGATAAAAAGTGGGGAGCGCCGAATGTTGTTCACGATGGCGTTGCGGTTGCTAAAGAAATCGAACTTAAAGACCCGTTTGAAAACATGGGCGCACAGCTTATTAAAGAAGCCGCTTCGAAAACTTCGGATGTGGCGGGAGACGGGACAACCACCGCAACTCTTCTTGCTCAGGCAATAATTAATAAAGGATTCAACAAGGTAAACACCGACGTAAACCCAATGATAATGAGAATTGGAATAGAAAAAGGAGTTTTGGAAATAGTTAATAGAATTAAAGAAATGTCAGTTCCCGTTAAAGAAGCGGATGTTGCAAAGGTGGCCACAATTTCAGCTCAAAGTGAAGAAATAGGAAAGCTTATCGCAGACGCATTGGAAAAAGTAGGTAAAGACGGAGTCGTAACCGTTGAGGAGGGGAAAGGATTAGAGTTATCCGTAGATTACAAGGAAGGAATGGAGTTTGACAAAGGGTATGCCTCTGCATACTTGGTTACAAATCCGGAGAAAATGGAAGCCGAAATCGAAGAGCCGTACATTTTGATAACCGACAAAAAAATCGCTGCGCTAAACGAGCTTTTGCCTTTCCTTGAAAACTTAGTTAAGGTTTCAAAAAATTTAGTTATTATCGCAGACGAAATAGAAGGAGAGGCATTGGCAACTTTAGTCGTAAATAAGCTCAGGGGAACGTTCAATGTCTTGGCTATTAAGGCTCCGGGGTTTGGCGACAGAAGAAAAGAATTACTTGAAGATATAGCAATTCTCACCGGTGGGATGGTAATTTCTGAAGATACCGGCAGAAAATTTGATTCGGTGACAATCGAAGATTGCGGGAAAGCCGATAAGGTTTGGGCGGACAAAGAAAATGCCAGGATAATCGGCGGAAAAGGTGACCCAGCAAAACTTAAGGCAAGAATCGCTCAAGTTAAAAAGACAATTGAGACAACCACTTCGGATTTTGACAAAGAAAAACTTCAGGAGCGTTTGGCAAAACTCTCAGGCGGAGTTGCAGTTATAAATGTCGGTGCGGCAACCGAGATAGAAATGAAAGAAAAAAAAGAAAGAGTTATCGATGCTGTTGCCGCAACAAAAGCAGCTTTGGAGGAAGGAATAGTTCCGGGCGGTGGGGTAACTTTACTTCGGGTAAGAAAATCATTAGCTAAATTAGCAAAAGGACTCAAGATAGAAGATGAGAAAGTCGGAGTAAATATTCTCTCGGAAGCTTTAACAGAGCCAATCAAAAAAATTGTTGAAAACGCTGGAGAAGATTCAAATGTTGTTTTGGGAAAAGTTGAGAAGGCGACGCAAGAAGATTACGGTTTTAATGTAATGACAATGGAATACGGTTCCATGATTAAAGCAGGAATTATTGATCCGGCAAAAGTTACCCGAACAGCAGTTCAAAACGCGGTTTCGGTTGCGATGATGGTTTTAACAACAGAGGCACTGGTTACCGATATTCCCGAAGAGAAAAAAGAAACTCCTCAAATGCCCGGCGGCATGGATTATTAAACTCCGAAATCTCCTTCCGTTGACAAAGAGCTTATAGCGTGATAATATGCGCCCATTATGAAGAAAAACGTAGAATCTGGATCTGGTGTAGGTCCCTCTCAAGCAGCTCAGCCTGCGATTGCCGATGTTGCACCAGCCCGATCATTACAACCAGTTGCTCCTGAAATTCCAACAGTAAGCGAGGAGCTATACACAAGAACTCGTGAGGCTTTAGCAAGAGAGGGTTTTAGCGTGGTTATTCCTATTAAGCCTTTATCAATTGGGCAACTCGGAATAGATGTAGCAACAAGAGGGCGTTTTGATTATATTAGTTCTTCAGAAGAAATACGGGCTATAGTCCCTTCAGAGATGGAAGTTGCCATTAATCCTAAACACTTAAGAGTTAAAGGCAGCAATTGTCAATCAACAGATACTCAAATAAGGATGATTCGAGAAGAAGAGGAAGCCCTTAAAGGCAGACTTCCCCAGGATGTGAGGGATATTATCAGTATGTCTATGCCAAGCGCCTCGGTTCTCGCACAGTTGGATATTGAATATAGAGACCGAACGGGAGAGCCGTTTTTTACTGGTTGGTTCGGTCGTACGAGTGATCAAACAGATCGTGGCTATGTTGCTAATGTTGGTCGTTATAATCCGTTTCACAGGCTCCTCGATGTCTGTGACTGGGATCGTGGTCGTCTCATTGACGTTGTTTTTGCGGTTCCCGTGGTAGTGCTTCCTCGGAAATTGGCGGTAGAGGAACGAGCAAAAAACGGTACGCCAGAAATTTTTTCTTCTCCTACAACAGAAGTTGTATTTACTCCATCGGTACAGGTAGAAGTTTTAAGAGGAGAAGCTCTTCAGGCGGAATTGGAAGCACAAGCAAAAAGATATACAGGATTCGGTTTCCCTAAAAGACTTGGAGTGTCCAGCGGAAGATTTAAAGATTCAATAATGGGATTAGCTGTTCCACAGCCCGAAATTTATAGAGGAAGATTTGATATTCCAGCGATAATTATTGGTACTCAAATCCCCGTAGCGGAACAATACAGAATGGTAGGCGTTGAGTATTATTTGGAAAACCTTAAACTTCAAGATGTAGACCCGCGGGGATATAGAACTCCTGACATTCCCAATGTAGTTTGGATGCAGGATGGAGGAAAATATCGTAATGCATCCGTTAATGACGCAAGATCTTCTTTTGGAAGAGACGAAAGAGGAGCGACTATCTATGATGGCGTAGGTCTTTATGTGGCTCGACCTCAGGCGTTAAAAGATCATTCTGTTGATCTTCCTGGTACGCAAACTATGTCAGAGCGTGTTCCATATCTAAGTTTTTGGGGCGGCAGACAGAAAGTTTTCAGTCACTTCACCGATAATGATGATCCGGGGTCTTACTCTGTTTCCTGTGGAAGATAATTAATTTTGATCTTCTCATTTCTGTCTTCCCGTTGTTAAATGCTACTAAATAAAACCGCCATTTGGCGGTTTTTTTATGACCACTTTTAAGATATAATGGAAAATGTTTTATGAAGAAAGTTTTCTATATTTTAGCGCCGTTTATAATAGCTGTTTTGATTTTTTCGGTTGTAATATTCTTCTTGAGTCAAAACAGAGAAAAAGGAGCGCTGCAGGTTACATCAGTTCCCGCTTCGAAGGTTTATCTAAACGGTCGGTTGCTTGGCTCAACGCCTCTTTGTAAATGCGAGTTAAAAGATATGATTCAATCCGGCGATTATACGGTTAAACTTGTTCCTGTCCAGGGGAACTTGGGACCATTTGAACAGAAAATAACGATCTCGCCAAAAGTTTTAACGGTTGTTGATAGAGTTTTTGGTCCCCAAGGAGTTGCAAACGGAAGCATTATTAGTCTTAACCCCATTTCCGATAAAAAAGATGCACAAATTTCAATCATATCTTTTCCTGACGTAACAACAGTTTTCTTAGACAATAACTTAGAAGGACAAACACCGCTCCTTCTTAAAAATATTACGGAATCGGATCACGAATTAAAACTTGCAAAAGAAGGATACAAAGACAAAATTGTCAGGATAAGAACGGTGTTAGGTTACAAACTTGATGCCCTAATCTTTTTGGGCATTAACCCTGATGTCGCAACTGCATCCGCCGCCTCTATTTCGTCCCCGTCGGCAACAACGCTTTCTGTTGCAAAAATATTAGTTTTGCCCACACCAACAGGATTTTTAAGAGTAAGAAACACAGCATCTTTGAATGGTGCGGAAATCGGACAAGTTAAGCCGGGGGAAACATATTTGCTTTTAGATGAACAGAACGGTTGGTATCAAATAAAACTCACAAATGGGAAAACGGGTTGGATCAGCTCCCAATACGCCCAAAAACAGTAAAGTCAGCTGGGGTTGATGAAATAGACGAGGAAAATTACAAGAATAACCCAAGCTACAACTGTTGCAAGTAGAGGCTTATCTGATAAAAGGACTTTCTCGGGGCTTTCTCCCTCGTGCTTTTCATAAATATCTTGAAGATATCTCATCAGTCCGTAGACGACAGGAACTATCGTAATCATCAGCCATTTTCTTTGGAAAAAGGCGGGCAGAAAATCCGGCATTAGAACACCAATTGAGAGCTTAAATCCGCCGGGATTTTCCAAAAAAGTGAAAAGGGAGTAAGTGATAAAAGTTGAAGTTGCAAAAATTGACGCATAGACATCCAAAAGTTTTCCTGAATAATGAGATAAAGAATTTCTTATGGCTGCGATATTAGTATCATTCCTTTGGGAAAGAAGAGTCAATTCGCTTCTTCTTTTTCCAACAGCCAAGAAAAGGGAAATTGAAATTGTTGTTAATAAAAGCCAGACTGAAATATGGAATCCGCTTGCAAATTCTCCCGCATAAACTCTTAAAATATATCCTGCTGCTATGATAAGAATATCAACTACAGCCACGGACTTGAGGGAAATAGAATACAAGAATTGTAGGAGAAGATAAAATATTGTTACGGCAAAAAAAGCAGGTGTAATCTTCATTGCAACCGCAAGAGAAATAACGATTAAAAGTGTCGCAAAAATAGCGGCAAAAAAAACAGGAATATCGCCATGAGCAATAGGTCTGAATCTCTTGAGCGGGTGAAGTTTATCTTTTTTGACGTCAAAAATATCGTTAATAATATAAGTCGCTGAAGCTAATCCGCAGAAAACAAAAAATCCTAGGATTACTTTTGAAACAACGGGAGGATCAAAAAGTTCGCCGGCGAAAGTAATCGCGGCAAAAATTGCAAGGTTTTTTATCCACTGCCTCGGTCTTATTAATCTTAATAAATTATATGCTAGGTTTATCATTGGCGTGTTTCGTTAGGAAGTGGAGAAAAAGTATTCCACCTCCGACTAATATCACAAGCATTATTATCGCAAAAAGTTTTCCCTTACTTGATAAAACCAGAGATAGTGCGCCCAATATAGCAGAAATAGTCCAATAAAACAATGCAATGCGTCTTTGCCCAACCCCCAAGTCTAAAAGAAGATGATGTAAGTGCTTTTTGTCATGCCAGAAGGGAGACTTTCCCGATAAGATGCGTCTTACAATGGTAAACACGCCGTCTGTCATGGGAACTCCCATCACAAGAATTGCAGTCGCAAGTTTAGCGCTTGAAAGAATTGATGCAACCGCAAGCATTAAATATAGACAAGTCGCACCATATCCAGGGAATATTTTCGCAGGATAAAAATTAAAAACAAGAAAACCTAAAGATGCCCCCGCAATTATAAAAGAAAGAGTTGCCGCTGTGGCGCTGGTCTGGTCAAGGGGAGAAAATCTCAAGCTTAAAATTCCGATAATAATCGCGGAAATCGCAACAATTCCCGGCATTTGTCCATCAACTCCTTTACTCCAGTTCAACATATTCATGACCCAAACAATCCAGAGGACTGCAATTGTATCAGATAAAAGCGAAACAGTTGTTCCTTGCCAAAGCGGAATTGAAATCTTGTTTAAGTATAAAATTCCCCCCAAGGGATTTGTTATAAAAGGAATATTTGCTCCCAAATAAACAACAAAAATAGCACAGGCAATATTCACTAAAAATCTTACATAAGGAGAAATGTCGTATTTATCGTCCAGTATGCCGATGAGAAGAGAAAAAAATGAAGCAATAAACATGGCGACAATTACTTTCGTCATTGGTAAAAAAATGAGGCTCGCCACTAAAACTCCCATAAAAAGCGGAATCCCTCCTCCTCTTGGAATTGGTTTCCTATGAATAATCGCAGGATGCTTATGTTTCTTGGGATCGTCGACAATGTTATATCTTTTAAGAAAAATAAGACAAATGGGCGTGGCGACCACAGTCGCAATAAATGAAACTAGCAAAGGAAGAATTGTGATTAAGTCAAAATTATACATCAAATTATTTTAATTATAGTTCTAATTATAAATAAGAGATTCATCATTGCAAGAATGAGAGTTACTGCGGCAACTATCCTTGCGATAAGGGGATTTTTAGAATAAACAATAGACGTAAATAAAATGTTGAAAATAAAAATAACGATAAACGCAGCGATAGGAATGAAAATGCCAATGGTTGGGGTAAGCCTATCGTTCCCCCAAGGGAGCTGATTAAAAATGGGAATAAGGGGCGGAAGACTTCCGTAGCTAACTGCGATATACAAAACAGTTAGAAGCGTTAATAGGAGACTAATAATAAAACCCCTAAAAGCCAGCTTGTCCGCTTTTATATTATTGAGTAAGTCTTTCATATATTTTTGCGTCCCCAATGTTTATTTTTTGGTCGTAGTCAGAAAGAGAGAACGGATAAGGACCGACGTTTGGCATAATAACAATAAATTTAGGCTTATTAAGATTAAGCCCTTTTTCGGTATCGGAGTAGCCGTCTTTATAGTTCGTAATGTGGTAAACCACAGTATATCTTCCCGGAGGAAGCTTATTTGTCAGCTCGTAAATTTGAGCATTGTTTCCCCAAACAAATATGTTGTCGCTGGGTTTGGCATAAAGATTTATGTAGCTTGAAATTTCGTAATCCCTGGGGGCACTCTGATCAAAGAATCTTTGATAGGAGTTAACACTTTCTCCACCGGTTAAAAAAGAAATAAAATTAGGATAATAGAAAACTGTTTTTACATAAAAATTAAAACTCAGCAAAACGGCAATAAGAGAAACAATAGCCAGGACTCCTGAAAGTTTCGAAAAGTTTTTATTCAAAAGAAATAGACCAATCATCAGACAAAATGAAGGGAGTAAAACCAAAACGTAATGAGTATATGGCCTTTGAGAAAAGTATGCATTAAAAAGCGAAAAAACCAGCCATAAAGAAACAAAAGCAAAAGAGTTTCTAAAGCTTTTCCTTTTGTAGAAAATAAGTAAACAAGACATAGCAAGAAGAATTAGCTTAAGAATTAGAAATCCTTGCGGAATAATTAATTTATTCCCGTACCCGATATAGCCAATGTTACTAAATAATGTTGCCGTTAGAAAGTTTGAAAAAGCGTGGTTTAAGACAAAAAATAATGCGACTGTAACAACAGGAATCAGAAAGCCGATTACGAAAGGAGAAAGATTTTGAATCTCTTTTATTAGATTTTTAATTTTCAAGATATCTATCAGATTTTTGGAATAATTAACAAAAAACAAAAAGACAAAAAAAGCCGCGAAATCAAACACCGCGACTATTTTAAAAAGAAAAGAAAAGCCGATAGCCAAACCGGCAGTAGCAAGTATTAAGTATTTAGTATTTTGTATTTTGCTTTCAAGTGATTTTATAACCAGATATCCACCTAAAATATTCAATAGAAGCA
>Ga0187886_1003016_pt1 | contig 12910 bp, 11 predicted proteins | sample June2016WEW_20_1_FD_133001 | JGI IMG/M metagenome (GOLD analysis project Ga0187886, IMG submission 133001) | Peatland microbial communities from SPRUCE experiment site at the Marcell Experimental Forest, Minnesota, USA - June2016WEW_20_150 | ecosystem: Environmental > Terrestrial > Soil >...
CTCTTCACATTTATCCGCTCTACTTTTTTCTCCTAATCAAACTCAAAGTGCCGAGGCCAAGCAATCCAATTGTCGCCGGCTCAGGAATGCAGTTTTCACCTGCCCAGATGTTTGTCACACTTGTCATCCCCGGCACCTGAAACATCAGGTTCACGAAGTCCGGCTGAGGGTGAATCTCGCCGCTCACCACATAGCTCCATATACCGCTGCTTTCATCTATGTTCCATGTCTGTGAACCAGAAAATACTCCGCTGTCGGTGTTGAGAACAGTATTCACAGGCTTGTCGGTACTGACGGTTGTTCCAGTGATGTAGATGTAGATTTCCTTGTAGTAGTCCGGACGATACACGTTAGCCAGAGCGACCGCAATGGTTTGGTTATTCAGACCTATACTGGCCGTAAAGTCGGTGTTTTTTAGGAAATTTGAAGCCCAGTGGCTGGGATTGTCCGGCGGCGAAACGAGAGAGCCACCACCTATGATGTCAGCCGACCACCATCCATAGGCGTAGTATGGGCACTCTGTGTTCCACCAATCGGGGGCACCTGGCGGGGACACAACCGTAGGAACAGCCCATGATACAGATGCTGAAATCAGCATCAGACTTGCTACTAAACAAATTGTCATTAACTTTTTCATAATTCTTCTCCATCCTTTCCAAATTTTGTTTGTTCTAAATTCTTTTAATTAACTTCTTCACGCTCACCTACTTTACTGTCCAACCTGCATACCTCCTTTCTACGCTTTTTTATTATTTAACGGGGAACACTACACCACCTCCTGCGTTGGTCCACGAACAAACGCCCGTGTAGCAGTTTGCACAGACAAGGCCATCACTCCAGAGTTGGCCTATGTCAGGAAGAATACTATTGTGATTCTGGATGTTTATAGTGCCAAGAATCGTCGCACTTGCTGTCGAGGTTGGTACGATACCAACCAAAACCGCTACTACCACTGCACAAATCGTAATTGACTTTTTCATCCTTCTTCACCCTTCTTCTCAACTCTTTCCCCTCTATTTTGTCCCAATCTTTACCTGGTTTATTAAATCCCCTTTATTGCCTCAGACAAGAAAGCCAGATGCGTCAGATGTGCCACGAGATATTTTCGGCAAGATATGTAATTGGGTATTTGCATCTTCTCGTCTCGTCCTTCTTCGCTCATAATTCTCAAACTTCCCATCTTCTCTTCTCGTCCTTCTTCTCTCATAATTCTCAAACTTCCCTTCTTTTCTTCTCATCCTTCTTCACTCGTAATTCTCAAACTTCTCTTCTTTGTCTGTCCTCTCAGGCACCAGCGCCCATAGCAAGGACAGGCCCTATATGATTGCTTTAAGTTTACAAGCTTGGGGAAACTACTCTACTGTGGAAAACCGCAGGTTTTTACGATTTGCTGCGCAGATGGTTTTTGGGGGAAAAGGGGGACACCGCCGCTGTGACGGCATGTTGGTTAATTGTATGCCGTTTCTTGCGGACTATTTGGCAAGTGACATCTCGATAAGGACTTATGGAATACCTTTCCAGCCGAACACTTGACAGCCGTATTTTCAGATGAGCATTGCCATCGCTTTTTTCGTCAGTTCAACCACATTGTCTACCCTGAATTTGTGGTAAATGTTGCTGCGGTGAAACTCAACCGTTCGGACGGCACAACCCATCTTCTGGGCGATGCCCTTATTGCCTCGCCCATCGAGAATAACTTTGAGAACCTTTTTCTCCGTCGTAGTGAGGTTGCGCGGGACATTAGAATTTTCAAACTCATAACGCGAAATAATGGACTTGACTTTGTTTATAAGCACATTCGTATCAAACGGTTTCAGCAAAAAATCCACGGCCCCGAGCTTAATTGCCCGAACCACCGTTGGCACGTCCCCGTTTGCAGATATTACCATAACCGGTGTCCAGGGCACTATAGCCATGGTTCTGTTTAAAAGCATCATCCCGTCCGTTCCGGGCATCTCCATAGCAGTTATAAGCAAAGAGCAGGAGCTTCGCTCAAGCTCGGCCAGACACACATTGGTATTCGCAAAACAAGTAACATCAAAGCCAGCTCCGCCCAGAATATCCGCCATAGTCGCTCTCGCCGCCGGCTCGTGGTCCACAAAGAATATTTTGTGCTTTTTTTCTTTCATATATTATATCGCCTAACAATTATTACCTTTCAATTCATCGGCACAAACTTAACACACTGTTTTCTGCGAAGCAGACTTAAAGCGCCAAGGCCGAGCAGGCAAATCGTCACCGGTTCGGGAACGGTTACAAAGAACACATCGGCGGAACACTGGGCCGACAGGTCTGTTGATCTGCCCCGCCCGGTCACTTTCACACCGTTATTTTAAACCATAATCGCGCTAACTATTATGCGAACAGTCCTGCCTGGTCTGCCAATCGAAAAAACGGTCAGGTCGATTAAAACCCTTCTATCCAGAACGCCGCAGCCAACGGTGAATTCATCAGGGTAGCGACTACCAAAAAGGCAATAAGCAGCAATATAGGAAACAGTAACGCGTCTTTGCAAAAGGTAAAAATTTTCGACATGGCTAATACTCCTTGAGGTTAGAAGTTACCTCGTAAACTTCCTGTTTACTTGCATCCTGACCATAATAACACTATCACAATCTGCTTGAATGATACCAATACTTCAACCCGGCTTTCCCGCCTTACGCAAACATACTGGGCCGAACAGGTTCTTCAACCTGCCCGGCCCAGCGACTTTCACACTGCTATTTTTAAAGCACAATCGCACCATACGATTATGCGTGCAGCCATGCTGGGCTTGCCAAGTTTGTTTGACAAACAAGCCCAAACCCAGCGAAGAAATGGGAGAGAACTAATATCCCTCCTCCATTACCATTTATCAGTATCACAAACCCTCAGGTTCGTGGTTTCTGGCTGCTGGATTTACGAAGAGAGTCGTCGTCGAAAACCCAGCGAAGAAGGGGAGAGAGAATGAGCTTTTATACTTTCGCGGGAAACCCGCGTTTGTATTCGAGCTGGGTTGCGAAGAGAGTCGAAACCCAGCGAAGAAGGGGAGAGAGAATGAGTTTATTACCCTTGTCGCGGCCGATTGACCGCGTATGGTTGCGAGCTGGATTTGAGAAGAGAGAGTATCAAATCCAGCGAAGAAGGGGAGAGAGAATGAGTTTATTACCCTTGTCGCGGCCGATTGACCGCGTATGGTTACGAGCTGGATTTGAGAAGAGAGAGTATCAAATCCAGCGAAGAAGGGGAGAGAGAATATGTGTAGAAATCTTTATCTTAAACCACCCCGCCGTTTTGCCTCGCAAAAACGAAGCAGCGGTGATGTTGATATTCGTGCCGGGCCTGTAAACCTCGCTTTAGATTTTTTTTCTTTTTCACGGATACAAACCCAGCTTGGGGGAGAGAAAACTCCTCGTGAGCATATTAAATCACGACACACAGGTCGTGTTTGCTCTCAGAAAGCTGACGGCTTTTCAGGAAACCGTCGAAATTATCCTTCTCTCATTAGCTCTTCAACATTATCAGCAGAAGAAATTGCCTTTATGGCGACGCCACCCTTGAGTCCGAGCAGATTAGCAACCATGCTTATAAAGACATCATCGGTTGCATCCTCAGCAATGACCGCGGTGACGCCCAGAGCCCTTGCAGCGATTTCCTGTTTTCTGCTGCCGGCCCTTACCAGGGCAATCGTAGGGATATAGGGTTTAGCCGCTTTGAAAGTTTTCAGAAACCTTCCATTGGGCATATCATCCAAATCCCATCTGCTGATTACGCTGTTCACCTTTTCATTTTTCAAAGAACGCGCAGCCTCAAGACCTGACTGCATTTTTATCAACCTTACCGGCAGTTCCCTTAACACTTCACTTCTGCCGTTTAAGCCCACTGTTAAAACTGTCGCTTGAACAAGAACAACCATCTACTTTCCTAAATACTATGCGGCTTATTCGCCTACGGATGCTTTGCTTTTCTTCGCTAATATATAGAGCGAATGGCGTGCCAGGCCGTGCCGAGGCGAAAAGGAATTTTTTAAGTCGTTTATGGCAAAGGAGTTATGATTGCCGATTTTCAGGGAGGCAATTAGAGAGTATAAAAACAATGGCGACCATTTCGGTCATAGAAACAAGAGAATAGCCGTCATAAGTTGTTACATAATCTGAGGTTTGAAATGATGCGACCACTTTGGTTAGAGGTGACCAGAATGGGTAGTGTCCTAATATGAAAAAACATCGAAAGAAAAAATTAAAAAACTGGTATTCTCAGATAGAAGAACCGGTGAGGGAGTTGGTTCGTCTATTAAGAAATAACGGTTTCAATACCACTTGTTCTTGTGGGCATAGCAAACCTTGCCCTTGCGTAGAAATGGAATGGTATGGTTTTGAGGAAGAAGCGCGTAGGGTTTACAATCTGTTATGCGAAAACGGCTATAACAGCTTTGAAATACGTCTGTTTTGGCCCAGTTCTGGAATCGGGCGTTTTATGGAGATTAGATTACTTAATGAACGCTAACCGCCAAATGTTTCGGTATTATGGTGGCAAGGTATGCAAAGGATTTCGCAATTGCTCAAAGTATCGTCTCCGCCTGATGCAACAGCTGTCTTGTGGTGAGCGTTCCAATTGCCTGTGGTCAAATATTTGGCGCAGCGGCCTGTGTGGCCGCAAGATATGCGGGCGCATTCACACCTACCCCCAGACCGTTTCCATGCCCAATCAATTACATATTCTGGAAATGCCATAGTGTGTTCTCCTTTCAAAAAACATATAGTAAATATACCTATTATTATTCTTAAGCACAAGCCTTTTCTTCTACGGAAAAATTCAAAATTTCCTCAATGCTCCAAATATGGTCTGTAATCCCTGCCGCCATTGCCGGTGTAACTCTTAGCGATTTGTGAATCCGGCAGAAATTGTAATGGGCAAAATGCAGGTAGAGTGCGTCCATAAGGTTATCAAACTTCTTGCTGAATCCGTTTGTTAATCGGGTTAGCCGTCTCATACTCATACGCATAGTCAGGTTTTGACGCTCGACGTGCGAAGTGGAAATGGGTTTGTTGTAGAAATTCCCTAACATTACGCGGGGCTTTGTTAATACAAAGTCCACAGGCGAATAACCCTCTACTCTTGGGTAGCCGTTGTGCATATATACCTTTACAAGCTGTGCGTGGCTTGCTGTACCTCTAAAGGCCATACCAACGGCTTGGTCGTATGCAGGCATACCGTCCGTCGTGATAAACGTATATCCCGCTATTCTTCGCCGTAGCTCCTGCATAAACTGAAAGGTTTTTTCGTAGGTGCGTTGGCCCATAGTAAAGAGCGGCACAAGTTTGGTTTTGCTGTCAATAGCCACAAAGATAAACTGTGAGCCGTATAACCCTACGGCCTGTTCTTGGGGTGTTAAGTGGCTATCCTTCTTGCCCACAAACGTCCAAAGCTCATCGACCTGCACTTCTTCCGCCTTAATCCCTGTCATAAGGGTATCCATAACCATTTTGGCCTGTTTACCGGCCTTGTTAAGCACTCTGATACAGCTATCCCTGTGATGCCCTGTAAGGCGTTCTATGCTCCTGATTGAACAGCCCTCAACCATTGCGCGTAATATCTCCGTTTGTTTTTGTGTAGATAAACGATTCATTGTGATTCTCCTGTCAAATTTCCCGCTTGACAGAAGGCCTTACAGTCGATATATTGACTATGCTTAGACGCTCGGCCTTCAGTGGTCGGGACGTTAAGAAAGGATGGGTCGTGGCCCACGAAGCAACGCCTGTCCTTTCGATATTTTTAACGGAGCCGGCGGGATTCGAACCCGCGAAGGCTTTTTCGGCCTTACCCGATTGTAAGTCGGGCGAATTAAGCCTCTATTCAACGGCTCCGGTGTTTCGGCCCTGTTGATTCGTTTGCAAGGACTCAACAGGGCCTTTATTATTGCCTGATACTAACTTCACCCAAAAAGAATGTCAAGAGAATAACAAAAAAAATTTATTCTTTTTTTACTCCCACCCCCTTGACAACGCTACGCATTGTGCTATAATTGCGGTGAATGATAAGATTGTTTAGTTAAGGAGTATAACGATGACTGAAACAAAAACAGAAAAACAGGAAGTAAAAAAACGCGAAAGAAGCCCCGTGTATCCGGTTATAGGCTTAGGCGAAGCTGTTGGCAAGGTAAGGGCTTTGTATGGAAGAGAGGGTAGAAATTACGCCCCAAGGGCAACTGCGGCGAAGGCGATGGGTTACGCTTCTCTGAGTGGCCGGTCATTGCAAATCCTTGCTTCTATTTACCAATATGGTTTGATTGAGCGCAAAAAGGGCGAGATTAAGATTTCCGACGAAGGTTTCACGGTAGTAAACGCCCCCGAAAACAGCGAAGAATGGCTAAATGTGTTAGCGGAATGTAGTTTGAAGCCAGCGATTTTTGGTTCGATATACGATACCTACCCAGACAGTTTACCATCAGACGAGACGCTGATATGGTATTTAAAGAAAAAAGGGTTTTTGGATGATGCCGCAAAAACAATAACTCAATGCTATAAAGAGACAATCGAGCTGGCAAAGCCCAAAGGGCATAAAACTGCTGATACGCAGGAAAAAGATAATCAGAACGCGCCGCCCGAAAAAAAATGGGTCGATACGGGTTGGGTCGCAAACACAAAAACGAATTCCCTCGTAAACGCTGAGGCGTGGCATTTCCCGCTTCTCACTAAAAAGGCAATTGTAAATATCGTCGGAGATGAACCGCCAACACAAGAGGATGTAGATTTACTGATAAAATTATTGGAAGGATTCAAATTAGGGCTTCATAGCAAAAAACAACCAGACAATACAGTTAAATAGGAACAAAAAGGGCCGCCAGTTATCGGCTGGCAGCCCACGTTTTGGATACCTAAGGCACACAGGAAATTATGACCTTAGGCAGGGGCGGGATAGCCCCGAATTTTGTATCCGGTAGCATTATCGGTTATCCCGCCTCATAAGTCAAGAAATTTCCAGAAAGGAAGCTGGAATGACAGCCAAAAAGACCTATGTTCGGCCTTTGAGGCATCAGTGGACTTTTATGTCCACAGGATGCTCGTAAAGGCCAAAAAGCCGTTGTGCGCCCCGTGTGTAAGACGGGGCGCACATTATTATTAAATTTAACAGATACCTTGTTAAGAAGCCCAAAACGCAATATTATAAAAACGTGGCCCCGTAGCTCAAAGGATTAGAGCGTTAGACTACTAATCTTAAGGTTCTGGGTTCGAGTCCCAGCGGGGCCACATTTCCCTATAATTTTCTAATTTTGTGCTTGCTTTTTGTTCATCTATATCCGATAATTCTTTTAGTAGTCTAACGGGGCCAATTAAGCCCCAGAACCAAAAGTAGGAAGGGTAGCGGCAGCAGGCAAGGTCGCGCCCTTCCTTTTTTATTTTTCCTCAAAATTTCTATTTAGGACACCACCCCAGAATGGAACAGAACCATTGCCGATTGCCGATTTGCGATTGCCAATTTATGAACGGAAGGCCAAGAATTAATGAATGTTGACATTTTATTTCGGCCACACTAAATTGCTGACAAAGAGTGGCGGATATTATTGTGTTAGGCATAAGATGAGCAGGAGATAGCAAATGTCGAAAGTTCTGACTGGCGGATGCTTGTGTGGCCGCGTCCGGTACGAATATGCAGGAGAGCCAGAGGGCGCGACGTATTGCCACTGTCCCGATTGCAGGAGGACCACAGGTGGTGCTTTCAACATTGGTGTGCGAATACGAGCTGCCGGGTTCAAAATCGTTTCTGGTTTCGTTAAAGGTTACACCAAAACGGGAAGCAGCGGAAACCTGATAACTCGTGAGTTTTGTCCGGAATGCGGTTCACCCCTGTTTACCAGGTCCCCCGCTCACCCTCAGCTTGTGTTTGTTAAGGCGGGAAGTCTCGACGACCCAGCCAATGTCAAACCGACACATCAGATTTGGACCGACATGGCTGTGCCATGGGCACACATTCCTGATAATCTGCCGGGATATCCAAAGAGCGGCCCGGTCTCAGGGAACAATCCCCCCTAACGGGGAACAAGAGGTGCTAATCTGGTTTTGGGGAAAGCGCGGATTTGCTCGTGGGTCCCCTGCTGCAAAACCAAAGAATGGTCCCCCGACAGCAGTTCCTACGAAGCTGGAGTCGAGGACAGGCGGGGAGATAAGGAAAAACAGAAAATATTACTTTGCGTTTTTGTCTGTCTGGTTGGCGCGGATATCGAGCTTATCCATAAGGCGATTTAACTGGCGACGTTCGATGCCGAGGATTTTGGCGGCGGCGATTCTTCGGCCTTTGGTGTATTCGAGGGTCTGCGTAATGACCTTTCGCTTGACTTCGTCGAGGGTGGGCAACTGGTCTTTTGGATACGCAGGCGAATCGGATATTATGATTTCGAAGGGCATTACGACGGGCTGGATTTCGGAGCCATCGGTGAGGACGTAAGCCCGCTCGATGGCGTTTGCAAGCTCGCGGACGTTGCCGGGCCAGGCGTAGTTAAGCAACAGGCGTTTGGTCGATTCGCTGAATGTTTTTGGGGGCTCATTATAAAAGGCCGACTGGTTTTTCAGGAAGTACTCCGCCAAATCAAGTATATCCTCTTTGCGATGGCGAAGCGGAGGAACCTCAAGGCGAACAACATCGAGCCGGTAATAAAGGTCTGAGCGGAATGTGCCCTTCTTAACCATATCCTGCAAATCCTTGCAGGTCGCGCACAGGATGCGAACGTCAACGGGGCAGGATTTGGCTGAACCAAGAGGCGTTACACGCCGTTCCTGCAGAACCCGGAGCAGTTTTGCCTGCAGCTCAAGGGGTATTTCGCTTATTTCGTCGAGGAATATGGTGCCGCCTTCTGCTGCCCTGAAGAAACCCAGTGTGCTGTCAACCGCGCTTGTGAATGCGCCCTTGACGTGACCGAACAACTGGCTTTCAAACAACTGGCCCGTAAGAGTGGTGCAATCAACAGGGACAAGGACATGATTTGCGCGGTTGCTGATGGCGTGGATTTGTCTGGCGACCATTTCCTTGCCGACACCCGTTTCGCCGGTAATAATAACCGGACATTCACGGGCGGCAATAGCCCTGATAACTTCCATTACGGAATTGAACGCCGGGGAGCTGCCGAGAAACTCATTATGCGTGCGGGTATAAAACGACTCCGCAGACACAGAATCCCACTCCCCGTGCTTGCCGCTTCCATTCTGAGAGCTTAGCTTTGCTGCGCCAAGAGGCACTTTGCGCGAACTCTCACTCATCACCTATCGCCCCATAATTAAGTGCAGACACACACCCTGCTGCACCTTTGTAAAAAAAACATATTTTGGCGAGAAGTACCCTCCGTGAAAGTGAAGGCACTATCTCCCATTTCTTCTTCATAGTTAATTCTACGTTGCTCGACGAATAAAGTCAAGTAAATTATGGGACTTTATTTTGATTTTCTACACCCCCAGATTTAAAATGGGCTTGCGGCATTGTCATAATAGGTAAAACGGAACCCCGATTCAGAACGAGGAAACGGGGACCCAAATTGCTCCTAACTCATTTATCCCAAAATAGTTATGCTACAAAGGACTTTGGCAGCCCCCCACAGGATACAGGTCCGTTGGGGTTGTTGTGGATATCTTAAGAGTCGGCAAAAAACGCCTATTCTCTACTTACCCAGCAACTCGAAGGGAGAGATATAGTCGCCGAATTTTTCGGCAGCCGATTTAAAGCGTTTTCTGGCCTCGGCGAAGGTATCGAACAGAATTTTGGGGGTATCGGGGACTTTCTCCCGATAAATCTTTCCGACGCGGTCAAGTTTGGCGAGATTTTCTGGAATACGAATTGTGAACTGATTTTCGTAATCGTCCTTAGTAAACTGGGTTTTGAGGTTTTCTTTGAACAGTCGGGCCAGGTCCTCATATTTGGGTATGAAGCCGGTCGGCGTTTTGATTGCATCGACGTCGCCATTGACGCGAAGCTCCGCCCAAAGAATCCAGACGAGCTTGTCGGCCATAGTATTGAGGTATTTGCCGTCCTTGCCTCTGAGGAAGTAATTGACGGAGAAGATGAGGGGCGGTTTTTTGACGCCTTTGGCAAAATCGAGATTGATTTGAACATATTTGCCGAGCGGTATTGAGACGAAGTCGAGATTCGACATAAGGTTGAATGTTCTGACGCCTTGCTTGCCAATAGTCGCTGCTGTCGTTTCCGATTCGAGAGCCGCACCTTTTAGGATTATCCCCTCGTTCCAGTCGAAGGCCTGTTCAACCGGATTCCAGGTGTCACTGTCTCTGCCGCCGTAAACGATGCCGCCGACGGGAACGCCATTTGGGTCGTTGAGGGCGGGGTCGCAATTGTCGAGGTCCGGGATGCTGAGGGTGTAACGGGCGTTTTTATGGGCGGGCGGAATGGGATTGCCCTGGTCATCGGCTTTACCGTTGAACCATGCGCCGGAGAAATTGGTGCCTTCTGGCGGTATTTCGTACCCCATACCGAGCCAGTAGGGCTTTTTATTCGCGTCGATAAGGACGTTTGAGAAGATGACCTCCCTTGGGTTTGTTAGGACTTTGTAAATAACGGGGTCGTCTTTTTCGTTGACGTCCTGAATGATGCCAAAGATGCCTTTTTCGACGTTGACGCCGCGGATTTGCCCGTCTTTTTTGCGGAAATAAGCAATGTCGTCGCCTACGATGGTCTGGCCCGGCAGCATAGATGTCGAGGTTTTGCCGCAGGCGGACGGGAATGCACCGGTGAAATAGGTAACACGGTTCTTTGGTCCGTGGACGCCCATAACGAACATATGCTCGGCAAGCCAGCCCTCGCGCGAGGCCTTCTGGATTGCGAGGCGCAGGGCGAGTTTTTTGAGGCCTATAGTGTTGCCGCCATACTGGGTGTTGACGGAGTAAACCAATTCGTCTTCAAGGTCGATATAAACGCGGCGGAGTTTATCGTTTTTGCTGACGCCTTGTTCAAGTTCGCCTTCGGAGTGGAGAAACCTGAAGAAACCGTGGCCCTCGCCGAGTTTTTTGAACTGCTCATAGCCGGGGCGATAGAGAAGCGATTCGCTATGAACGACGTAGGGCGAATCGGTAATCTGGAGACAGGGGATAGTGAACTCGGAGCCAACGGGGCCGAGCGTCCAGAAACAAACAATCATTTCCCTGCCGGCCATCGAGTTTTTAAGGAGGTCGCGGATTTCCTTAGTACCCGCCTGTTTTTCGACGGATTTGAGCGACTCGCCGAGCGAGGAACCGGCGGGCAGGAGGTATTTTGTGCTGAAGGTATCGCGTCCCTGGTCGTTTAAGCCGTCGAAATGGCAGGTGTGTCCCTTGATATTGAGCGGAATTTCCTCGCCATTTTTTACGGCAAGGGCGCGGATGTGCGCGATATCTTCGGGTGAATCGGTGCAAACATAGACGGAGACCGGATTGGTCAGCTCGATGGCGTCCGCGATAAAGCGGTGCATCTTCGGGTGGTCAACCGCAACCAGTCGGTCATAGTGTTTACCTTTAACCCTGTTTTTCAAAACGTCTTTTACTTCACCAGCCATATCGCCTCCTAATGGGGTTTTTCGGCTCAAAAAATCGAAGGAGTATAGACCGCATACCTGAGGCCCGTCAACTGATTTTTGCGAAATTTTCTTGCCGCAGCGGGGTATAGTGGTATAATAACGAAAGAGCAGGGTTGTTGTTTTTACAGATTCAACACAACAAAAACCCACGCCCACAGAGTAAACGAAGAAGAAGAGGGTTTGAGAGATGAAAAGGTCAATTTCTGTAGTATTGGTCATTTCAGTAATCATTATCACTTCGGCAAACGCCGCACAACAGATGGCGATATGGGATTTCGGCCCTAACGCGGCAGGTTACACCACCGGGCCGAACGCCGTAAGTGCAAACCTGATTGGAACACCGACATTGGTGCTTTCGGGCGGGACACTTGACCCGGACGGCAAGGACGGCGTGGCATACACGGATGCGGCAGGAGTTTTTCACGCAGTGGGTCAGTCGGCGGCGTGGGATGAACTAAAGTTAACCGGCAACAACGCCAGATGGATTGTTACTCTCAATACGACCGGCTGGACCGATATCGGCTTGCGGTTCGATTACAAGGCATGGAATTCCAAGACAACGTCATTTGATATCGATTACCGGCTCAATGATACAGACGTGTGGACAAATATATTGAACAATACGCCAATCGTCGGAGACCAGACATTCCACAGTTTCGCGTATTCACTTGCCAGTTTGGACGCAATTGAGAACCAATCGGTTGTTGAATTACGGTTCAACGACTTCGACAACAAGGGCAGCGGCAAATTAGCGTTTGACAATTTCGAGCTTACGGGAACACAGATTCCTGAGCCGGCGACGACTGGATTGTTCGGACTCGGTATCACGGCGATTATCCGCAGACGCCGGAAATAGCCCGTTTATATATTCACGACGGAACCTGCCGCGTTATGCGCGGAAGGCCGTTGTAATCGTCAGCGGTAGCGATAGAGCTTTATACGCTGGATGTCGTAACGTTCGGGTGAGAGGCGGAGATGTCTTCCCTGATGACTTTCGTCGCCGTTTAGCCAAAGATCCGTGACCCATCGGCCTTTGACAAATCGTCCACGTTGAATCAAGCCGATGCCTGCAATGGGTTCGCCCGGTGTGTCGGGCTCAAAAGTAATCACCTGACTTTTACCGGCGATTATATATTCATCCGGCCCGACGGAGATGATAATACTGCCCGCCAGCATTCCGGGTGTAACAGGCTTACCCCAACCGGCGTCTAATTTTACATTTAGCTTATAGTCGCCGAGCCGAATCTGCTGAATCGGATTATTAGAATCAACCAAGACGCCGGTGCTGGTCCCTTTGCCCTGGTTTTCGAGAATCAAGGGCGCCAACTGCGAAAGGACGCCGTATGCCTGGGCAAGCTCAAAATCGGGCTTAATGAA
>Ga0187886_1003018_pt1 | contig 12902 bp, 13 predicted proteins | sample June2016WEW_20_1_FD_133001 | JGI IMG/M metagenome (GOLD analysis project Ga0187886, IMG submission 133001) | Peatland microbial communities from SPRUCE experiment site at the Marcell Experimental Forest, Minnesota, USA - June2016WEW_20_150 | ecosystem: Environmental > Terrestrial > Soil >...
AAGATTTAGTTTCTCGGCGATTTTGCCAGGCTCATCTTCGTTTTCAGTCATTTTTTCAAAAATTGCAACCGCCGAAGTCGCGCTAATCTGGCCCGCGTCTGCCAATTTCGCAAGCTGGGCAAGCCTCTGCGGGCTAATCCCGAGTTCTGATACTTTACAATTTTTCTCATTGGCTATTTTCAGCCCCTTCTGCGTAATAAGATTGCATACACGTTTAGCGTCTCCGCCGGCTTTTACGCAGTTATCGAAAAATTCAGCCGTCGCCTTGTCCGCAGTCAACACACCGGCATCATAATCGCTCAAACCATATTTGCTTACAAAACGTTCCTGCATTTTCAGCGGCAATTCACAAAGTTTTGAATTTATTTCATTGAGCCACTTTTCGTCCGCGACAACCGGCACAAGGTCAGGGTCTGGAAAATATCGATAATCGTGCGCCTCTTCTTTTTCTCTCTGCAGAACGGTAACTTCCTTTATATCGTCCCAGCCGAAAGTCTTTTTGTTTCCGCTTTGCATAACTTCGCCGGTTTCGATAAAATTATCAAGCTGTCTTTGCGCCTCATACGCAACACTTTTTTCGAGTGCCTTGAAGCTGTTAAGATTTTTAACTTCCGTAATCGGCGTTTCGTGTTCACCGCCGTCTTTTTTAATATGAAGATTAACATTCGGCTCGAATCGCATATGCCCTTTTTGCATATCCGCTTCCGAAACGCCCAGGAATCGCACTATCCGCTGCAATTCCTCCGCAAGCATTTTTACTTCCTCGGCACTATTCAAATCCGGCTCAGTCACAATTTCCATCAGCGGCGTCCCTGCCCTGTTAAGGTCAACCTGTGAAAAAGGCCCGGCCGTATGAATATTTTTGCCTGCGTCCTCTTCGAGATGAACCCTGCGAATACGAATTTTCTTTGCGCCTGCTTTAGTAGGAATTTCTATAAATCCGTTTGACCCGATTGGCAAATCGTATTGGCTTATCTGATAATTTTTCGGCAAATCAGGATAATAATAACTTTTTCTGTCCCATTTTGTAAATTCCGCGATTTTGCATCCCAACGCCGTCGCGGTAAGAATTGCGAACTCCACTGCCTTTTTATTCATCACCGGCAGCGCACCCGGCAGTCCCAGGCAAACCGGGCAAACCTTGCTGTTGGGCTCTGCCGCAAATGCAAGCTCGCATCCGCAGAACATCTTAGTCTTCACGGCCATTTGCACATGAATCTCAAGCCCTACAATTATTTTATAATCTATATCAGCCATTTTAAGTCAACCACGAATCATTTACTTTTATTTAACCACGAATGAACACGAATTAACACTAAATTTTATTGATCTTTCAACCTAACACAAATGGAACATAGCACTTCCTGAAATTTTTAATTTAACATTTAAAATCCATTTCATCCCTTTTAGGGTCATAATCAATCGGAGATAAACTATATCTTATCTCGTAATGCGAAGCAGTGATTATTTTTTCCCTCCATTTTATTTCAGTAAAAAGCTCAGAAACAGCTTTTGAATTATTTGGCGTTTCATGTATATGAAAAGCTAACATATAACACTTAAACTTTTTACCACCATTCATATCTGCAATACTTTCAAGTTTTTCCACGTCCGCATAATAATCTGCCAATTGAGACTTCATGCCACGACATTTTCCGACAAAATCACAAATGTCTTCTAAATTATAACTTTCAATATTTTGTAAAGAACGTAGAATTTTTAATTCTACAACAAGATCTAAGCCATCATTGTCAAATGATTTAATTACAATATCCGGGCGCAAATCCGCAAGTAATGCCCACGATGGCAACTCTCCAGTAACTTTAATTCCTTCAGCACTATCAATGATAAGGTCATAATCTTTGAACCTTTTGTAGTTCTGCTCCATTTTATACATTAGTAGATGTACAAGTTCAAAGTGCACTTGAGTTTCTCTTCTTAACAGAAGTTCAGGGCGATTTTCTAATATTAACAGCAATTCTTGCAATGCTTCGTCAAAATATTTTTTTATTTCTTCTATTTTCATAAAATAAATCCCAAGTTTTCATAATCTGGGTTTTAAACAATTATTTTTATTTGTGTTTATTCGTGTTCATTCGTGGCTAATTATATATTAATTCGTGGTTAAATTACAAAACCAATCTTTTATATTCGAACTTCGGCTTACCAAAATTAAAAATCAATCCCAGTTTAATTCCTGTAGCCCGCAGATAATTTAATGTCTGAGCAATATGGATATTCGCAATAACATCTACGGTCTTTAGCTCAAGTATTAGCTTATCATCTACCAGAATATCCGCAAAATACTGGCCTATAACTTTGCCCCGAAAATTAACATTTGCCGGAGCCTGTTGTTTGGCGGGTATTTTTTCTCTTTCAAGCAGCACCATTAAGGCATTTTCATATACCTTTTCCAGAAAACCGCACCCAAGTTCGTTATGTATCTCAAGTGCCAATCCTGTGATTTTATAAGATAGATCCTTATAAACTATATTTTCATCATCACACATTTAAGGCCAAAAAACTATTTCGTGTTTATTCGTGTTCATTCGTGGTTAATTTTTTTTCGTATTTATCTGTATTTATTCGTGGTTTCTGTTTATGGAAATCTGTCTGATTTTCGAACATTTTCGCAATTCGCAATAACTTTTCTTCCTGGAATGTCGAACTGATTATCTGTAATCCTATCGGCAGATTATTTTTATCGAACCCGCAGCCGATACTCATACCCGGAACTCCCGCAAGATTGACAGCTATGGTATAAACATCCGAAAGATACATTTGCAGCGGGTCGGCCATTTTTTCGCCGATTTTAAATGCCGTCGTCGGACTTGTCGGCATCATAATGCAATCAGCTTTTTGGAACGCAGCGATAAAATCGCTTCGTATAAGGTTTCGTACTTTTAGAGCTTTCAAATAATAAGCGTCATAATAGCCGCTGGACAGCGCATAAGTGCCGAGCATTATTCGCCTTTTAACTTCCTGTCCGAACGCTTCTGCTCGCGATTTTGTATAAACCTCGATATAGTCGCCTGCCTTTTTAGTCCTGTATCCGTAATGCACGCCGTCATATCTGGCAAGATTGCTCGACGCTTCCGCCGTTGCGATTAAATAATACGCGGCTATGGAATATTCGAAGTGCGGCATTTTTATTTCGATAATTTCCGCATCGCTTTTTTTATAAATCTCAATCGCACCTTTTACAGCCGCAACAACTTCGCTGTCGGCCCCTTGGAATAATTCCGGCACAACCGCGATTTTTAAACCTTTCACAGGTTCGTCAATTTTGGCAAGATAATCGCATTTAGGTGCCGTCTTTTCGTCAACGCTTGTGCTGTCTTTTCCATCGTGACCTGCGATAACATTCAGCATCAGCGCACAATCGGCAGTATCTTTTGTCAGCGGCCCAATCTGGTCGAGACTCGACCCGTAAGCGACAAGTCCGTATCGCGACACTCTGCCGTAAGTCGGTTTAAGTCCCGCAACGCCGCAGAAACTTGCCGGCTGCCTGATAGAGCCGCCCGTATCGCTGCCCAGCGCCGCAAAGCACATCTGCGCTGCCACTGCCGCCGCCGAGCCGCCGCTGCTTCCGCCCGGCACTCTGCTTTTATCCCACGGATTGACTGTTTTTTTCAATCCTGAATTTTCCGTGCTCGAACCCATCGCGAATTCGTCGAGATTTGTCTTGCCGATGATAACAGCGTCAGCCGCCAGCAATTTATCAATTACCGTTGCGTTGTATGGCGAGCGAAAATTTTCAAGTATTTTCGATGCGCAGGTAGTCGTACCGAATGTCGTGCACATATTATCTTTAACAGCTATCGGAACACCCGCAAGAGCGCCGACTTTTTGCCCTTTTGCGATTTTGCTGTCGATTTCTTTTGCCCTTGCCATCGCGTCTTGTTTAAAGGTGCTTAAAAATGCCCCGATTTGTACATCGTGTTTTTCTATCCGCTCAAAAACTGCCGAAACAGCCTCGCTGCTTTTTACTTCGCCTTTGGTGATTTTCCTCTGCAATTCTACGCAACTAAGTTTTAAAATTTCTTCGCTCATAACCTGCCCGGCTCTTCAAGAATTTTCGGCACGATAAAGAACTGTCCATCGCTTTGGGGCGCATTGGCAAGAGTCTTTTCAGTGCCAAGCGACTGTTTAACTATATCTTCTCTAAGGCAGTTATTTATCGGCAGGCAATGCGCCAGCGGTTCGACTTTGCTCGTATCGAGCTGATTAAGTTTTTCTATATATTCGAGAATTGCGCTAAGCTGGCCGCTGAATTGTGCGATTTCGTCCTCGCTCAGGTCAAGCCTGCTCAATTTGGCTACCTGTCTTACCTGTTCGATATCTATTTTTTTCTGACCCATAAAAAAAGCCCTGACAACAAAAAAGCAGGATTAAAAATCCTGCTTTTAAAATAACCGAAATTTATAAAATCTTCAATGTCTTATTCTGCTTTTTTATAATCCCGTTTCAGCGGCTTTTGTACCAACCCCATCTTTATCGCCTTGGCCGAAACCCTTACTCTGCAGACATTGCCGTCGATAATCGCACGAACCTTCTGGATATTCGCCTTGAATGTCCGTTTCGTGATACCGGTAGTCTTTACGCCTACTCCGCCGAGGTATTTCGCCTTGCCCCTGTGGGTAATTTGGTTGCCGCTGCTCGTTTTTTTACCTAAAAAATGACATACTCGTGACATAAACTATCGCTCCGATTAAATTTAGCTTTGCTGAAACCTTTAAAGTCTTACAAGTATAAGAATTTACAATCTTTTTGCAAGGCTAAAATTAAATACTCATAACTTGTTTCAAATAAACAAGTTACACAAAATACCATGCTTTTATTTCTTCGGATATCCGACAGTCTGAGTAAGAATAATCTTTTGGTCGCTCTTCAGTTTCATCGTCGCCGCAAGCGCAGGCTTATCAACCATCGCCCGTACAACCGTCGCCAAACCTTCCGAAGCGCAATAAAGATAAACATTCTGGCTGATATAACCTGTATCGGTAGCCGAATAGAACACCTTCTGGTCTTCCGGCATTTCTCCCATCTTTGCGAAATCCGCCACAAAAATCAAATTTACAGGCGCATCCTTCACAAACGGCTGTTTGCCCGTCGCCGCTCGGATATCCTCTGCTAAAACGCCGATTAGTTTATTTTCCTTGGCGTCATAAAGATAAAGTCCGTCAGCCATAGCGACGTAAACATCGATTTCCTGTTTATTCATTGCCGTAGGTGCAGTTCGTTTCCCGTCCGGCCGGTTTATCCCATCCGCCGCCCACAGCAAATTAGAAAGAACCTGCAAAGGCAGTTTTTCGTTGCTGAATTCGCGCGACGTTTTTCTTTCTTTCAAAGCCTCCATCAGCGGCTTGCCGCCTTCCATCTTCGGCTTCGGCAATTCAATGGATTTTACCGCCACCGCCGAATTCGCATCCGCCGCAAATATCTGCCCTGGATAAATAAACAGAATAGTCATCAGCAAAACGATAGTTAAAAACATTTTCGTATTCATCATATTTCTCCCTTAAAATCTTCAGTATTGGACGTTCAAAGTTCAATGTTGGATGTTGGACGTTCGTTAAAATTTTAAATTTTAAATTTCTTATGACTTTTGCTCTTATGCTCTTATTTGCTATTTATAACCTTCTGCCCCTTTAGCACTTTCCCCGTCAGATAGTCGGTGAATTGTGCTTTTAACGTAAGGTCTTTTTCTTTGCCTGTTAAAACAGAGTTCACATCGAACTGCAGTTTATAATAGCATGTCATAAGCGAGCCTGACCAGTTTTTCTTAAGTTCTTTCGGCTCGATTACCCAGCTCTTCAAAAGCGCCTCTTGCGGCTTTGCGTTTAGATTCCACAGTTCTACATCAACCGCACCGGCCGCCTTTATAACATCGCCCATATCGTCGATTGGTTTTAGATATACGATTAATGTATCATTTTTCTTATCTTTGTTTTTGTCGTATAAACCGCTGCGGCTTGTAATTTCAATTGCCGTTATCGTCGAAAGCGCCTCAATCCTTGCCGGCTTGTCGATTCCCATTAATGTTTCAAGTTTTTCCTTGAGCTGTTTGTTTTCAGCCGCCACTCTGGCGCAATTCGATGGCGAATTCATATCTTCCGCGCTTTTTTGTTTTACTCGTCCAGCCTTACCGCTGGATTTAGTGCTTTTCTGATTTGCTTTAACTGCTTTTTGTTTTAATACCGGCGGTTGTTTGGCTGTCTTTATCTGCTTTTTCTCTTCACATCCGCAAACAAGAAGAAGCGACAAAAGAATTACAAAACTCATCTGGCAGGTCTTTATTTTTTCCATTTTATCTTTCCCTTTCTTATGTAATATTACCGCCCAATAACCTGCATTGTCAACTATATATCTGTGACCTATTTTCGGTTAAAGGGAATCAGACCCTGGAATAAATAGGGGACGTTGGATGTTCAGTGTTCAATGTTGAACGTTTTTTTACTAACGACCAACAACTAGCGACTGACAACTTAATCTTCTTTATTCGGTCTTTCTACCGGCTGCGGTGCTTTTTGCAGAATTTCATCTGCAAGTCCGTACTCGACAGCTTCTTTTGCTTCGAGCCAGCGGTTTCTATCGCAGTCAGCGGTGATTTTTTCTACTGATTTGCCTGTATGGTGTGCCAGTATTTCATAGATTCTGCCGCGAATCCTGATAATTTCTTTAGCCTGGATATCGAGGTCTGTTGCCGGCCCTTCGAGAACGCCGTTTATCAGCGGCTGGTGCAGCAGTATTCTGCTGTTATTGAGCATAAATCTTTTTCCTTTTGCTCCTGCCGTGAAAAGTATTGCTCCCATACTTGCCGCTTGACCTATGCAGTAGGTTGCGACCTCGCATCGCAAAAATCTCATTGTGTCATAGACCGCCAGCCCTGCCGTTACGGCTCCGCCCGGCGAATTGATATAGAAATTGATATCGCTTTTGGCGTCTTCGTTGCTCAGGAACAGCATTTGAGCGATAATAAGGTTCGCCGACTCGTCATCTACTTGTCCGCCGAGGAAAATTATCCGGTCTTTCAGCAGTCTCGAAAATATATCATATGCTCGTTCGCCTCTGCCGGTCTTTTCTACTACTATAGGTACAAGATTTTGGTTTAGCGTCATTTGTTTTCCTTTTTAATCTAGCTCTTGCCTGCCCTGAGCTTGTCGAAGGGTCTTTATTACTTTTTATTTTTTGCTTTTTCCTTAGTCGTTTCTTCTGTCTCGTGCAGAACTTCGTCTATTAGGCCGTATTGTTTCGCCTCTTCTGCCGTCATATATCTGTCACGTTCGGTTTCCGCGGTGATTTTATCTATTGGTTGTCCTGTCAGTTGTGAAAGGACTTCGTTTATCATTTGTTTTGCCTTGAGTATTTCTTCCGCCTGAATCTGAATATCCGCCGCTTGTCCCGTCACACCGCCCCAGGGCTGATGGAGCATGATTTTTGCATGCGGCAGAGCATGTCTGCGGCCTTTTGAGCCGGCGGCAAGAACTATTGCGCCGCCTGATTCCGCCCGGCCGATACAATATGTCGCGACAGGCGAACCAATAAATTTCATCGTATCAAAAATGGCCATCGTGTCGTCAACACTTCCGCCCGGCGAGTTAATATACAAACTTATCTCAGTCCCTCGCTTCTGGTTGTCCAGGTATAACATCTTCATAATCACGTTCGTGGCAGTACTGTAATTTACCTCGCCAATCAAAAAGATAATCCTGTTCTCCAACAGCATATCATCAAGCGTCATCTCACGAGTCCGCTGATAACTCTGCTGCATCTGAAGCTGTATATTACTATTATTTATCATATTCTTCTGAGGCTCAATAATCATTTTATTTCCTTAACTCGTTTCAAATAAATGACTTATGGTTATTAAAGGCATATAAACCTATATTATTATCGGCTATTTTTTCTTGTCACTTTTCTTTGTCGGGGTCGATTTTTTAACGGATTTTTCAGGTTTTTTCTCGGTTCGACCCGGCTCACCGCTGGCGGTTTTCTTTGCGGGTTTTTCGACTTTCTTTTCGGTTCGACCCGGCTCACCGCTAGCCGCTTTCTTTTCTGCCTTTGCCTGCCCTGAGCTTGTCGAAGGGGCGGCTTTCTTTTCATGTTTCTTTGTGGTTCGACCCGGCTCACCACCTGCGGCGTGTTCGTGTTTGTGCGCGGCTTCGTGCTTAGCGGCCAGTTTTTCGGGCGCGACTTCGGTAATCTTCGCCGTTTCGAGAATCTTATCGATGCACTTTATCTCCCTGATTTCCATAGCCGCCTCGGCCAGCGATCCATCGCGGGACATCTGCTCACGCAGTTTCTCCGGCCGAACCTGTCTATACATAGCGGCCTGTGCGATGTAGCCGTTGATTTCCTCGTCGGTGGCCTCAATGCCGAACTTCTTTGCGACCGCATCCATTATAAAGAAGGCTTTTAGGCTCTCTCTTGCCTGCTCTTCGCTTGAAGCCTTTAACTGTTCCATCTGCTTCTTTATATCTTCAGCCTTTGCGCCCTGCAGCAGCATTCTCGTATATTGTCTCTGGAGAATATGGCTCGACTGGTCGGCGACAACATCGGCGGGCAAATCTAAAGTTATCTTGCCGAGCAGGTAATTGCGGACTTCCTGCCTCATCGCGTCCTGCTGCTGACGCTGCAAATTCTTTTCGTTTCTCTGGCGAAGATTGGTTTTAAGCTCGTTAATATCAGCAATGCCGACTCTCTTGAAGAATTCCTCGTTCAGTTCGACTGGAACAAGGGCTTTGACGTCATTGATTTTAATTTCTACTTCCACTTTTTTGCCGCGATATTTTTCCTCGAAGAAAGTCGCCGGAACATCTGTCTCGGTGGTTTTGGTATCGCCTGCCTTTGCGCCGATAAGCAGTTTATCTAAATCGTCTATTACCACCTTGCCTGCAAAGCCGCGCGGGCGGATATAAATTTCGGAATTCGAGATTTTCTCCGATTCGCCGTCTGCCTTTAAAGTAACATCAGCGACAATCTGGTCGTCCAGTGCGATTTTGCCGTCTTTGGGTTTCCATGTGCCCATTCGTTTCTGAAGTTCTTTAACTTCCAGCTCGACTTGCTCATCGCTGACTTCGAGTTTCGGCTTTTCGACTGGCAGGCCTTGGAGTTCAGGTAGTTTAAATTCCGGCCTTGTTTCAATTTCAAACTCAAATTTCAAAGAACCTTTTTCGGGCAGCTCTATTTTGTCATGGTCAAGTATCGGCTCGCCGATTGCTTCGATGTTATTGTCCTTCATCGCCTTGTCGCTTGCGTCTATAAGGAGTTTAAGCTTTACCTGTTCGGTTGATTCTTTGCCGAATCGTTTCTCAAGCAGTCTTCGCGGCGCTCTGCCTTTGCGGAAGCCCGGCACAAGAGCGTTTTTCCTGAGGTCTTCGTATTGTTCATCGAGTGCTTTGCTGATTTTCTCAGGCGGTATTTCAACGCTGATTTTCTTTTTACACGGGCCTGAGTCAGCGATACTGACTATGTTCTTTATTTCCTCTTTAGTTTCGGCCTGTGGTGCTTCTTTTTCTTTTGCCATTATAAACTCCTATTTATCTAACGTTTTTCGTTTATTAACCCTATAAAAAAAAATAAGACTTCAGGTCGTATATGTCCTGAAGCCTTTAATCTGGCCTTATGACATATCAGCGACCAGCGCCTGGCTATTGTTTTAGCCGGTACCTCACTGATAATTTTTCACAGCGGGTGATGAGGCTCGAACTCACGACATTCACGTTGGCAACGTGACGCTCTACCACTGAGCTACACCCGCGATTTTAAGCTAATTATACGCATTATAATCGCTTATGCAAGCGCTTTTTTGGCGACTTGAAAGGACAATTTACAGTCATTGCGTAATCCGTGACAACAAAAAAAGGGCCGATTTTTATCAGCCCTTTTTATTTTCAATCTACTAAGCTCTTTGGCTTATTTTTTCTTCCTGAGAAGAAGACCGCCAATAGCGAGCAAGGCGATTGTCGCCGGCTCTGGAACAGGAACAACATTAATAGTCATTCCCCAACCGTTCGTCATAAGATTCTGATCCGGATCCGTAACTCCCGGAGCATAACTCATCCAATCCCACGCATAGACTGATTCGGCGCCCGGAGTACTGCCGCATTGGAAAGTAATCGCAACCAGTGCCGGGTCCAGACCAGCCGTCAATGCGCCATTACCATTATCAGCACCCATGATTGTGTACTCAACGCTATATAAACTGTCCTTCGGGGTAGTCTGATAACTATACATACAGTTACCTGCTGTTACTGCAGTGCCAAGTATTGTGCCGCCCCAATGCCCAATTACCAAATCAACCTGCCCAACCTCGCTGCCCTCAACAAGAGGATCGTATACATCATTGTACCATGAATACACTGTAACGACACTCCCCACTGTTGCGTTGATGGTCGTTGCGCCCCAGGCATCCGATGTCCGGAAGTTCACTTGAGCACCTGCCAAACCACAAAGAGCTAACACTAACATTAAACTAAATAACTTCTTCATTCTCTGCCTCCTTAAAAAATAAATAAATAGTAACCAGTTACAACAAATATTGACTAAACATTTTTTAAAACAAACGTTTTATAGACATGCTGAACTGCAAGTTGCCTAAAACCAGCCACTGCGTCTTGACAATAGACAAATCAGCAGCATCAACACAATTTTGGATCACTGGGGATAGGCGCCATCAACACCCATATACACAACATGGCGACTACATACTTTACCAACCATATCTTACCCTCCTGCAATTTAAAAAACAAGATAAAATTGCCTATATCAACTGGAAATACGGATTTTTTGTTCTGATTTGGACGAATCATATCTTTAATTTATTTATATTGACTTGGCAAGATTATCGCAGGTATAATTTATGCGTTGTTTTGGGAGTAACCAGGAAGGAATGGAGAAGGAAGAAAATGCAATTGTTTTTGAGGATTTCCCATTCGTTTACAATTCAGCGGTATTCTTGCGCAAATTATTTGAGAAGAAAAAATATTTATCCTTCGTAGTCCGCCGTAGCTTTAGCAAAGGCGGGCGGAGAATGGAATAACAATTTTTTGGAAGAAGAAGAAAATGAAAATAGTAAGAGTTTTGATAGTTGTTGTGTGTTTAACGGCATTAATTAATTTTGCTTCAGCTGACAACATACGCGGAATTAACATTGATTTTGTAACTATCGGCAATGCGGGCAATGGTACGGATCCTGCTACTGGAAATTTGCATGGTGCGGTCGGTTATAATTACAGCATCGGCAAATACGAGGTTACCAATGCACAGTGGAACGCTTTTACAACTGCAGCCGGTGCTCCCACGGGCAATGATGGTAGTTATACCACCGGTTCATATTTCACCGGTGCTCAGCAACCAACCAATAACGTAAGTTGGTATGAAGCGGCCCAGTTCTGTAACTATCTTACCAGCGGCGACAAGAGCAAGGGTGCATATCAGTTCAGCGGCAATAATACCAATCCAGGCAGTTTTATAGGAATCGACAGAGTTTCGTCAATTTCGACTTATGGAACAACTTATGTTCTGCCGACACATGATGAATGGTATAAGGCCGCTTATTATAAACCTGACGGTAGCGGCTATTCGACGTATGCCTATGGCACAGATACCGCACCTATTGCCGGCGTACAATCGAATCATAACGATGTCATCGGTAAACCATGGGATGTCGGCACTGGTACGATAGAGCAAAATGGCACTTATGATATGATGGGCAATGTCTGGGAATGGAATGAAACGTTGTTTACTAATTACTCTGATGGCGATGTCTATCGCGGCGCGCGTGGCGGCTCATTCACCACCAGTGGCCACGACTACTACCTCGCGTCGTCATGGCTGAATGGCCGTTACCCGGAATTTGAGCACTACAGTTTTGGGTTTCGTGTTGCCGAAATTCCTGAACCGTGCAGTTTGGTTTTGCTGTCCTTAGGCGGATTAGCTCTGCTTGGCCGCAGGCGGAAATAATCTCGCTTGCAATATACGCCGCTGGCGCTAAAATAGCAGCGTGGACAAACTGCTTAATAAAATAATCGCAGGCGACTGTATAGAGATACTCAGCGGAATCAAAGAGCCGTTTGCAAACCTTATTTTCGCAGACCCCCCCTTCAATATCGGCTACAAATACGATAATTACCGCGATAAGCAGAAAAAAGAGCATTACATCGACTGGACAAGACAATGGATGACGGCCTGTTATAAAGTTTTAAAGCCGCACGGTTCGTTTTATATCGCCATCGGTGATGATTACGCGGCTTATGTAAAAATGATAGCTGAGGACGAACTTAAACTATTTTGCCGAAACTGGATTATCTGGCATTATACATTCGGCCAGCAGACGAAAAATAAATTCGCACGTTCTCACACTCACATACTTTATTTCGTCAAAGACAAAAAGAATTTCACGTTCAACGATTACGCCGTTAGATGCCCTTCCGACAGGCAATTGATTTATAACGACAAACGCGCAAACGCAGTGGGCAAAACGCCTGACGATGTATGGGACAGCTTTTCAAGAGTCTGCGGCACATTCAAGGAACGACAAGGCTGGCACCCCTGCCAGATGCCGGAACTTTTGCTTGCAAGAATTATCGCAGCAAGCTCAAACAAAGACGATTGCGTGTTCGACCCGTTTGTCGGCTCGGGAACTACGGCCGTCGTCGCGGCGAAATACGGCAGAAACTACAGCGGAATCGATATCTCGCAAAGCTATGTAAAAAATACAATCGAAAGAATCGCCCAGATAAATAAACGAACCCCTTCGGCAAGCTCAGGGCAGGCAAAACAGGCTGAAAACCTGTATTTCAATGAGATGGAAATAGACGAGATAAAAAGGCTTTTCGTCGAAAGCGGACTGGATAAAATAAAGCTCCTTGCGAACCCTAAAATCCTCGAAATTTTTA